>Ga0209755_10004699_pt1 | contig 15985 bp, 14 predicted proteins | sample TergutCo191P1_FD_187301 | JGI IMG/M metagenome (GOLD analysis project Ga0209755, IMG submission 187301) | Cornitermes sp. P1 segment gut microbial communities from Petit-Saut dam, French Guiana - Co191P1 (SPAdes) (version 2) | ecosystem: Host-associated > Arthropoda: Insects > Digestive system... | reverse complement strand
GTGGAAAACCCAGACAAAATCCGCGGAAATCCTGCCCGTGCCCTGGAAGCTCGCCCCTTCGGGTTTGCCAGGGGTACCTAAAGCCGAACCGAAGGTACGATTTTAGGTACAATTCTCCGTCTTCAATGTCGGCTTAAACATGAGAAAACTTTAATCTTTTTTTTATTTTTTTTAAAATTTTTATTTAGGGAAAACAATAAGGGGGCGGCGGTGCCCTGTTGGCTGTAAAGCTGTTCCTTCGGGGAGACTCATATCTTGTGTTTCTGAAGGTTTTACAGGTATGTTTTCAGTTTTTACCGGTTTAAGTGTCTTTTCGGCAATTTTTACTGTCTTTGCGGTTAGTTTTGGATCGGGCTTTGCCGGAGCCTTTGGCGCTGCGACTTTTTTAGCGGCAGGCTTGCTTGCAGGCTTGCTTACGGGTTTCGCCGCTGGTTTAACGGCCTTTTTCACCGGCTTTTTTGGAGCGGTTTTTACCGATTTTGACGTCTTTGCTGCAGGTTTTGATACCTTGGCTTTTGGAGCGGACTTTTTTGCAGTTGCAGCCTTTTTTACTGTCTTTCCAGCGCTTTTAACTGCTTTTTTAGCGCCGGCCTTGGTTGTAACCTTAGTCGTAGATTTAGCCGCAGACTTAGCTGCACTCTTTTTAGGAGCCGCCTTTTTCATTTAAAGATACCTCTTTGGATAGAATATATATGATTATAACATAAACATAGCACAATTTATATAATTTGTGAATATTTTTTATAAAAAAATGTTATTAATTTGATTTAATACAAAGGGACTTCCAACGCCATAAAATGGGTCCCTTGCTTATTCTAAGGCGTAATGTGTCTTCTATAGCGGAAAAATCCTCTTTTTCCAGGGTTTTTTCCATAAACGAACCCCATCTTGATTGCTCTGTATTAAACCAGGCTGATAAATCCTTTTCTGTAATAAGTCGTTCTTCTTTTTGGTCAATTTCTAATGTATCAACCGTAAATCCTTGTTTTTCCAGAGAGGTGATTAATTCATTTTCGTCCCATAAATCAACTCCGCCTGTATCATTAAAAAAGGCGGCTTCCGCTTTTTCCAGTTTTTTAGCCAGTTTATTTTGGGAACATTCCTCATTGAGGAGGCGCGAGATTTTTTCACCCAAGCGCGGAGGCGAACAGAGTATTATAAAATTACCGTTTTTTACTAAAAGTGATTTTGCGTCCGCGGCTAATATGTCAAAATTAATATTCGCGTCCTTAGCGTTTAATCTGGAGGCTCTTAGCAATATATGATCAAATTGAGAGCAGGAAAAGTATTCTTCGCATTGTTTCGCGTCAGGCAATATTTTATCTTTTATAACAGCAATCTGAGGTTTTTCGGTATCATCTAAAACTTTCGCGTAAGAAAGGAGCGCTTCGCGAGCCTCAGGTGAAGAAACAACGCCGGCGCTAAGACCTTCCGGGCAGCGCCTAATGCTTTCCCATAATAAAAGACCGTCAGCCGCCATTGGAATTAGAACACGATCCTGCCGTTTTGGTTTAGCGGCGGAAAAAATAACATCTCTGTCATTTAAAAGAAGCCTGCCGCGCCCTGATTCCAGGCGTTTAAACCAGCCCTCCCTTCCTTTAGAAGCGGCAGACCATGAAAGAAGCTCGGATGACATTTCTTCACCTAACACTATAGCCGCCTGCAATTCTCTTTTTTGTAAAACTTCATCGCGTATTTTTCCTTCGTAGCCGATGGACGAAGGTATGTAAAAAGTTCTGCCGCGAAGGGTACCCGGTAAATATTGCTGGGCAGCCCAATGATCCCTGTACGCGTGAGGGTAAATATAACCTTCGCCGTGACCAAAACCTTCCGCGTCTCTGCTGTCGTCGCGCAAATGATTGGGAACTTCAGCGTCTTCGCGCTCAACTTCTTTTAAGGCGTCAAAGTACGCGAGTGTTGTGTTTGATTTAGGCGCTGTCGCAAGATAGAGACAAGCGTGAGAGAGAGGGAAGTTGCCTTCCGGGAAACCTATGCGCTCAAAAGCCTGAGCGCAGGAGATTACAACAGAAACCGCGTGAGGGTCAGCTAAGCCTACATCTTCGCTCGCGAGAATTATCATTCTTCTAAAAATAAATTTTGGATCCTCGCCCGCTCGAACCATTTTCGCGAGCCAATAAAGAGCCGCGTCAGGGTCGCTGCCCCGTACGCTTTTTATAAAAGCGCTGATAGTGTCAAAGTGATAATCGCCGTCGCGGTCGTAAAGAAGCGCGCGGCGCTGTATGCTTTCTTCCGCCGCTTCCATAGAAACGCGAATTTCTGTTCCTTCAGGCGGCGGCCATTGCTGCAAAGCGCCTCCGGGGCTTTGCAAACTCGTTTCGACTGCGAGTTCGATGGCGTTTAACAGACTTCGAGCGTCGCCGCCTGCAACTTCAACTAAATGCTCAAGCGCGCCTTCTTCAAACTGCACAGAGTATTTACCGTAGCCGCGTTCTTTGTCGCCGATGGTGCGTTTTGCTGTTTCAAGCAGACCTTCGCTATCCAAAGGTTTTAGCTGGAAAACGCGGCTGCGGCTTACAAGCGCGCGGTTTACTTCAAAAAAAGGGTTTTCTGTTGTCGCGCCGATTAAAATTACAGTGCCATTTTCTACCCAGGGTAAAAGAGCGTCCTGCTGCGCCTTGTTCCAGCGGTGGACTTCATCGACAAAGAGTATTGTTCTTTTGCTGTAAAGACGGAAGCGATCATCCGCGCGGTCTATAACTTCGCGTATATCTTTAACACCGGCTAAAACCGCGTTAAGTTTTTCAAAGGCAGCGCGGGTAGTGTTTGCGATAACGGCGGCAAGAGATGTTTTTCCTGTTCCTGGAGGGCCGTAAAGAATGATAGAGGAGAGGCGGTCTGCTTGTATCGCGCGGCGAAGCAGCCTCCCTTGCCCCACAATGTGATCCTGCCCGACAATATCCTCAAGAACGCGCGGACGCATTCTGTCTGCAAGAGGGCTTAAACCCTGAGAGTCTTTTTCATTTTTAACGGAAAATAGCTCATCCATTAAAGCTTATTCTTCGGCGTTCCATGTAAACTTTCCTGCGCTGCGATCACGGTATGACCATACGCCGTGATTTAATGAAGCGAAAAGTATACCGTCTTTCGCCTGATAAAAATAATTAACGCCGCGCTTCCCTATCGAAGAAGCGTAATGTTCATTGGTATCCTGGCTTATAGATGATGCCGCTGTTCTTCCGGGTTCCCTGAAGCTTTCACCGATTAAGGCTCCTGTACCAGCGTCAAATTCTATTTCAACATAGCCGTGCGTATAACCGGTTGTTGTAGAATTTGTTAAATCCTGTCTTCCTACAAGAAGAAGACTGTACTCATCATTTGACCAAACACATAAAGCGCTTGTCGCCTTTCGGCTATCGCTGAATCTTCTTTCCTCTTTTACCTCGGCAGACGTAACACTGAATAATCTGCCTCCGCGGGACATTGCTGCAATGCTGCCGGAGCTTAAATTAATAATACCTGTGAATTCTTTGTTTGTGGATTCGGGTACTAATGTTACATTACCCATATTACCTTTTGGCATTAAAAAGATGCCGTCATTTTCTGTTTTGCTTTTATCGGTCGTGTTGCATAAATAATAATTTAAATTATCGCTTGCAACACCGCATAGTATAGAAAATTCGCCGCCGATAATCTGAAGCGGCGCTGCTTCGCCTTCAGGCAAATAGTAAATTTCCATATTGGATGTGCTAATAAATAAAATATCTTCGGCTGCGAAAATTCCATGAATGGTTTGATTAGCTATAGTAAAAGAAGCTTCTTCTGTTATCGTGTCAGAAAAACGAATAATGCGGTTTTCTGCCAGGGCATATAGTTTATTGTTTATCGCGGCAAGGTGAGTGATTCTTCCGCTAACTGGATATTTGCTCCATTGTCCGATTTTATAATTTTCGTTTTCATATCCTTCGCTGTCATAACAGTAAATTGTTCTTCTAGCCGCTACATACATTTTATTATTTATTCCGGCAAAGTTTGTAGAAGGACCGGCTATGCGCGGATCAAGCGGAAGTTCTTCCATCGAAATTGAATAAAAAACAGGATCGTTACAGGAAAAAATAAATATACTCAGTATTATTAAAAGTAACTTCTTCATTGTAATCCTCAAAATTAAAAGTGATACCTTGCTGAAAGCATTGTATCAAGGAAAAACCCGTCAACATTTTTCCTTGATTCGTTTGTCCATTCGGGGAGCCAGCTAAGCTGCGTTGTTATTCCAAAAGACCATTCGGATGTCACCCTGAAAAACGCGGCTGCTCCGAACCTCGCATATAAGCCATAATAGCCCATGTTTAATAAATTATGCCAGCACATACCAAGTGACAGGTTTATAGGAAATTCAAAACGTCCGGCAATAAAATGCATTCCGCCCCTTGCGCCAAGAGGTATAATAAACACTGTGTTTTTGCCAAGCGTAGGAAGGAACATTCCTCCAACCTCGCCTCCTATAAAAAACCTGGAGTTAAGGTAATAATTATATGTCAGTGAACCGGTGCCGCCTACAGGAGGGTTTATTTTATTTTCCAATAATTCGCCGTTATTTAAGAACATTAAAGGGAACACAGTTCCAAGAGAAATTATAAAAGTCTGGTCTCCTCTTACATATAAATCTGCCGAATAAAGATCCCAATCGGTTTCTATGTCAGGGTTACTATCGTCCTGGGCGTAAAGCAAACCAAAAACACCCAAAAGTATAAAAAGAAAGGCTGCCGCCCTATGCATATTGTCTCCTTGTTTAAATTTCTTTATTAGAATATATATTTTTCCTGCTTTAATCAACAACAAACAAGGCGTATACCGGTTACTGTTTCTTTTCCAGTTCCAGGTATTCAATTAATCTTGGATATTTTGAGAGCAATTCACCGTATTTTTCCAGATCATCAAAGCGAAGATGGGTTTCTATGCGGTTTTCGGCTCTTTTTTCGAAGGTCATCTTAATTGAATCACGCTGTTTTGTAAGATATTCCTCATAAAGAAGGCGAAGCTGCTTATAAAGTATAAAATCCGGGTATTTAACTGATTTTATCGAAAGCGTAAAATCGGTAATTTCGCGGTATTTTTCCTTAATTTCACTTTCTATCAGGGAATCAGGAGCGCCGGACATAAGAAGCTCAAGTCTATCCGGGTTATCTGCCACAGAAGAAAGAGATCTGCGCGTTATTGCTTGAATATCCGCTGCCATATTCATCAAATAGGTATTATAGCCTTCCTGATCTGTAAAATTATGCCTTGCCGCGAGGCTTATCAGCATATCGGGATTAATATTAAAACCTATCTCACCCTGAAGATTCCATGAAAAATCGGCGTTCGTAAGTCCGACAAACGAGGAGTATGTGTCTCCGGAAGGAAGCATACTGTTAAAACTAATGGGGAATTTATTATATTTAAGGTTAAAAACAGAAATATTTACATTTGTTGGTATTAATTTATACCAAAGCCAGCGGAATTCACCGGAACGAACTAAATTTTGATCGATACCGTGAGTTTTTGAATTAATAATGCCATACTGACCCGGCGGAACTGACAATTGAACCCAGCCAAATAAAAATACCGTTGCCGCAAGGATCACAATAATTAAAAGGCTTATTAAAAATTTTTTCATACTGTATTATGATATATGTATATTGAAATTTCTGCAAGGTTAAAATCTAAGGTAGCTGTTCCGAAAACTGAAGTTTTGGAACAGCCTCGGTAATGGAGAGAGAAGTGAGCGATGGAACTTCTAGCGTGGTTTCAACAGAAGCGCCTGCAAAAGAAGGCCGTGAAAAACTTCGTTATAAAAGTTTTACATCGTGGATTCATGTGCTTAGTTTTCTTGTTTCCTTTACCTCGCTTATAATTTATCTCGCGGAAGCTGATTTTAACGATGAAACTTTATTTTTCCTGCTGATGCTTATTCGTTATTCGTCTTTTTTGGTATGTCTTTTTTCTTTATATAAAATTTTTATGCATATTTACGGGCTTTTTCGCGGTTATAAATTCAGGTTAAAACGAATGGTTTTTTTACTTGGATTATTATTTTATGGAATTTGTGTTATTATCTTTGAATCCTTTATGGTGGTTATTTCGAGGGGAAATGTATGAAAAAACTTTACGCTTTAAGAGGCGCGACCTGTTGTGAAAATACTGAAGAAGATATACGCGCGCAAGTAGCCGCGATGTACTGCGAAATGCTTGAGCTAAATAAATTCAGCGAAGAGGATATTGTTTCGATTATATTTTCTGTGACAAGCGATTTAAACGCGATAAACCCCTGTACCGCCCTTAGAAAAACAGGTCACGCGCAAAGCGACACGGCGCTTTTTTCCGCTCAGGAGCCAATGTACGCCGCCTCCCTGGAAAGGACAATCAGGGTGATGATTCATTGCTACTTGGAAGAAGGCTCTAAGGTAAAGCATGTGTACCGCAACGGCGCCGAGGTTTTAAGACCAGATCGTATAGGCTAATATATACACACCACTTAATTATAACTCATATATGACACCATCCCTGTATTCCCAATGAATTCCTTCATATTGACGTCGCCATTTCCATGCCGGGTAGGGCAATCTATCCTCCACAATTGATCTCGTCTTATCGGTTATGGCTTCTATGGGAATCTCCTGGTTGTCTTTGGTAATAATCTTTGCAACTTCCCTTCTATCACCAAAATAATCTGGGCCGCTTATATTCCATACTAAGGCTTCTACTATGTTACCAGCCAAATCAGCAGCAAATTCAGCGCCAAGGCCAAATGTTACGACCGTAATTGGAACGACAATTGGAATGTAAATAACAGGAGCAATTATAACACTTCCCAGTGATTTTGATGCCACTTGGTTTCTAAGCGAAAAGGATACCCCAAGGTTAAACTTTGGCTTGTTGTCATTACTGTCATAAAAGTTCAACCCAATGTATGGGGTTATAATTCCATACGACCACGAGAATGGAACGCCAAGTTGTGCTATAACCCCTTTATCTTCAAATTCTTCCCAATTACTTCCATAGGAGCCGTGGACCGGAACTTCCCTCTCCCCAATTTTGGTTCTCCACCCTACCTTTACGGCTATTCCTATGGTGTCGGTAAAGAAGTGTTCATATTGTAAACCAAAGCCGTAAATAAAATCCGGACTTTCAAGTTCAAGTGCCAGACCAACATTGCCAAACGCCACTAAATTAAACATATCCTCTTTGTTATAACCTAATCCAATTTCATAGGTATTTACAAAAATAGGACCTCCGCTCTGCATAAACTTATCGTTTTCTCCGACTGCTTCAACATCAAAATTTGTCCCTAATCTTGTTTCAATTGAGGCACATCCTATCATCATTAGGAATGTAGTGGCAAGTACTATTACATTCGCCAATAATTGCTTTGGTAATTTTTTGACTGTATCGTAAATCATAATAACCTCTGGTTTAAACATAAAAGAATGTATACAATAAATATGGTGTAAATTTAACGAAAAACAAGTAAGAAAAAGTATACTTTTTATAAAAAAACGCATTTTAGAGGTAAGAAAAAGTACACCTTTTTAATTATTTTATTATATTCTGTTTACACCCTGCGCAACTGGCTATAAATGAAAGAGACATTTCTAATACAGCTAATAATATGCTTTGGGAACAAGAAGAAAAGAAGAAGAATTTACCTCGAACCACACTAACCATTCGAACCTTTTATTCGTAGTTTTCTTTTCACCTAAGAATCTCAGATAGCTGTCAGGGATTCCTTAGGGTTTAGGAAGAATGCGGACAGTAAGTTCGTGACGTTCGTATGGTTCGTGGTTAGGGAATCTTAATTATTCAATCTTTAATAAGTTCCAGATCTTGGGGCTTTCTTGTCCGATGCGCCAGAAACCAACGGCGTTTATTTCCATGGATTTGTACATCTCTAAACGGGCGGAAACAGAATATTCATCTTCAAAATATACCTTAACGGTAACATCAGGCTTGTACTCAAAAGTTGGTATCCCGTTCTCGTGTTTAATGTCTTTAACATGATGCGTGTTTATTAATTTTTCTGTTGTCGCAAAAATGAGCGCGCGCGAATGGTTCTGACTCTCCCAGGCGCGTCCGTATAAGGGAATGCCCATAACCAGCTTTTTCCCGCCTATCGCGCGCATTGAATGGCTGGCGACACTGCGGCACCAGCGCAGTGAAGCGACAGGACCGGGAGGACCTCCTCCCCAGTGCTCGTCATAAGCCATGACAAATATTTTATCCGCGAGCGGTGTAATAATCTCGTAATCGTATACGTCATTCTGGAATTTTCTCGGACGGCCGTAAAGGCAGACAGAAAATATTTTTTCCGCTGGCAGCCCCTGTTTTAACTCGCGCAGGAAGCTTAAAAAAGCCTCGCCTGATTTCGCTGGTATATTTTCAAAGTCGATATTTAAGCCGTCAAAATTTCTTGCCGCTGTTATTAAATCGCTTAATAATTGCTTGCGCTGAGGGCTTCCAGGGAGAAGCGTAAAATATGTGAGGGCGCTGCTTCCGCAGGTTACTACAAGGTGAACCCTGCCTGTAAAGGACGCGAGATTCTGCCGCTTGGGAACATTCGCCAAGGTTCCGTACATATCAACCTCAGCTCCAAAATACCCGACATCGGTAATAGGCAGGTCTTTTTTCAACGCAGCTTCCTGCCCGGCAATTACATAACCCCAGACTTCTTTAAATTTTGTAACAGGCAAGGCGCCGCCGACCTCATGAATAAAGGGGAGGATTTCTTCGACAGGAGCCAGGCTTTCGTCTTCTTCCGCAACTACCGCGACTTTGGATGTTTTGCAGTTACTCAGTATAATTAACAGCACAGACAGTAAGAGAATGCGTTTCATATTAAGATTATCGGTAGATTTAAGTGATAGACATAGTGGCAGTCTAAAACCGTTTTTTCTCTGCCCATAGGCCAAGCGCGGGGTTAGGCACAAAGAAAATGCGCTCACCCTGTACAGTGTTAAAGCCGGGGTCGAGTTTAGTGATGTCGTACTTTGCCTGCATTTCTTTTAAATCGCCCCATTGGAAGCCGACAGATTCAATTTCCTGACGTGTTACTTTGTCTCCGGGGCAGTAGCGGATGGTAAAGCGGTTTTCGCTTGAGCCGTGAATTAAGTGCGCTGCGGCGCTGAGGTTTCCGCCGAGTTCCGCGTCGGACTTTGCTTTGGCTAAGATTTCCTTTCCGGGACGATAGCCGTGTTTGCGAATGAGAGAGTCGATACCGGCGTCTTCGCCGAAGCGTTCAAGAGCGGGTGCGAGTATTATAAGCTCGCCGCCGTCCGCGATTACCATGCGTGTGCGGTATATCGCCTTGTTTCCAAGCCATGTTGTGCGATACTCTTCCGGCTCAAGGTACACAACAGCTTTGTTAACCGGCTCATTCATTAGGTTAACATTAACTTGGAGTGATAAAGCCGCGGCCTTTTCAAAACATTCGCGTCCAAAGCCTATGTAAAGCCCTCGGACAGCGAGGGAACCGCGTTCTTTTCCCGCGGCCGCTGCTTGCGCGTCGTTGCGCGCTGATACCACTGTTAACACCCAAAGTATTGGCGGCAGGTCTTTTCCAAAACGGCGTAAGGCTTCGTCAAAGAGAGCTCGCACAGGCGTGTCGGCCCTTCCCATGATGCGTTCCATGCCGTAAGCCGCGCCAGCGAAGTGGCTTTTATCTATAGCTTCCTTGCCGCCAGTGCCGACAAAGATATTTTTACCGTGGTTCGCCATTCCGGCAACTTCGTGCGGAACTACCTGCCCGATGCTGATGGCGAGCGAAAAATCGCCGCTGCCACTTCCGCCTTTTTTAAGGATTTTATTAACCTGGGCGGGGTAATCGTAGCGAACAGCGCCGTTTGTCGCTTTTTCTACAAAGTCTTCTTCGATACGTCCAAGTTCTGCTACATCGTTTCGCCAGTCATGAACAAGGAATTTTTCCTTTGGAGTCGCGCCGAACATTCTTGTAAGCTCTGCGTCGTTCATTGCCATGTGAGTGCCAAGGGCTGGAAGAATCGCGCCAAGCCTTTCTGACAACTGACGCGAAGCGATTTCTGTAAAGAAGCCTGAGCGTGAATGAAAGCGGGTAATATCGGGCGGCAGGATTACCACCTTGCCGGAATCTTTTATATCTGAAAGCGCTTTGGAAAGCGCGCCTGTGAATAGTTCTTCCATTTCCTGATTAGATAAATCTTTATCCGCGCCGCCCAAAGCGACATAGGTTTTCTCCATAAAAATCACTCCATTTCTTACCACGAATTTTTTTCTAAGAGATTTAAGATTTTTCAACCACAAACCACACAAACCACTCGAACCTTTTGTTCGTAGTTTTCTTTTCACCTAGAAATCTCAGATAGCTGTCAGGGATTTCTTAGGGTTTAAAAAGAAGAGGCGGACAGCAAGTTCGTGGCGTTCGTGAGGTTCGTGGTAAACCTCTTTCTCTTCTTTTGTGTATAATATAATATTAATTAAGGAGTAATCAATGGCAAACGCGGATATCGGTCTAATCGGCTTGGCGGTAATGGGCGAAAACCTCGTCCTCAATCTGGAAAGCAAGGGTTTTTCTGTAGCGGTTTTTAATCGCACCACATCCAAGGTGGACGAATTTGTGAACGGCAGAGGCGCTGGTAAAAAGATTACAGGTACTCACAGCCTTAAAGAATTCGCCGCCTCTCTCGCGGCGCCTCGTAAAGCGATGATCATGGTTAAAGCAGGTCAGGCTGTTGATGACACAATCGAGCAACTTTTAGAAGTTTTTGAAAAAGGCGATATTATCATAGACGGAGGCAACTCAAATTATCAGGATACAATCAGGCGCACTTCATATGTAGAATCAAAGGGGCTTTTATACATAGGGACAGGTGTTTCAGGCGGGGAGGAAGGCGCGCTCAAAGGTCCTTCGATAATGCCAGGCGGCTCCGCGGCGGCGTGGCCTTTTGTTAAACCGATGTTACAAGCAATCTGCGCGAAGGTAGAGAACGGCGTTCCATGCTGTGACTGGGTAGGAGAAAATGGCGCCGGGCACTTTGTAAAAATGGTGCATAACGGCATTGAATACGGAGATATGCAGTTAATCTGCGAAATATATGATATAATGTTAAACGTGCTTGGTCTTTCCTATGAAGAAATGGGAAATGTCTTTGAGGAATGGAACAACGGCTCCCTCGGAAGTTACTTAATCGAAATTACAAGAGATATTCTTCGCTTTAAAGATGATGACGGAAAACCTCTGGCAGAAAAAATACTCGATACAGCAGGGCAGAAGGGAACAGGCAAATGGACAGGTATCGCGGCTCTTGAGTTTGGCGTACCCTTAACTTTAATTGGCGAAGCTGTTTTTGCCCGCTGCCTTTCCGCCGCTAAGGACGAACGCGTAAAAGCCGCGAAAGTTTTTACATCTCCAAAAATAACATCGCCTTCCGATAAAAAAGTTTTTATTGATGACCTTGGAAAAGCCCTATACGCGTCAAAGGTAGTTTCTTATGCTCAAGGCTATTTATTAATGAGAGAAGCCGCTAAAGAATACAAATGGAATCTTAATTACGGCGGCATAGCCCTTATGTGGAGGGGTGGCTGTATTATAAGGTCTGTCTTCCTTGGAAAAATAAAAGAAGCATTTGACAAAAAACCCGATTTAGAGAATCTTTTGCTCGACCCCTTCTTTACAAAAATTATCGAGGACGCTCAAGGCTCATGGAGAAGGGTAGTCACCGCGGCGGTTCAAAACGGTATTCCAACACCCGCTTTGGCAAGCGCGCTTTCCTATTTTGACGGATATAGGAGCGATCGCCTTCCCGCTAATCTTTTACAGGCGCAAAGGGATTATTTTGGCGCGCATACCTATGAGCGCCTGGATAAATCGCGAGGTGAATTTTTCCACACTAACTGGACCGGGCACGGAGGCACAACAAGCGCCTCCACTTATGTTGTGTAAAAGATCACCTTTATTGCTTAGGTCTTTCTTTCGGCTTAATTTTACACGATAATTGAAAGTAAGGGTATTTCCGCTTTGAAAACCATATTTATAGTAGACGACAATAATGTTAATCTCATAGCGGCGGACGAGGCGCTGTCGAATCATTACAGGGTTTATACCTTCGCGTCATCCGAAAGCATGTTTGAGATGATGGAAAAAATAAAACCCGATTTAATCCTGCTCGACATTTTGATGCCAAAATTAGATGGTTTTGAGACTATTAAACTTTTAAAACAAGACGGTCGTTTTCTTGATATTCCTGTTATATTTCTAACAAGCAGAAGCGACGAAGGAACAGAAGCGCAAGGCTTCGCAATGGGAGCTGTCGATTTTATTTCTAAACCATTTTCCAAGCCGGTTCTTTTAAACCGCATTAATACCCATTTAGGTATCGAGAATATTATACATGAACGCACCAATAGTTTAAAAAGACTTAAAAACGGGCTTGTAACGGTTTTGGCGAATATGGTAGAACGCCGCGACATGATGACAGGAAGCCATATAGAACGCACAACAAAATATATACGAGTACTTTTAGATAAAATGCTGCGTCATAAAGTTTATTACGAAGAGTTAATTCAGTGGAATATAGAAACCGTTATTTCTTCTGTCCGCCTCCATGACATAGGCAAGATCGCTATTTCTGATATGCTTTTAAACAAAAAGGGATCTTTTACTTCTGAGGAATATGAGAAAATGAAACTGCACGCTTTGGAAGGAGAGGGCATTATTGAGGATATAATTACAGAATCCGGCGACGGTTTTTTCCTGCAGCACGCGAAATTGTTCGCGGGATACCATCATGAACGCTGGGACGGACAGGGTTACCCGCACGGCCTTAAAGGCTTGGAGATTCCTTTGCAGGGAAGAATAATGGCTGTCGTTGATGTTTACGACGCGCTTGTGTCTAACAGACCTTACAAAGAAGCTTTTGAGCATAGCAAGGCGGTAGAAATTATCAAAGAAGGGAGAGGAACCCACTTTGATCCATGCATTGTAGATATTTTCCTTGAGTACGAACAGGATTTTTATAAAATATTAACAGAAGAAATTTGAACTGCTTTAGATTTTAAAATTATCGGGTTTTGGAACAAGTTATATGTCTTATAAATTTTTGAGAGACAGGTTTAAAATTTTCAAGATAGAGCGAGCGGGTAAAGAATTCAACTTCAAATGGAACTTCTGCCATTATTTCTAATTTTCTTTTATCGGCTTCTTCGATAATTTTGGATAAAAGAGTTTTTCCAAGTCCTAAACCCTGATATTCCGGTTTAACATTTATTATGTTAATATGAAAAACAGAATCGATTATTTCTCCTTTTATTAAACCCGCTGTCTCTCCGTTTACGCTCTCGGCGATAAAGGCAAGACAGGAATCTGTTCCGCTTTCTTCTGTTTCTTTTATAAAAAAATCTTCTAAAACCAATGACGAGGTGTCTTCGGGTTCGCTTCCAATAGGAGAAAGCCCCCATTCTTCCCTTAAAGCATTGTACCAAAGTAAAATTATCTTTTTCATTTCTGTGTCTTTGTAGCTATACCACATTTTTTCTATCTCGGGGTATTGTTCAAGAGTGTTTCTAAATGCGCGGAAAACACCTTTATTTCTGTTCAGAGCCTGCGCGAGCTCATGGCGGGCAACAAGATTTTTTAGATTCGCTGAGAATTTTTCCATCAGGCGGTATCCGTCGGTTGGAAGCCAGCGAGGCAGAGTAATAAAACGCTCTTTATTTTTTTCCATTTCTTTTTCTAAGTCAAATTCCGCTTCATTGTTAAGGATATCGATAATTTTTCTTTCCTGAGTATCAAGGAAAAAATCGCTGTCCTGATTTTCCATGTAAAAGAGTATCTGGTCTAAAAGAATATTATCCATCTCGAATCGCATGGCGCCATTATAGCACAAAAATTAAAAAAAGGATAATATGACAGTATGGAAACAATGAAAAGAACAAATACTTGCGGAGAACTTAGAAAAAACGACGTGGGAAAAACAGTAATTTTAAACGGATGGGTACACCGTAAACGAAACCATGGCGGAATTTTCTTTATTAATTTAAGAGATCGCTACGGCATAACGCAGCTTACGATAGATACAGAAAAAAATACCGCTCTAGCGTCCATATGCGATGAGCTTCGTAACGAATATTGCGTAGCGATTGAGGGCAGTGTAAGCGCGCGCCCCGGTGACATGATTAATACCTCAATGGAAACAGGCGAGATAGAAGTTTTAGCGTCTAAGCTCGTTATTCTAAACAGGAGCGAAGTACTGCCTTTCCAAATCGACGAAGAAAGCAAGGCGAATGAGGATCTGCGTTTAAAATACCGTTACCTGGATCTTCGCTCAAATGGAATGCAGGAGAGAATCAAATTAAGAAGCCATGTCACCTTCGCCGTCCGCGAATGGATGACACAAAACGGCTTTTACGAAATAGAAACGCCTACCTTTATTAAATCCACGCCTGAAGGCGCGCGCGATTATCTTGTTCCTTCACGTTTGTATCCCGGTAAATTTTACGCTCTCCCTCAGTCGCCGCAGTTGTACAAGCAGATTTTAATGGTGTCCGGTTTTGATAAATATTTCCAAATAGCGCGCTGTTACCGTGACGAAGATTCGCGCGGTGACAGGCAGCCTGAGTTTACGCAGATTGACGTAGAGATGTCCTTTGTTTCAAGGGACGATGTTTTAACGATGACAGAAGGCATGATGAATCATGTTTTTAAAAAGGTAATGAATGTTGAGCTTCCAAAAACATTCGCGCGCTTGTCGTGGGAAGAAGCGATGGAAAGTTACGGCAGCGACAAACCCGATTTACGTTTTGACATGAAGTTGATAAATTTTAGCGGCTATGTAGAAGCGAGCGGCTTTCAGGCGTTTAAGGACGCGTTATCCGCTGGCGGAGTTGTTAAAGCCTTACTCGTAAAGGGTAAAGCAGACTATTCGCGAAAGCAAATAGAAGAATTGGAAGCGCACGCTAAGATTTATAGAGCCAAGGGCATGGCATGGATGAAGGTTACAAACGGCGCGCTTGAAGGCGGAGCCTCTAAATTTTTCACGGATAACGCTAAAGCTGTTTTAAGCGGTTTAAGCGCGGAGGAAGGCGATTTAATTTTAATGATAGCTGACGCGAAACGCGGCATCGCGAATACCGCCTTAGGGGCAGTGCGTTCAAGGCTTGGAAAAGATTTGGGTCTCGCGGAAAGTGGCAAATTTGAATTTGTGTGGATAGTGGACTTCCCAATGTTTGAATACAACGAAGACGAAAAAAAATGGGAAGCTGCGCATCACCTTTTTACATGGCCTCAGGACAAGTATCATTCTACGATGGAAAGCGACCCGGGTTCTGTAAAGGGTGACCTTTACGATCTTGTTTTAAACGGCTATGAGCTTGCCTCAGGTTCAATACGTATTCATGATTCAGAAATGCAAAAACGTGTGTTTAAAATTGCCGGAATAGATATCGCGGAAGCGGAGAAAAAGTTCGGCTTTTTAACGGAAGCCTTTAAATATGGAGCGCCTCCTCACGGCGGTATCGCGCCCGGGTTGGATCGTCTTGTAATGCTCATGGCAGGAAGCACTTCGCTTAAAGATGTGATTGCCTTCCCCAAGAATTCCTTCGCGGTAAGCCCGATGGACGACTGCCCCTCAGAAGTGGATCAAAAGCAATTAGATGAACTTCATATTAAAATTATTAATAATGAATAAGAAATAATAAGTTAGTGTGGTTCGTGGTAAAAAAATCTTATAGATTCAATCCGTTAACGTAAGAGTCAAATGTCGCGCGCGCGGCTTTAGCGTCTGCGTTGGCTTTTTCCAGATTTGCACTGCATGCGTCAATCTCATTGTCCAGAGCGGTAAGGCGTTTTAAATATTCCTGACCCTGCGGCGTCTGGTTCCCGGCAGCCTCGAGGTTCTTGCGTATCCTGTCCTGATCCGCTATTAATCTATTTTTTTGCGCTTCTATTTCCTTTACCGCGGTGTCTGCTTTATCAACATTTTGGCGCAGCTCAACCGCTCTTTGCAGAGCCGCTCTCACA
>Ga0209755_10004698_pt1 | contig 15987 bp, 15 predicted proteins | sample TergutCo191P1_FD_187301 | JGI IMG/M metagenome (GOLD analysis project Ga0209755, IMG submission 187301) | Cornitermes sp. P1 segment gut microbial communities from Petit-Saut dam, French Guiana - Co191P1 (SPAdes) (version 2) | ecosystem: Host-associated > Arthropoda: Insects > Digestive system... | reverse complement strand
CCGAAGCCCGAAGCCCGAAGCCCGAAGCCCGAAGCCCGAAGCCCGAAGCCCGAAGCCCGAAGCCCGAAGCCCGAAGCCCGAAGCCCGAAGCCCGAAGCCCGAAGCCCGAAGCCGCGGCGCGGCCGCCGGCTGAAATTGTCTCATGCCACGCATTGTGCCACGGCAGGGCCCGCCAGTCAAGCGGGCGGCGCCCGTCAGGCGGGCGGCGCGCCAAAGGCGCGGCAGCGGCAAGCCCTTACTCGCCTGAGCCCCAGCCGCCGCGCGGCTCGCGCAGCCAGTGCAGGTCGTTGACCAGGAAAAACAGGAGGACGGCGGCGCCGAAGCCCAGGGAGATGAGCTTTATCCGCGAGCCGGGGACGTAGTGGGGGGCGGCGGCGTAAAGCGCGTGGCCCGAGGGGACGGGGACGCTGGCCGCCACGCCAAGCCCCACGACGCGCACGAAGCCCTCGCCGGGGCGGCCGAAGCCGAGCTGGCGGGCGTACACCGAAAGCGCGTCGTCGTCGCCCAGGAGGCTTTCCTTCGAGCGCAAAAGGCCAGCGCCGGCCGCCTCAAGCGCCGAGAGGTTTTCCTGAAGGCGCGCCCGCTCCGCCTCCAGGTGGCGCCTGGCGTAAATGCCGCTGTGGCCCACGAAAAAGGACAGGAAGGAATAGGCCAGCAGGGCGGCCCAGGGTGCAAGCATGTATCGCAGCAGGCGCATATCGCTTTATTATCGACAGCCCCCGCCGCAATGAAAAGCGCTTTCTGCCGGCGCCGGGCGCCGCGGCCGCGCAGCCGGAAAGCCGGGCGGCGCAGGCGGCAGGGCTCGGGGAGCGCCTGGCTACTCGGCGGGAGGAGCGCCGGCGCGGGCCAGCGCGCCGTCCGCGGCGGCATCATGGCCCATGGCGCGGAAGATGGCGGCGGCGCGGAGGTAGGCGGCGCGCGCGGCCACGGGGCTGCCGGCCCTGGTCTCCACGTCGCCAAGCGCCCGCCAGCTAGAGGCTATGCCCCACGAGTTCTCGACGCGGCGGTCGAGGGCGATCGATGAGGCAAGCGCCTGCCTTGCGCCCTCGAAGTCGCCGGAGCGCGAGCGGAAGGAGGCCGCCATGAACCAGTCGAACGCGGCCAGATCGTGGCGGAAGGCCCTCTCGTGAAGCGCCAGGCTGCGCATGGCCGCGGCCTCGGCCTGCGCGAAAAGGCCCAGCTCGCCAAGCGCCAGCGCCTCGGTCGACCACGAAAAGGCAACAGAAAGCGGGTCGCGCAGCCGGGCCCTTTCCCCGGAGGCCGCAGCCGCAGCCGCGCGGGCCTCGGCCTCCCCGCCCAGCGCCAGCAGCCGGCCACGCGCCGCGTGGACGCGGGCAAGCGCCGCAAGCGCCTCGTCGCCGAGCAGAAGCGCCTCGCCCAGCGCCGCCTCCCAGCCGGCCTTCGCCTCCTCGGCAAGGCCCATGGACATGAGGGCGCCGGCGCGGGAAAGGCCGGCGCGCGCCTTCAGGCCCCCGTCGTCGGCCAGGACGGCAAGGCGCATCGCGTCGTCCAGAAGCGCAAGCGCCGCCCCGTGCTCCCCGCGCGACGCCGCCCTGTTGCCAAGCTCAAGCTGCCCCTCTGCATGCCGGCGGAGGTCGAAGACGTCGCCCCGGTCGCGCGTCGCGCAGCCGGGAAGCAGCAGCGCCGCCGCCGCAATCGCAAAAAGGCCCTTTTTCACGCCCGCCCCCTAAAACTCAAGGTCCCTGGCCAGCGCCCCGGCCGGAGGCGCCTCGAGCCTCTCCGGGGCGCCTGAGCGCACCAGGGGCATCGCCGAAAGCGCGATTACCAGATCCTGAACGTCGCGCAGCATGGCGAACACCTGCGGAAGCTGCGGCGGCACCTGGGCGGTCATCCCCTCGATGTCGCGCAGTATGCCGGCAAGCGCGCCCAGCGCCTCGACTATGCCCGCGTAGACCTCGCCGCCCTCGCCGTCGATAAGCTCGAGCAGCGACATCTCCCCGCCGATTATGGGCTCGAGCTGGGCGCCGGCGAACCCAAGAATCTCCGACACCGCGCCGGCGACAATCGACTCGACCGTCTGCGCAAGGCCCCCGACAGTCCCCTCGACGTGGCCCATGGTGCGGCCAAGCGCCGTCTCGTCCGTGCCCTCAAGCGCCCCCCTGGCGATCGAGAGGATGGCGCCGACGTCCCCGACTATGCCGGCCACGTCGCCTATCAGCGAGCCTATCGCGTCGCTGACGGCCTTGGCATAGATTTCCGAGCCCTCGGGCAGCTCGGCGCCGTCGCCCGGGAAAAGCAGGAACTGGCTGCCCAGGATTGGGATGGGGCTGACGACCAGCTCGACGCGCGAGCCCTCCCTGGCCCTGTCGCGGTACTCGCCGAAGACGGAGAAGCGCGCCCTGACCCTGCCGTCCGCGGTGGGCTCGAAGCTCCTGACCTGGCCGATGGAGAAGCCCAGGTGCTTGACCGGCATGTTCTGGCTCAGCCCGTCGGCCGAGGGGAAGTGCGCCAGGAACTCGTAGTCGCGCGCGAACCAGCGCTGGTTGATCCCGAGCATGATGATCACGAAGACCACGGCGCCCAGCGCGAAAACCACGGAAGCGCCGACGATCCTGTCGGCGAAGCGAATCATAAGCCTCATTTCAGGCGGCCCCCATTTCAACCAGGCGCTCGAGATCCTCGTCGCCCCCTATGTCGTCCGCGGACAGGGCGCAGGCAATGCCGCCGCCGCTTATCAGCAGCACGGCGTCGGCGAGGGCGCGAATGACGCGCGGGTCGTGGCTGACGAAAATCAGCGTGGCGCCCGAGTCCTTCATCCCCCTGACGATGCCGATCAGGCGCTTCGCGGAGTTCTCGTCCAGCGACTCCGTCCACTCGTCCAGGAAGAGGAGGGTGGGCGAGCAGATGGCGGCGCGCGCGAAGGCCACGAGCTTCTGCTCGCCCCTTGAAAGCGCCGACGGCCGCATCCCAAGATCCCTCCTGAACCCGACCAGCGCCGCCGCGGCCTCGACCCTGCGCCGCCTCTCGGCCTCGCCCATGCCGGGGAAGTGGACGCGCAGCGGCAGCTCCAGCGTCTGGAAAAGGCTCTGGTTCGCCCACAGCGCCGCGTCCTGGAAGACGAACGCCGACTCGCGCCTGAACTCCAGCGCCTCCTGCCTGCCCATGCGGGAGACGGCCTTTCCCCTGAAAAGCACCTCGCCGGCGCTGGGGATGCAAAGGCCGGCCGCCAGCTTCAGCACCGTGCTCTTGCCGCCGCCCGAGGGCCCGATCAGCGCCGAGGCGCTCCCCTCCCCGAAGCGGAAGGAAACCCCGCGCGCAAGCTCCCTCCCCTGGGCGCTGAAGCAAACGCCCCTAAGCTCGATGGCCGCGCCCTGCACGCTCCCCCCTCACCCGACCGTCACGTAGTACGCGGCGGAAAGCAGTATGTTCACGGCGATGCACCCGGCGAAGGCCTTGGTGACCGCCCTCAGGCCCGCCACCGGCACCTCGGTGCTGGCGCGCTCGACGGCCAGGCCCTCGGTGATGGCCACGGTGGAAATGATCATGCCAAAGGCCAGGCTCTTGGCGGCGACGATGGCAAGGTCGGCCGGGGAGAGGCTCTGCACGAGGCTGCCGAAGTAGTAGCCGGCCGGCAGCGGGTGGAACATCTGCGCTATGACGAACGAGCCTGCCAGCCCGAACAGCGAGAAGTAGACGTTCAGCAGCAGCAGCGAGACCGTGACCCCCAGGAAGCGCGGCACCGCCAGGTGCTCGATCGGGTCGATGCCGATCGAGACGTAGGCCTCGACCTCGTGGCTGATGACCATGCCGGCGACCTCGGTGGCGATCGCCGTGGCCGAGCGCGCGATTATTATGAAGGCGATGAGCAGCGGCCCCAGCTCGCGCGTGACGATGATGATGAGAAGCTGGTAGATGAGGCGCTGCTGCCCAAGGCCCTGCAAAAAGGGAAAGCCGATGATGGTGACGGCGGCGCCGATGCCCAGCGCCAGCATGGCCGCTATCCCCATGGCCTGCGCGAAGGTGAAGTAAATCTGCATGACCAGCACGCGCAGCGAGACGCGCCTGTTCCTGACGAAAGGGACCACCGCAATCAGCGTTCGCGCGAAAACGCCGAGCCTGTAAAAGGCCATCGACGCGCCCGCCTGCGGCCTCGCCGCCGCCAGGGAATTTGCCATACACTGCAATTATACGCCAACGGGCCCCGATTTGGAATAGGCCCCGCCGCGGGCCGCGCGCCCGGCGCCGGCGGCGCCAGGCGCCGAAGGCGCGGCTCCGCGGGCGCCTTGATTAGGGCGGCGCTTTTTGGGTACGCTTCGGGAATGGCGGCGCTAATAGAGCCCAGGCTGCTCAAGGGCTTCAGGGACTTCCTGCCGGCGGAGCAGGCCGCGCGCAGGGACATGACGGCAAAAATCGAGGGGGCGTTCCGCTCCTTCGGCTTCGTCCCAATCGACACCCCGGCGCTCGAGTACGCCGAGATCCTGCTCGGCAAGGGCGGGGGCGAGACCGAGAAGCAGATCTACCGCTTCCGGGACAACGGCGGGCGCGACGTGGCGCTGCGCTTCGACCTCACAGTCCCCTTCGCCCGCTTCGCCGCGCAGCACCGGGCCGAGCTCTGCTTCCCCCTGAAGCGCTACCACATAGGCAAGGTCTGGCGCGGGGAGAACGCCCAGCGCGGCCGCTACCGCGAGTTCACCCAGTGCGACTTCGACATAATAGGCAGCGACGGCGCCGCCGCCGACTTCGAGATACTCCTGATGATGCGCGCCGCCCTGAGCGCGCTGGGCGCCGGCGCCGCGATAAAGGTCAGCCACCGCGGCCTTTTCAACCGCTTCCTCGCGAGCATCGGGCAGGGGGGGGGCGCCGCCGAGATACTAAGGGCCGTTGACAGGGCCGCCAAGGCCGGCGGCGCCCAGACCGAGGCCGACCTCGCCCGCCTGGCCGGAGACTCGGGCGCCCGGAAGATACTCGAGTTCGCCGCGATCTCCAGCGCCGGCGCAAAGGGCGGCGCCGCTTCCGGGGCAGGCGGCGGCTCGGGCGGCGCAGGCGGCGCAGGCGCAGGCGGCGCAGGCGCAGGCGGCGGCATGGCCTTCGCGGAGGCGCTGGCGCTGGCGGAGGAGCTGTCCGGCGGGCCATCGCCCGAGTCGCAGAGGCTTGCCGAGCTGGGGCGCTTCATGCTCGACGCCGAGCCCGGGGGAGAGTTCTTCGCGCTGGACGCCTCGATAACCCGCGGGCTGGACTACTACACCGGCGTCGTCTTCGAGACCTTCCTCGACGGCCTTCCCGAGATAGGCTCCGTCTGCTCCGGCGGGCGCTACGACAGCCTCGCCGGGCTCTACTCGAAAAGCGCGATAAGCGGCGTCGGCTCCTCGGTCGGGCTTGACCGCCTCATCGCCGGCCTTGAGGCCCTAGGCGCGCTTCCCGGCGGCTCCGGCGCCGCGGACATCGCCATGGCCTGCCTGAGGCAGGAGCTATTCGGCCAGTACCAGGCGCTGGCCGCGCGCATAAGGGCCGCCGGCGCCTCCTGCGAGGTTTTCGTCGACGCCGCCGAGCCCGGCGCAAGGCAGCCGGCAAGGCAGTTCGCGCTGGCCGAGAAAAAAGGCATACGCTGGATGGCCATCCCCGGGGAAAGGCCCCTGCAAGACCCGCTCGCCCTGCGCTGCCTCGCGGAAAGGAAAAACATCGAGGGCCTTTCCGCCGAGGAGGCCGCTCGGATCGCCCTGGGGGGGCCGCAGTAGGCGGCGCGCGGGCAGTATAGCTTTGCAGCGGAAGGGGCGGCAGCGAAGCGAAGGGACTTGACGCCAGCAGAGCCGAAAGCGCCCAAAGCCCGAAAGCTCAGCCGCCCCCGCGGCCCTTCAGCAGGAGCGCCACTCAGCCATGGCGGAGGCGAAGGCGCCGGCGGAGGCGCGGATGGCCTTTTCCCCCGCGCAGAACGCCAGGCGCAGCCAGCCGGGCTGGCCGAAGCCGGAGCCGGGGACGCCCAGAATCAGGTGGCGCTTGAGGCATTCGGCGAAGGCAATGTCGTCGGGCGCGCCGCCCTCCCCTTCCCCGCCGCCGCGCGGCGGAACCCTGAAAAACGCGTAGAACGCGCCCTCCGGCGCGGCGCACTCGATGCCGGCGCCGGACAGGACGGCCATCATCGCCTCGCGCCGGCGAAGGTACTCGCCCGAGACGCCGCCCGCCGCGCCGCCCGCCGCGGGGCTTCCGGGCGGCGCGCCTTCCTCGGCGCCGCAGCCGGGCGCGGGGCCCGCGGGCCGGGCGCTTGAAAGCGCCGAGCCTGAAAGCGCCGCGCTTTCAAGCGCGGCGGCGCCGGCCTGGGCCACGGCGCGCTGCATCAGCGCCGGCGCCCCGACGAAGCCCAGGACGCGCGTCGCGTAGGCCAGCGCCTCGATCACCTCGGCGCGATTCCTCATGGCCGGGCTTGCCGCGACGTAGCCGATGCGCTCGCCGGGCAGGGAAAGGCTCTTCGAGAAGGAGTACACCGCAAACGACTCCTCGTAGACGGGCAGAACGGGCGGGACCTCGGCGCCGAATGCAATCTCCCTGTAGGGCTCGTCCGCGACAAGGTAGGGCATGCGCGAGACCCTGGCGCCGTGCGCCCGCATGGCGCCGGCAAGCTCGGCCAGCGCCTGCGCCGGGTAGACCTTCCCCGTCGGGTTGCAAGGCGAGTTGACAAGAACCGCCGCCGTCCTCGGCGAAAGCGCCTTGGCAATCGCGCCGACGTCCAGGCCGAAATCGGGCAGGGAATCGGCGACGACAAGCCTTGCGCCGCAGTTTGCCGCGTAGGGGGCGTATTCCGGGAAAAAGGGGCGGCTGACGGCAATCTCGTCGCCGGGGGAGCAAACCGCCTTGAAAACCGCATTGAGGGCGCCGGCCGCCCCCGCGGACATGACGACGCAGGAGGCGTCCAGCTCCATGCGGTGGTCGCGCGAGGCCTTCGCCGCCATCGCCGCGCGCGCCTCCGGAAGCCCCGCGCTCGGCGCGTAGCCGTGAGCGCCGGGCGCCCCCTCAGCCGCCAGCCTCGCCAGCGCCTCGCGCAGCTCAGGCGGCGGCTGGAGCGCCGGGCTCCCCAGCGAGAAGTCGAACACGCGATCGGCGCCATGCTCCCTCTTGAGCGCCGCGCCCTCATCGAACATCTTCCTGATCATCGACGACGCGCCCAGCGCGCGCCTTATTCCCTCAGCAATCGGCATGCAGGGCGCCCTCCGGAAAGGCGCCGCCTCGCGGGCGCGCGCCCCTGCGGCAATTATAGGGAAACAGGGCGGGCTTTGCCAGCGCCGCCGGGCATCGGGAGCGCCGGCGGGACGGGGAGCGCCGGCGGGACGGGGGCGCGCGGGGCGGCTAGGCCCTGTACTGGGCGCGGACGGCCTCGACGGCCAGGCTTACCTGCCTGGCGAAGTCGTCCGAGATGCGGTCGACGAGGGAGTCGGGCTCGCCGCCCGAGCCCCTGAAAAGCTCCCAGGCCTGCACGCCCAGGGCGCCGGCGAGGCTGCACAGGGTGCCTGGCTTGGGGTAGTTGTTGCCGCGCTCGAGGTTTGAGAGGAAGGTCACGGAAATGCCGGCCTTTTCGGCGAGGGCGGCCTGCGACATCTGGGCGCGGAAGCGGAAAAATTTGATGTTTTTGCCCAAGGCCCTCTTTAGTTCCCGCTCGCACATCGCACAGTCCCGCCCCCGGCGGCGGCGCCGCCCTGCCCCCTTTGCTGCCATTTGGCCCGTTTGCGCCTCCGGCGGCAAACATCCGGCGCTTCCATGCCGTTGAAGCGCCGGTTTTGCCTTTCCGCGATTTTCGCGCGAAACGCGCTTGACAAACAATTGACGCATCTATAGCATGGAAGCGCAAGTTTAAGCCAGGCCGTGGCTTGGCCGGAATTTTGCGGCTATTTTTGGAAAAGCTAGGAGGCTTGCCATGAACGGGAGAAAGGCATTGATGCTGGCGGCGCCGCTGCTGCTGGCGCTCGGAATCGGGGCGGCGCAGGCGCAGGCGCGCAGCCTTGACGCCGCGGTGCGGCACGTTGCGACGGAAGCGTCGTTCAACGTAAGGATGGGGGCCACAGTAGCGCTGGCGTCCGTAAACTCGGACACTTTCAGGATGTCCAATTACCTGGCAAACGGAATCACCGAGGCCCTGCTTGGCACCGGCAGGGTCATGCTGGTGGACTGGTCACGGCAAAGGGACGGCGTGGAGTACACCATTGCCGCCGACCTTGAGCCGCATGCCGAAGGCTTTCGCCTGGTTGCCCGCGTGACCAGGGTCGAGGGCTCAATCATCCAGGGAACGTTTTCCTCGGTGGTCATGCGCAACGATCCCGTCCTGGCGTCCCTGCTGGGCCAGCCGCATGCCCCCGGCGCCGCCGCCGGGCCTGCGCGCGCCGCGGGCTTTACTGTGGGGCAGCGCTGGGCGACGTACTGGCTCAACTGGCTCGTGCCCGGGCTTGGCTCCTTTGTCATCATGGGCGACGTATTTGGCGGCGTGTTCCAGGCTGTCACGGGACTTGGCGGCAACGCCATGGTTGTTATGGGCGTCATGTTTATTTCTCCAGGGCTTTGGCTTCCCGGCATGTTTATGCAAATCACGTATGCCATATTCAACATCGCCAGATCCGCCGCCTTCGGGAGGAATGCCCAAATGGCCGCCGCCTGCATGAAAAAGCAGTGGGAGCTTGCCGCCGCGCCGTGGAACTACCGGGCAAGGCGGGTTGAGCTCGCGCAAACGCTGCGGCTTTAGCGCATCAGGCGCCGGCCCCTGCGCGCGCCCTGCCGCCTTTGCCGGCGCCGGCTGGGGCGGGCGGCGGCAAAGGCGCGGCGCCTTTTCAAAGGCCGGCTCTCAGGGCCCCTCCGCGACGGCGCCTTCCCGAGCCGGGCGCCGGCGAAGTGCGCAGTCGCCGGGCTCGCCCCCCGCGGCCTCCCCCAGCTCGGCGGCGCACTGGGAAACGATTTCGGAAAGGCCCAGCATCGAGTCCTTTTGGAAATCGGCGTGATCGCGCGCGAACCAGCAAAACGCGAAAAGATCGCTCAGCGCCGACAGCCTGAGCGCGACGGCCAGCGCCTTTTCCCTTGAGTCCTCGTCCATGCCATGCCCCTCCTTGCGGCCCCGCCGGCGCATGCCCGCGCCCCGGCCCGCGTTTTCGCGAAAATTCGATTCATGCCCATGCCTGCTTCAAAGCCGGGGAGCGCTTAAGGCGGGGGCTTTGTCAACGGGGCGCTTTTTCGCAGGCTTTGCGCCGCTTTTGCGCAGCCGGCGCTGGACAAAAGCGCGGGCTTGCGCTAGCCTTGCGGGATAGCGGCGGCGGGAAGCAAAAGCCGCCATTTGAATGCGGAAAGCAGGGAGACAGGCGCGATGCTTGCAGCAGGAGTTGAGGCATATCAGGAAGGGGCATTGTACGTTTCGGAAGGCGCCCCGCATTATTCGCCCGAGCCGGAGCGCCTTGAGTTCACGGATCTGGCCGGCGCAGGCTACGCGCTGAAAAGGCCTTTGGTCGCCATGGTTTCGAGAGACGGCGGCGAGTACAAAGTCGAGTATCCGCCGCTGGAGCTGTACGCCTTCAGCGAGGACAGGGGCGAGGCAGTCAGGGAATTCGTGGCCGACTTCTTCGACCTCTGCGGCGGCATTCTTGAGATGGACGATTCGGAGCTGGGAAAGGGCCCGAAGCGCTGGAAAGACGAGCTGAGCTCCCTGGTGGCGAAAAATGGGTCTGATTAGGGACTTCACGGAAACCGAGATCCGAAAGGCGATACTCGCCAAGGCGCCGCTTGGCGAAATCAGCAAGAACGGCCCCCACTGGAAAGGCTATTTGTTTGCGGGCGGCAAGCTCGTCGGCAAAGTGAAAATCCCCAACGCCCACAAGAAGGTCATGCATGGCGGCAAATCCGCTTGCGTCGCGCGGGATCTGAAGCTGGGCGCGTCCCAGTTCAACGATTTCGCGGCATGCTCGATGAGCTCAGGCGAGTACAGGGCCCTGCTGGCAAAGCTGGGCTGACCGAAGGCGCTTTTCGCGCAGGCCAGCTTTGCGCCCCGCTAGGCGGCGCCGCCTTTCCCACTGCCGCCGCGCGGGCTTTTCGGGGCGCCCCACATCTCGCGCAGCTTGAGGGCTATGCCTATGTTTTCGGCCAGCTCGGAAAGAAGCTCCGCGAAGGGGCCCTGCCTTTCCGCGGCCAGCTCCAGGCTGCCCTCGCCGCAGGCGGCCTCCAGCAGCGCCGCCTCCTCGCAGGCCTCGCGGGCGCCTATGCCGGCGGCGGCGCCCTTGGCGGCGCCCGCATGCTCGGCCAGCGCGGGCAGCGCCGCCGCGGAAGGGGCCTCCCGGAAAAGCGGCAGCATGCGCTCGGCCTCCCTGCAAAACGCGGACAGCGCCCGGCGGTAGCCGGCCGTGGAGCCGCCGCTCCTGGCCATGCCGTCCCCGACGTCGACGCCGGGGATCAGCAGGCGCGAGGCGGCGGGGGCGGCCGGCGGCGGGGGGGGAGGAGCCGCCTCGAAGGCCGGGTCCTCGGCGCTCTCGCGCTTGCCGGCGGGAATCCACTTTTCGAGAATCTTGTCCAGCTTGGCCACGTCGATTGGCTTGGCCAGAAAGTCGTCGAAGCCGCTTTCCAGGAACTTCTCGCGCATGCCTGAGACGGCGTTCGCGGTGAGCGCCACGATGGCGGCCGGGCGGCGCCCCCCGCCCCCCGCCGCCGCGCGCGCCTTTTCCCGGCGCCGGATTTCCGCCGCCGCCTCCATGCCGTCCATCTCCGGCATCATGTGGTCCATGAAAATGATGTCGTACTCGCGCTCCGAGGCAAGCTCGACCGCCCCGGCGCCGGTCAGGCAGGTGTCCACCTTCGCCTTGTAGGGGACGAGAATGCCCTCGATCACCATCAGGTTGAGCGAGATGTCGTCGACCGCGAGCAGGCGCGCCTGGGGGTAGGCGCTCTGGATCATGCCGGAGCTTTCGAAGCACTTGCGGCGCTCCTTGCGGCCGTTCAGCACGTTGGCCAGGGAGAGCGACTGCACCGGCATGGAAACGAAGCGCGCGTTGGGGACGCGCGCCTGGACGCCCCACTCGAGCATCAGCGCCATCCGCGGCTTGCGGCCGCCGGGGAAGGCCGCGTCCGGCAGCTCCATCATGTGCCGGATTTTCCCGTAAAGGCCGTAGGCGGTGACCACGAGGAACCACTCCTCGCGGAACAGCGCCTCGAGGAAGGAGCCCTCGTCCTCCGCTATCGCGTGGGGGACGCCCATGTTTTCCAGCGACCAAAGCACCGAGCGCGCGTAGACCTCGCGGCGCTCGAACACCAGCGCCTTTTTTTCCTGCGGCTCCTCGACGGCCGCGAAGGGCTCAGGCGAGTCAATCCCCTGCGGGACGAGCGCGGCGAAGGAGCTGCCCTTGCCGTACTCGCTCGACGCCTCGATCGAGCCGCCCATCGCCTCGCAAAGGCTCTTCGCGATGGCAAGGCCAAGGCCGGTGCCCTCGGTCGAGCGGTTCATCCTCGCGTCCACCTGCACGAATTCCCCGAAGAGCTTGCCCATGTCCTCCGGCCTTATCCCGCGGCCGGTGTCGGACACCGCGATCCTCAGCCACGCCCCGTCGGCCGAGCGGCTTTCCAGCGTTATCGAAAGGCCGATGTGCCCCTTGTCCGTGTACTTCACCGCGTTGGAGAGGAGGTTGAGCAGCACCTGCCGCAGGCGCGCCTCGTCGCCGATCAGGCTGCGCGGGATTGAGCCGTCGATGTTCGTGAAGAAGCGGATCGGCTTCTCGGCCAGGCGCATCCGGATGATGCTGACGACGTCGCTGACGAGCGACGAGAGGCGGTACCTCGCCGGGATTATCTCGAGCTTGCCGGCCTCGATTTTCGAGAAGTCCAGCAGGTCGTTGATGATCGACAGGAGGTTCGCGCCGGCGCGCTTTATGTCCTGCGCGTAGCCCCTGGACTCGTCCTGCAGCTCGCCGCGCAGCAGAAGCTCGGCCATGCCGATGATGGCGTTCATGGGCGTTCGGATCTCGTGGCTGATCGCGGATAGGAAGGCGCTCTTCGCGCGGCTCGCGGAAAGCGCCTGCTCAAGCGCGTCCTTCAGCATCGTCACGTCGCTGCTGAAGGTTATCGCGACGTCGCTTCCGTCAAGGCGCAGGCGCGCGCCGTCCACCGCCGTCAGGATGAGATCGCCGCCGGCGCTTCTGTCCGCGAACTCGAACCTGCAGTGCCCCTCCTCGAAAATCTTGCGCAGGCGGCCGTTCCAGAATTCCACCGACGGCTCGCCGCCCGGCTGGAATTCCGGCGTGGTGGCGTGGGGGCCGCGCAGGTACTCCTCCTTGCCGGGAGACCCGTAAAGCTCGAGCGTGTGCCTGTTGCAGTCGATCGCGCTGAAGCCCCTGTCCCAGTACTCGATGCACATGGGCGCCGCGTCGAACGCGGCCCGCAGGCGCTCGCCCATTTCCTGCTCGCGCAGCCGCATCCCCAGCTCGCGCTCCCTCTCCATGGCCGCCCGCATCGCCTCGGCCATTTTCCGCGTGCCCGAAAGGAGCTGGCCAAGCTCGTCCCTCGAGTGGCGCCTGGAAAGCTCCTCCGGCTCCATGTTGCCCTCGGAAAGCTGCCCGACCGCGCGCATGGCGCGCCTGACCGGCAGCGCCACGATCCTGTTGATGGCAATCCTGCTTCCCAGAAACACCAGCGCGATTACCAGCGCCGAAAAGCCCAGCGACATCATGATCGCCTGCCGCTCAAGGCCGCGCGCCGCGGTGAGGTTCTGGCCGGAAAACACAAGGCCCAGCACCTCGCCGTCCGCGTCCAGGAACGGCTTGTAGAACGCGAGGAAAAGCTCGCCGGGCCTCGGCGCTATCTCCGTCTCCATGTGGAAAATCTCGCGCCTTCCCAGAACCGCCTCGGCGATGTGCGGCGCCAGGGTGACGCCGTAGAGCCTCTCGCCGGTCTGCGGCGACACGATGGTCGTCATGATCGAGACGTCGTATGCGAAAACCGTTATCTCCGCGTTCGTCAGGCGCTTGAGCGAGTCGACGAACTCAGGCCGCCCCAGGTCGTAGCCGACCAGCGCCGCGCCGATCGCCGCGCCGCCCGAGACGATCGGCACCGTCGAGACGACGCCCAGCTCCAGCTCGCCCTTGGGCTCGATGTCCGACGTGCAAAGAAGCCTGAGGGCCCTGGAAACGCCGCGCCGATCCGCGGCGCACTCGCCGGCCGCGGCGCCGCCCGACCCGGCCAGGACAAGGCCCCGCGAGTCGGTTACCGCGGCGAAGCAGGGATCCGCGAAAAGGGCGACGCCCTCGAGCAGCCCGGCGAGCGCCGCCTGCAGGCCGGGGCCGTCGCCCTCGAGCAGCGCCTCCGCCACGGCCGGGCTCCGCGCGATCAGCGCCGCGGCGCCCAGAGTGCGCCGGCGCATCTGATCCAGCACCGCCTCGATGGTGTTCATGGAGGCCTGCATGTCCATCCTGGCCGACCCTTCGATTATCTGGGTCATGCTCACCAGCGCGGGGATGGAAATCACCGAGGCCGTCAAAATGATGCTGGCCAGCGAAATCAAAAACAGCTTCGCGCTAATTTTCCGCATCCGGCACACAACCTTTCCGGGCGGCGCCGGGCAGCCCGGCGGAGCCGCCGGCGCCCGCTGCGCCCTGCGGACCGACCGTCCGCTCCAGCCCGCAAAAGGGGCCTCGGGGCGATTTTTAAGTAAAGCGCGCCGAGCCCCGCGCTGTCAAGGCGCCGCCGGCGGCTGCTTTCGCGGGCGGGAAGGCCCCGCCCCGCGGCGCCTTCCGCCGCGGGGCTCGGAGCGGGATTCGGGCCCGCGGCGAAGCGTGACAACGGCGGCCTGCGGGCGGGCGAACGCGCGGGGATAGCAGCCGCCGATTCCGCGGCTGACGAAGACGGGGACGCCGTCGCGGGACCTCGCCCAGCCGGACATGAAGCGCCGGCCGTGGGAGGTGACGGCCTTCGAGAGCGAGAGCGCCGGCGCCCACAGCCCGAAAAGCGCCACGTGGCCGCCGTGGGTGTGGCCGCTCAGGATCAGGTCGATGCCCGCCGTCGGCTGGCTCATGGCTATGTCCGGATTGTGGGAGAGCAGCAGGACAAAGTCGCCCGGCGCGGCGCCCGAGACCGCTTGCGCCGCGCTTGGCTCGGGCGGGAAGGCCCTTGGGTCCGAGGCGCCGCCGAGGAAAAGGCCATCGCGCACGCGGGCGCCGCTGTTCAGCAGCGGCGCTATCCCATTTGCGCGCATTGCCGGAAACAGCGCGTCCCGGCTGTCGTGGTTGCCCTCCACCGCGAAAATGCCGTCGGCCGCGCGAACCCCGGCGAGAATCCCGATCGAGCGCGCGGCCCTTTCGGCGTCGCGGTGAAAGTCGCCGCCCAAAAGCAAAAGGCCAACGCCTCCGGCGCTCAGGCGCCGCGCCGCCCGCTCAAGCTTCCCGTCGCCGATGCCGTGGACGTCCGTGACCAGCGCGATTCGGTAGCCGTCCAGCGCCTCCGGAACCCGCGGGCTGAAAAAGGCCTCCTCCGAATGCTCGACGATCCTGTCAAGGGTAAGCGCCCGAAAAGCGTGGGCGGCCGCCGCGGCGCCCGCCAGCGCAGGCAGGGCCCAGGGCAGGGCGTCAGCGGCAAGGCCGGGCATGGGCGGCTCCGTGAAAAGGCATAGCGCGGATTATGCCACGGCGGGCGGGCGAAAGTCCACGGGCTCAAGGGAATGCCGCCCGGCTGCCCGGCGCGGAAGCGCCCTGCCGCCGACGGCGGCGCTCCAGCACCACCTGCGCAAGGCGCGCCGGCTTGCGGTATGCTTTGGGGAGCGCGGGCAACGCAAGGCGCGGAATGAAGGCTGCAATGGCAGAGGCAATGAAAATGCAGGCAGGAAGGAAAAGCCCCCGCCTTTCGCAGGAAGGACGTTCCCGCTAAAGGCTACACCTACAAGGACTGCCACTCCTAGGGCGAGGATGTCAGGCGCGAGCTGATTGACGGCATCCCCTGCATGACGGCGGCCCCCACGGAACGGCACCAGTGGGTTGCGGGCAGCATATACGCCCAGCTAATGGTCTGGCTGGATGGCAAGCCCTGCAGGGCCTATATCGCCCCCCTCGACGTGCGCCTGTTCCACGAGTAGGACGAGTCCGACAAGACCGTCGTCCAGCCGGACGTCCTAGTGGCATGCGACAGAAAGAAGCTGTCCGACGGCCGTTCCTGCCGCGGCGCGCCGGACTTCGTGGTCGAGGTCGTTTCCGACGGATCGGCAAAGCAGGACTTTGTCACCAAAAAAGCCCAATACGAGAAAGCCGGCGTCCGCGAATACTGGGTGGTTGACGACGAGGAAGTCTACAAATACATGCTGTCCGATGGCAGGTACCGAGAAACCGCGTACGCCCTAAGCGAGGAGCTTAGGGTGGACGTGGGCGCGCTGCCCGGCTGCAGCATAAGCTTCAGGGAAATAATCGCGCAGGCGCTTCAGGGGAGGAGCCCATAACATTTTTTGTGTAAAACGCAAAATTCATAACGGGACTCTGTCCCCGTAAATGACGGCAAACTGGTGCATGGCCGAGCCCCAGTTCCTAATCGGCATTGTCCACTTTTTAGAGATTCTGCGCAAGATCATGAATATCAGCTTCATGGCCGCCTCGTCGTTGGGGAAGGACAGCCGCGTTTTCAGGTTCCGCTGAAGCGTGAAGTTCAGCGACTCGACCGCGTTGGTCGTGTATATCGCCCTGCGAATTTCCGGCGAGAACTTCATGTGCGGCACGACCTCGTTCCAGCGGTTCTGCCATGATTTTGAGATTGCCGGGTATTTCCCGTCCCATTTTTCGGCGAACCGTTGCAGGGCGGCCCGGGCCGCGTCCGCGCATGGGGCAAGGTAGATTTCCTTGAGGCCGCAGGCCACGGCCTTGCGATCCTTGTACGGAACAAACCTGGTCGAGTTGCGCACCATGTGCACGACGCACAGCTGAACCTCGGTCGCGGGGAAGACCGCGTTGATCGCGTCGGGAAAACCGGTAAGGCCGTCCACGGCCGCTATCAGGATATCGCCGACGCCCCTGTTCTTCAGCTCATTCAGTATTCCAAGCCAGAACT
>Ga0209755_10004697_pt1 | contig 15994 bp, 14 predicted proteins | sample TergutCo191P1_FD_187301 | JGI IMG/M metagenome (GOLD analysis project Ga0209755, IMG submission 187301) | Cornitermes sp. P1 segment gut microbial communities from Petit-Saut dam, French Guiana - Co191P1 (SPAdes) (version 2) | ecosystem: Host-associated > Arthropoda: Insects > Digestive system... | reverse complement strand
GTCTGCAATTTCTGCGAATTTTTTCCCTTTTAAATTATGCAAGCAATCTATAATCCGCTCTGCCTGCAAAAGCGATTTTCCAAGGCTCTGCACATCACGGGCATTCGCTCTGCCGCTACCAACACGGCCCATCGCTCGCTCCATATCCGGTATGGGTTTCATAGCTTCTGTTATGTCGTCCAGGAATAGGGGATTTGCGGAGAGTTCTTCTACGCAAGAAAGCCTGTTTGTTATATTTTCAAAAGAGACCAACGGGTGAGAAATCCATTCTCTTAAACATCTGCCACCCATTGCGGTTTTTGTAAAATCCATAACGGAGAGCAGGGTAGAGTTGGAGTCTTCGGGGTGCAGTGGGGTAGTCAGTTCCAAGTTGCGCTGTGTGGCCGGATCAAGGGCCATGTAATCGCTCCATGGGATGTCTTCTATTTTTATTATGTGGCTTAGGCCGGATTTTTTTTGCTCCAAAAGATAAAAAAGAAGGGCACCTGCTGCCCTCGTTAAATATTCGTTTTGCAGATCTATTTTTTTGAAATGGCCTTCCAACACATTTTTGCAGAAATCAAATTCAAATTGCTGCTCCGGAATTTTTGTTTGTATTATGCGTGTTTGCATTGGCGCGCATACCAAGATTTCTTTTGGGCTGCGTCTTTCTATTTCGCTTTCCACATTTGCAAGCGTTGACTGACCCACTGCGAAATAACCTGTGCTTATGTCTGCTATGGCAAGCGCTGCACCATCTCTGGTATTTAAGAATGCGCATATATATGATGATTGCTTTGCGTCAAGGTTGTTCTCTGAAAAACTGGTTCCTGCGGAAATAACCTCTATCACTTCTCTTTTCACTATGCCTTTTGCAAGCTTTGGGTCTTCCATTTGCTCGCAAATTGCTACACGGTGGCCTGCGGCCAGCATTTTTGGAACGTATCGCTCTGCGGCGTGGTGGGGGAATCCGCACAAGGCACTGTCTTTTGCGCCGCCGTTGTTGCGGGAAGTCAGCGTTAAGCCCAAGACTTTTGAGGCTATTACCGCGTCTTCTTCAAAAAGCTCGTAGAAATCTCCCATTCTGAAAAACAGTATGCAACCGGGGTTTGCGGCTTTTACATCGTTGTATTGGCGCATCAGTGGGGTCATGTGTCTTCCAAGGGTATTTCAAGTTGCTCGGTTGAATCCGGTAATGTAATTGAGCTTGGCGGAGCTGCACTTTGCGGTTTGGGGAATTGCGGTATCAAAAAATCACTCTCAAGAATATCTGTGAATTCCTGCAAGCGAGGAAGGTCATCGGGAATGCGATTTATGCCGAAATACTTTAAGAATTCTATTGTTGTTTTATATGTGTGGGGATTGCCTACTGTGTCTGCTCGCTCTCCCAGAGTGATGAATTTTTTATTCAAAAGGCTGTGAAGCGGGCCATCGCATGAAACTCCACGTACGGCATCTATTTCTGCTTTTGTAACTGGTTGCTTGTAGGCTATAACCGAAAGAGTTTCCAATGCTGCCTGTGAAAGGCGGCGAAGGTTATTTTCCGGGAATAGGCGGCGAATATAGGGGTAATATGCGCTTTTTGTTCTAAAGCGATAGCCGTTTGCCACTTCCACAATTTCAAAAGGTGATTTTATTTTAAGCAGTTGCTCATTCGCATGCCTTAGCGCGCTGGAAACCTGTGCTTGATCTAGGAAATCTCCCAATACCTCTTTCAGTTTTTTTAAGGTTACAACTTCGGTTGAGGCAAATACCAATGCCTGTACAATGGCAGCGAGTTCCTCAACGCTTTCTATTGGAGGCAAATTTTCTGCAAGGGGTTCTTCTTCTTCTGTCATCTTAAATTCCTCAGCCACAAATCCATTAAAACCAACGCTGCCATGCTTTCTACTATCACCGGAGCACGCACTGCAACGCATGGGTCGTGCCTGCCTTTTATGGATATTTCTCCTGTTTCTCCGTTTTTATTTTTTGCCATTTGCGGCAGCGAAATTGAGGGTGTTGGCTTGAATGCTATTTTGCAAAAAATATCTTCGCCGTTTGTTATGCCGCCATAAGTTCCAACTGCGAGTTTGTTGTGCTCGCTGCCTTTCATTTTTGCGGAGTCAAAGCCTTTGCCAATTTCAAAGCCCTTTGTGGCCGGAATGCTCATCATTGCCATTGCGAGCAACGCCTCTGTGCGATCAAAGATTGGCTCACCCAGGTTTTTCGGAGGATTTTTTATCTGCAAGCATATAATGCCACCAATGCTATCACCGCTTTTGCGGGCATTTTCAATTTCGCTTTCAATGTCGCCGTCAAGCCACGCCGTGAATTCTGTGCCGCACTTTTCGCTTAAAAATTTTCTCGCTATGGAGCCTGCCGCAACTCTTGCCACGGTTTCTCTTGCGGAGCTTCTGCCACCGCCACGGTAATCTCTCAGTCCGTATTTGCTGTCATAGACTTCATCTGCGTGGCCCGGCCTGTACCAGTCTTTTATCTCTTCGTAATCTGTGCTGTGATGGTCTGCGTTTTCTACAATCATTGATATTGGAGTGCCTGTGGTTTTGCCTTCAAAAACTCCGCTTAAAATTTTTACAGCATCGCTTTCTTTGCGCTGCGTTGTCAAGAGACTTTGCCCCGGGCGACGGCGATCCAGAAAAACTTGAATATATTCTTCGCTAATCTCCAATCCAGAAGGGCAACCGTCCACAACTGCGCCTATAGCCTTGCCGTGTGATTCACCCCAGGTACTGACTCTGAATAGTGTTCCGAAAATACTAGACATCAAAATCCTGCGCTAATTTCTCCAACCCAATATCTATGCTCTTTTTGACCGGTTCTAGAGCCTCTTTCTTCTGCGTAAGAAGCAAATCGCAAATTCAATGCTTCGGCAAGAGTAAAACCTACGGTCCAAGAAGGATAACCGCCTTCAAATCCGCCGCCAAGAGAGATTTTCAGCATGTCGTTGCCAAAACCATAAGTGGAACCAAGCGAACCTCCTACCATAGCACCAAGCAGGCCGCCAATAACAGCGCCGCTAACTCCTAATGCAAGATCAAATTTATCAATGGTATTGCCAATTGTATTGCTGCCTACATAATAACCTATTGCAAAACCGGCTACGCCGCCCAAAGTTCCAAATGCAAGCCTGGGCAAAAACGACATATCCTGGAAAGGAGACGGTATAACTGTTTGCTCAATTTCTGCGCCAAAGTTCAAATGCGATAAAGGCATATCACTTAGGTTATCATTTAAAACATCAACGTAATCCACAGCGAAATGAACTTTGCGTGAAAACCAGCTATTGCTCTGCAAAATCATCGGGCTTGCCATAACGCCAAAAGAGAGATCAGGGGTTATGCTTTCTCCGGCTAAATCATCAAAAAATATGTTGCGAAGCGAGCTTCCTATCCGTATTTGGCGGGTTATTTGATAAAGAACGCCTAATTCAAGCGCAAATTTATATTCATCAAACTCACTAAAACCCTTGCCCGCATTCTCAAATAGATCAATTAAAGTATCTTTCTCGCTTTTATAATCAATATCGCTGAGATCGAATTGAGGCCAGAATTCATATTTGTCTATAGACTGCCTGTTTGCAATTTTAAAGCCAACTCCAATAGACAATTTGTCATAAGGCGAAAAGGCGAAGGCGGTTTGCGCTACCAGATCGGTCTGTATTGGATTAAAGCCCATGCTGGGTATAATAACGCCAATTTCAGGGTAAATGTCTATATTGGTGTTCACCCATATAGACAAACCAAAATTGTGCATGGCAAATTCAAGAAACGCAACTTGTGCACTTAGCCCGCCCAATGTCAGGTTATCGAATCTGATGAATTTGTGAAAAAAATCCTGATGAACCCGCAGAGTATCCGGCCAATCTTTTGTCTCATCAGGAATCAGGTTTGTAAATGTCGGGCACCAGTTAACTCCGCCGAGATAATTGAAATCGAGGAACAAAAATTTTTGCACTATTTTGCCCATTGTAGGTGCTCCGCAAAAATCAAGCACTTCGTTAGCCGAATTTGCGCTTATTGGTGGAGAACCAGAAATTGAAAAAAGCCTGAGCTCAAAACTGTTTTTAGGCATATAACCCATATCTGGATTTTTCTCAAAGTTTCCCATGCGGTTTATCAAATTCAAGCCTGCCGGGTTATAGTAAAGGGCTTCTTTGCCGTCAGCAACGGCAACAAAGGCACCGCCCATGCCGTGTACCCTGAGAGAGCGATATTCCGGCCCTTTGACAGCGTTGGCAAATACAAAAGAGCAAAGCAGTATGAAAATTATTTTACGCAACCGTCAACTCCCGACTTATTTTTCATATAATTAGCGAATTTATTATCATCATAGAATAGCCAGCAGCCACCTATGTTTTGTTTTCTGTATTCAAGATTATATTGCGGTGGGCATGTAATATCCTGCGCTATTTGAAGCTTTAAATCAATGTTAGTTGTGGTCCAGTAATTCGGATGCTCGGTAAATGCCATTACCACTAAATAGCCATCTTCGTTTGCTAATATTTCGGTACAGGTTCCATAAGTGCAGCTAGACAGGGGAATGTTCGGAACATTGCGTATCCACACCGATGGAACACGCTTTACCACAGGCATATCCATTGCATTAGCATTGTCTCTATCCAATAAGATATTGCCCAGCATAGTATTGTTTATGCCGTCTTTGCCCCAAATAGGGCTATGTATATCACTTATTGTTATCTTGCTGTTTTCATTGTTAAGGCCGTCTCCGTCATTGTCAAAGGCATCTAAAAGCTCCTCGTCCATGCAACCATCGCCATCTTCATCCGTGCGGGAACCAATTCTGTAAAATGTCGCTATGTCCTTATATTTATTGAGTTCTGCTTGCCAGTCGGTTGTGTCTGCGGGAACTTCAGACAGAGGATCGCATTCATCATCGGAATATCCTGCCTTTATTTCACATCCGGTGTTTATTCCACGGTCAATCCCTAAATTGCCCAATATATCTATAACTTCTCCCATATTTTCGGTAAAACCGTCTATTTTGCTGTTAATATCTGCAATTTGAGGCGGGAGCGGCGCATCGGGATTTTCCAATTGCTGTAAATAATAGTCAGCCAACTGTTCATCAAAGTCTTCCAGAACCTGTTCAAAATCAATAGTTAAATTACCAAGGCTATCCTTTAAAATATTGATTGAAAAATCGTGTTCAAATACTCCAAGCCTGTTTCTTGAACAGCCCCAAGCTTCCCATTTTTTATGATCTGTTGTGTCTCCCGGATTATCCACGCCAAACTCACCTCTTCTTGTTATGCAGCCATCATTGTTCCAATCAAGAATTTCTAAAATCGCTTTAGCCGCCGAAGAAATTGAAAATCCGCCGTAATAGGTCTTTGATTTGTATTCCCTGTCGCTTAAAGGAAAGGAATCTCTTTTGCTCGTAGTCGTATCATAACATGTTCCTGTTGAAGAACCGTTGCAAAACACCCTTCTGAATTCCGTGAGTCTATCAGACATGGCAGGATCATTTTTTTGGTGAAACTCATAAAGAACGGTAAGAGAATCCCGTCTTTCTAATTTAGTAAGCGGTTCTGAGATAAATCTCATAGCTTGATATATTTCGTTCTGAGCTTTTATAGGAAGCCCAACAAGCGGTATTTCTTCATCGCCAAAATTGAGATGACTGAATATATCAAGCGGGTGTTCGCTCTTCCACCAGAAGCTCACCTTTGCCATGCCAAAATAACCTACAGAGGCTCTTGGGTCTATTTCCGTTATTTTTTCATAGGCATTATAGGCACTCTCATATTTACCCATTCTGAAATCATTTTCTGCCTGAGTTCGCAAGCATTTTATGTCTTCGCCACAATGGCCTCCGCCGCCGGCGCTGCCAAACAGATTATCACTGCAAGACGCCAAGCAAAGCAAAGCAAATATTGCGATGTATAATCTATTCATAGAGACTGAATATACAAAATTAATGTTTCGGCTAAATTATCTACATCCTGTTCTTTATGAGCTGCAGTTATGTTTATTCTTAGCCTTGCCGTTCCATTGGGCACTGTCGGTGGCCGAATGCAGGCGGTGTAAAAGCCTTTTTCCTGCAAAAAAGCTTGGCATTTTTGAGCTTTTTCCACAGTTCCCAAAACCACAGGAACAATTTGGGTTTCGCTTTGCAGGCAATTAATGCCAGCCTGAGTAATTTTTGCCCTGAATTTAGCGGACATTTCCAGCAGTTTTTCCCTGCGAAAATTATCCCTTGCTGCTACTTCAACTGCCTTTCGCATGGCGGCGACCGCTCCGGGAGCAATTGCCGTTGAATAAATAAAACTGCGGGCGTTGTTTATAATGTAATCGATCAGGAGTCTGGAGCCAAAGATGCAAGCTCCCATTGTTCCGTAAGCTTTGCTGAAGGTTGTTAGAGAAAGATGGGCGTTTTCTGCCAATCCCTTTCCGCCGGGGCCTAAAATGCCATCGCTGTGGGCTTCATCTACGTAGAGCAGGGCTCCGTATTTCTCCGCCAAATCCGTGTATTCCTTGAGTGGCGCAATATCTCCGTCCATGCTGTAAACCGATTCAACTGCGATCACTTTTAAGCCGTCGGTTGCCTGCAGTTTTTTTTCCAGATCTTTTGGGCAATTGTGCTTAAAACGATGCAACTTCGCGCATCCCATTGCGTATCCGTCAAGAATGCTCGCATGGCATAGCCTGTCGCAGAACAGGTGCGTTTTTGAATTGTTGCAAAATGCGGATATAACACCGAGGTTTGCGCTGTATCCGCTATTGAAAATCAATGCGGCTTCTTTGCCTTTCCAGTTTGCGAACCACTTTTCAGCATCTTCAAAAAAGATGCTGTTACCGCCTAAAAGCCGTGAGCCCCTGCTGCCGGCTCCCAATTTTATATATGCTGCCGCTGCGGTCTCTTTTATTTCAAAATGGTTGGAGAGACCCAGATAATCGTTGTTTGCAAAATCAATTCCCGTGGGCAGCTTCAAAGTGCGCAAAAGCCCTTGTTTTTGCTTTTCTGCAAGACTGGTTTCAAACTTTGATAACATTTCGCATATTCCTCATGGCGCAAAAATTCGGTCCGCACATTGAACAGAATTTAGAATTTGAAGATTCATCGTGAAAAGACTGCGCCATTTCCGGATCAAGTGCAAGCGCAAACTGGTCTTCCCAGCGAAAATCAAAGCGTGCCCGGCTAAGAGCCCTGTCTCTTAAAATAGCCTGCTCGTTGCCTTTGGCTATATCTGCGGCGTGCGCAGCTAACTTATATGTGATCACGCCTGTGCGAACATCATCTTTATTTGGCAAACCAAGATGTTCTTTTGGAGTCACATAGCAAAGCATGGCCGTACCGAGCATCCCTATAACCGCAGCGCCTATTCCGCTTGTGATGTGATCATAGCCCGGAGCGATGTCGGTTACAAGAGGGCCCAGAGTGTAGAATGGTGCGCCGTGGCACAGTTCCAATTGCAAATCCATATTCTCTTTTATCTTGTTCAATGGCACGTGACCCGGCCCTTCGATCAAAACCTGAACGCCAAAATCCCATGCAATTTTTGTGAGCTCACCCAAAGTTTTCAATTCCGCAAACTGAGCCTCGTCGTTGGCATCTGCTATGCAGCCCGGGCGCAATCCGTCTCCGAGTGAAATGGCTATATCGTATTCTCTTAAAATTTCGCAAATATCTTTGAAATGCGTATATAAAAAATTTTCCTGATTGTGGGTTTGCATCCAGCATGCCATCAAAGAGCCGCCACGTGAAACTATGCCGGTTGTGCGCTTTAATGCCAGAGGAATATAATCCTTTAAAAGCCCGGCGTGAATGGTGAAATAATCAACGCCTTGCTCGGCTTGCTCAATTAAGGTATCTTTGAAAGCTTCCCAGCTTAATTTTCCATCGCCTTTTTCCAAAGCCTGATATATTGGAACAGTGCCGATTGGAACCGGGCATTTTCGCAAAATAGCTTCTCGTGTTTCGTGAATGTTTTTCCCTGTGCTTAAATCCATAACGGTATCTGCGCCGAGTTTTACGGCATAAACCATTTTTTCAACTTCTTCTTCTATTGAAGAACCGAGCGCAGAATTTCCTATGTTCGCATTTATCTTTACCAGAAATTTAGAGCCTATGATCATCGGTTCGCATTCGGGATGATTTTTATTCGCCGGTAAAACAGCTCTGCCTTCTGCCAGTTCTTTTTGCACAACTTCGGGTGCAACGCCTTCTCTAATCGCAACGTATTCCATCTCCGGCGTTATAATATTTTTTTGCGCCGCTTGTCTTTGGGTTAAATTTGTTTTTTCCCATTCGGAACGGACAAGCTCGCCGTTGCCGTCGGTGTCATAAATCGCTATGCTTGGAATTTCCTTGTCGTCTAAAGTAATTTCCCGCATCCTCACTTGGATTTCCGGGTGAATTTTTCCCTGAACATGGATTATCCGCCGCATGTTGCTGTTACCACCAAAATTTTATCACCATCGTTCAATGCGCAGGAATTCCATTTTGAACCGGGCACAACACTCTCATTCACAGCTATGGCCATACCTTTGGTATTGCCCAGCTCAGTTGCTGCCCACTCGCCTAAAGTAGCAAAATTCACTTCTTTTAATTCGCCGTTTATTGTCAATTTCATTCGCTAGGCTCTTTGCAATTTTAAAACTCTTGTGTCTGCAACAACATCGTGCAGCGCTCGTTTTTCCAGATCAAATGCAGCGAGCAAATGGCTTATGCCAAAAAAGAAAATCGAAAGGAATGAACGTGAAAATGCGCAGCTCCATGTCATAGGTTTTCCATCGTGGCGTATAACAACAAGGCCCAGAGCAATTTTTCCAAGTGTTCCGGAATAGTTTTTCACCATCAACGAATTGTAAAATAATATAATGCCGGATATAAATAACATTGCTGGCATAAGTTCGGATAAAGATGTTTGCGGATTAATCGAAGGAACATCCAAAAATGAATGAATTGGGGTCAGCAGAACAAAGATTAACTGTATAACAACCCAGTCTATGGCAAGAGCGCAGAGCCTGACCCAAAAGCCTGCATAGTTAGCTTTGCTAACCACGAGGTTTGGCAAAATCTTCTCTTCTATAACCTGCTTTATGGCTTCTACCTGAAATTCTCCTTTAACATCAGGCTCAATAACAGCCCAAGGCTTCCAGCCTTCAAAACCATCTCTCCACACAAGTGTTTCCGGCGCAAATGCGCCTTGTTCAGCAAACCCCAGCATCTGTCTAAGTGACCAAGGGCCATTCCTTCTTTTGCCCATAGGCTTGGAGGAATCTATATAATACCAGTCCATGTTTTGGAATGTAGAAAAAAGTGTCAGAAAAGTGATCGATCAGTGATCGATCACTTTTCGATCACTTTTAAACGGCGAATTTCGCTCAAAAATCTCGTTTTTCGCTTGGCACGGATTTTGTCATTATAATAGAAACTTTAACAAAGAGGTTTCAATGAGTAAAGAACCAAAAGCGCAGAAAAAAAGCACTGCTTTTTTTGATGTGCTCTCGTGCACCAACGTGCAGGTATATCCAGTAAAGGAACCTGCCGGAGGAAAAACAAAAGCTTTTTCAAGGGTGACCTTGAACGATCAGCTCCAGCTTACAGGGCTGAGGGTTGTGGATGGGGTAAACGGATTTTTTGTCTCTTATCCGCTTGATCCAAACTACAAAGGCGAGGACTATCACAGCATATTCTATCCTTTGCAAAGAGAGTTGCGCGAGCATATTGAGCAGTGCGTGCTGGAGAAATTTCAGGAGATGGTGAATAGTTAAATGTTTAAGAGAATACGAAGCGCAGCGTTGCATGGCATAGAAGCAATACCTGTGGAAATTGAGGTGGATAGCACTTCGGGCTTGCCCGGATTTTCACTTGTCGGTTTACCGGATAATGCTGTGAGGGAAGCCAGAGAGCGAGTGCTTGCGGCTATGCGAACTTGCGGGTTTTACGGCTGTTCAACCAGAATGACTGTTAATATGTCGCCTGCAGATTTGCGTAAGGAGGGGGCCGCTTTTGATTTGGGGCTTGCCATTGGGATGTTATCTGCTACCGAGCAGATCAGCGTTGCGAACCTTGAAAACTTTTTGTTTTTGGGAGAGCTTTCGCTGGATGGCAGGCTGCGGCCTGTGCATGGAGTTTTGGCTGTTGCCGCCAATCTCGCACGCTCAGCGCCGCAAACCATTCTCGTGGTTCCTTATGAAAACAGAGAAGAAGCTGTTTGCGTGGAAACCCTTAAGGTAATAGCTCCTAAAACTTTGGAGGAATGTTTAGACGGGTTGCAGAAACCGGAAGGGGCTTATTGTTTGATTAACGAATCTAATTCGGTTTCTGCGACTCAAAATAAGATTGCGGATTTTTCTCAAGTGTATGGCATGGCCTCCGTCAAGCGTGCACTCGAAATTTCCGCTGCCGGAGCCCATAACTTTCTTCTTGTTGGCTCTCCGGGCTCCGGCAAAACACTTTGCGCCCGATGCTTGCCGGGCATTCTGCCGGCTATGCGAAGGAACGAATCTTTGGAAAGCACAATTATACATTCGTGCGCAGGCATGTTTGATTCTTGCGGCGGCCTGATAAAAACCAGTCCTTTCAGGTCGCCGCACCATACTGCGACAGTAGCCTCTCTTGTTGGTGGAATGCGGCTTCGCCCCGGCGAAGCCAGCCTTGCCCATAACGGGGTTCTGTTTTTGGATGAGCTGCCGGAGTTTCAGAGGGCGGCTCTGGAATGTTTGAGGCAGCCTCTGGAGGAGGGTGTAGTTCGTTTGAACAGAGCTTTAGGCAGCATTGTTTTCCCGGCAAAATTTGTTTTGGGTGCTGCGATGAACCCTTGCCCCTGTGGCTATGCCATGGACAATCGCAGAGACTGCCGTTGCATACCAGAAGCCATCAAACGCTACAGGAGCAAGGTATCCGGGCCCCTGCTGGACAGGATAGACCTTCAGGTATCGGTTCCTTCTGTTCCCATAGATGAGAGCAGAAAAGGGAAGCCGGGCGAGAATTCGGAGGAAATTCAAAAACGTGTTGAAGCAGCTTGCGAAAAGCAGGAGCTCAGGCTCAAAGGCAAGAAAAGCTTTAGAAACGGGCATTTAGATGGAAAAACGCTGAAAGACATACTGTTTTGGAACAGCGATGCGGAAAATTTTGCCCTGAAAGCCGCTGAAAAATGGCGAATGAGCCACAGAGGCTACGACAGAATGCTAAAAGTGGCTCGCACAATTGCGGATTTAAGGAACAGCCATAATGTGGAACGCCCCGATTTGGCAGAGGCAATTCAGTACAGAGCGCTGGAGGCCACGTGGATAGGTTAAGAATTTGCTACATTCATATTCCGTTGTTCTTAAGAGGATTTTATGAGTAGTGATAGCAGTTACAACGGAAAAAGCAAATTTATTTTTATCACGGGCGGAGTTCTCTCTGGCCTTGGGAAAGGGGTAGCGGCAGCGTCAATTGGTGCATTGCTATCGCGTTTTCGTGTTATTCCGGTTAAATGTGATGGATATTTGAATGTTGATCCGGGCACAATGAACCCAATTGAGCATGGCGAGGTCTTTGTGCTTGACGATGGCGGTGAAGTTGATATGGACTTTGGCCATTACGAGCGTTTTTTGAACATAAACGGCAAATCTGAGTGGAGCCTGACTATGGGCAAGGTGTTTTCCACTTTGATAGAAAGGGAGAGGCAGGGTGTTTATGCTGGCACAACAATTCAGTTTCTCCCGCACGTCGCAGATGTTATAAAAGACCATCTTTTTAAAATAGCGAGCAAGGAGAATGCTGATGTTTTGCTGGTTGAAATTGGCGGAACGGTAGGCGATTTGGAAAATGAGTTTTACATAGAAGCTGCACGCCAGCTTTCTCACATAGTGGGCCCGGATAACTGTATTTTTGCGCATTTAACGTATATTCCCATTCCAAACGGTGTTAGGGAGCAAAAGTCAAAGCCAACGCAGATGTCTGTGCGAGATTTGAACGAGAGGGGAGTTTACCCAGACATAATAATAGGCCGTTGCAGCGAGCCGCTAACCCAGAAAATCAAGGATAAAATAGCCTTGTATGGAAACATTCCGAGCAAAAATGTGATATCGGGTTTGGATATGAAATCCATTTACGAGATTCCACTGAGCTTTCAGGAAGAGGGAATTCTTGACATATTGTTTAAGAGATTGAAGATTTCAGGCGCAGGCTCTCCGAAAATGGACGAGTGGAAAAGGCTTGTTGATGTGTGCAAGAAAAATTATGAGACCCCAAAGAAAACGCTGAATGTGGCGTTGTGCGGAAAATACACGCAATTGGAAGATTCCTATGCGAGCATCAGAGAGGCAATAATCCATTCCGCAGCGCATTTAAATGTTGCCTGCAAATTGACGATATTGGACACAGAATCATTGGAGGGCGCTTCTCTTGCGAATTTGGCTTCTTTTGATGCCATAATAGTGCCGGGCGGTTTTGGCAGTCGTGGAATGGAGGGAAAAATTTCTGTTATTAAGGTTGCAAGGGAGAATAATATCCCATTTTTGGGCATTTGCTATGGCATGCAGCTTTCCGTTGTGGAATACGCTCGCCATAAGTGCGGAATGCCTTTGGCAAACACCATAGAGGTTGAATCTGACGGCATAGAGGTTAAGGAGCCTGTGATAGCCTTCTTGCCGGGTTTGGAGTATGTCAAGGTTTTGGGAGGAACTTTGCGCAAGGGCGGCTACGATGTGTTTTTGAAAAAAGGTTCTTTGGTAGAAAAAATTTACAATGGCGCAGCCGTGATAAGGGAAAGGTTCAGGCATCGCTATGAGGTGAATCCGCTGTACATAAGCAAATTGGAAGAAAATGGCCTTATATTCTCCGGTCATTCAGCCAAAGAAGACAACATCATGCAAATGATGGAAATTCCAGACCACCCCTTTTTCGTAGGCTGCCAATTTCACCCAGAATTGACATCAACCCTGTTAAAGCCTTCGCCGTTGTTCTACAATTTGTTAAAGGCGGCAGAGAAGAGGAGCGATGAACGCAGCTGAGAAAAAGTTTTTATATCTGGCTTTGTTTCTTTTTGCACTGGGGGGCGTTTCTCGCTTAGGTGCGTTTAATAAATTCATTCCGTTGGAAAAAATCCTATTGCCGGAAAATTATGAAGAAGAAATTGTTGTTGCAATTGACACAATTGTTGCTCAGGAACAACAGGAGCAACATGAACACCACAAATCCCCAAAACCGACAAAACAAAAAAAGAAAGCCCCAAATTTCCCAATCCCCATAAACACTGCCAGCAAGGATGATCTGTGTTTTATAAAGGGTATTGGTCCTTCGCTTGCGCAAAAGATAATTGATCACAGAGAACAAAAAGGCCTCTTTCACAGTGCCAAAGACCTGGAAAAAGTCTCAGGAATTGGCACTAAAAAGAGGCAAGCTATTGAAGAATTTGTCAGGTTTGATTAATACCTGTAATTCTCCGCTTTATATGGGCCATTTACGCTGACGCCTATGTAATCCGCTTGTTCCTTGGTCAACTTGGTCAATTCTACGCCGAGCTTGTCTAGGTGTAAACGTGCTACTTTTTCGTCCAGGATTTTTGGCAGGGTGTATACGGAGCCGTCTTGGTATTGGATGCCGCTTACGGTTTTTTTGCCTTGAGCGTTTAGCCATAGGTCAATCTGAGCTATGGTTTGGTTGGTAAAGCTTGCGCTCATCACAAAGCTGGGGTGGCCTGTTGCGCAACCCAAGTTCAGCAAACGACCTTCTGCCAAAACCAAAACGCTGTGACCGTCTTTGAAATACCATTCGTCGTATTGAGGCTTTATGTTCCTCTTTTTTACGCCACGCATTCTCTTTAAACCAGCCATGTCAATTTCATTGTCAAAATGACCTATGTTGCCCACAACAGCACGATGCTTCATCTTTTCCATGTGCTTTGCCATAATAATATTGGTGTTGCCCGTGGTGGTGACAAATAAATCGCCTATTCCAACAACGCTTTCCAAGCAGCGAACTTCGTAACCTTCCATGCTGGCTTGCAATGCGCAAATAGGGTCTATCTCTGTGATAATCACCCTTGCGCCCTGGCCACGCAAACTCTGGGCGCAGCCTTTGCCAACATCGCCATAGCCGCAAACAACTGCGATTTTACCCGCAATCATAACATCGGTGGCACGGTTAAAACCATCTATCAAAGAATGGCGGCAGCCGTAAAGGTTGTCGAATTTTGATTTTGTTACGGAGTCATTCACATTGATGGCTGGGAAGGGTAGTTCCTTCTTTTTTGCCATCTCGTAAAGACGATGAACGCCTGTGGTTGTCTCTTCAGAAACGCCCTTTATCTCTTTGCGGATTCTAGTCCAGTGCTTGGGGTCTTTAGCGAACTGCTTTTTGCAGAGCCCAAGGAAAACGCCCCATTCTTCGCTATCGGTTTTCGGATTGAAGGCCGGAACTTTGCCAGCATCTTCAAACTGTGCGCCACGAATTATAAGCATGGTTGCATCGCCGCCGTCATCCAAAATAAGATTTGGGAGCTTGCCGGCCGGAAAAGCCAGCGCTCTTCTTGTGCATTCCCAGTAATCTTCGAGGGATTCGCCTTTCCATGCAAAAACGCTTATGCCTTTGGGATTTTGCGGAGTGCCGTGCCTGCCGACCGCTACCGCAGCGGCTGCGTGATCCTGAGTGCTGAATATATTGCAGCTAACCCATTGCACATCTGCGCCCAGTTCAACAAGCGTTTCAATGAGAACCGCAGTTTGAATGGTCATGTGCAGGCTACCCATTATGCGGGCACCTTTCAATGGCAGCTTGCCTTTATACTCTTTGCGAAGAGCCATCAGCCCCGGCATTTCGGTTTCTGCGAGCTCAATTTCTTTTCTTCCCCAGCTTGCAAGGGAAATGTCTGCGACTCTGTATTCTAAATTCATTCGAACCTCTCTTAGTTACCTGTTAAGGCAATCAACAGAACAGTTGCTACGAAAATTGCAGATACAATGATAAATTCAACTGGGTTCTCAATTATTGATTCTTGCGCTGGAGGAGCCGGAGTTTCAATTGCAGCTATTTGTGATGGCACGGATTCCGGTGCTGCTGCTACAGGCGCAGGTTCTGTTACAGGAACAATTTCTGCCGGGGTTTCGGCTGCTTCTGCTACTGGCGCAACATGTGCGGTATCTGCATGAGCTTCTGCAGCAGGAGCGGCGTGTCCAGCAGGCGCATGTGTTGCTGCCGGTGCCGGTGCTATAACAGGTACTGTAGGTGTTGCCGGAGCGGTTTGCTCAGTTGCGGCAGGGGCATGTGCTGTTGCGGGAGCCTGAGGTGCAGGGTTTCCGGCAAAAGCACAAACGATGGATATTGCGACCAAAAGGGAAATGCGTTTTAACATGTGTTCTCTCCTAAAATTCTCCGATGTAATATAGAAAAATTATCTCTCCATGCCAGCTTGTACAGCGGTTATAGCTATGGTATAAACAATATCATCTACCAATGCGCCTCTAGACAGGTCGTTAACCGGCTTTGCCAAGCCCTGAAGCATGGGGCCAATGCTTATGGTGTTTGCGCTGCGCTGAACCGCTTTGTAGGTTATGTTGCCGGTGTTCAAGTCCGGGAACACGAATACCGTTGCGCGCCCTGCTATATGGCTGTTCGGGGCCTTGGTGCGGGCTACGGATTCCATTATTGCGGCATCGTATTGCATTGGGCCGTCAATTTCAATGTCTGGGCGAAGCTCCCTTACTTTTTGCGTGGCCAGCTTCACTTTGTCAACATCTTCGCCTTTGCCGCTTTCGCCGGTGCTGTAGCTGAGCATTGCCACTCGTGGCTCAATGCCAAAATCTTTGGCTGTATCTGCGCAATGGATAGCTATCTGGGCAAGCTCGTCTGCGTTTGGGTTTGGGTTTATTGCGCAATCTCCATAAACAAGTACCTGCGTGGGCAAGCACATGAAGAATGCGGAGCTTATTATAGTGTTGCCGGCGTGAGGCTTTATCACTGAAAGAGCCGGGCGAATTGTGTCTGCCGTGGCGTGAATCGCACCGCTCACAAGGCCGTCTGCATCGCCGGTTTTCACCATCATGGTTCCAATCCAATT
>Ga0209755_10004696_pt1 | contig 15994 bp, 21 predicted proteins | sample TergutCo191P1_FD_187301 | JGI IMG/M metagenome (GOLD analysis project Ga0209755, IMG submission 187301) | Cornitermes sp. P1 segment gut microbial communities from Petit-Saut dam, French Guiana - Co191P1 (SPAdes) (version 2) | ecosystem: Host-associated > Arthropoda: Insects > Digestive system... | reverse complement strand
GCAACAATGACAACCACAACAATGAATGTAGCAACAATGGACATACTACTGCACCAATACACACAACTGCAGCAAAATCCACAATGGCAATAATTCCCACACCGTCAACAATGCACACAACGGCACCCATGAAAACACCTGCACCAATATGTACACCGGTAAAAATGGCGGGAACACTGCCCGCAACAATGCAACATTTCCCGCAAAAATGGCTTCAACAATGCTGTCACATTCATGGCAGCCGCAACGATGCACACACCGGCAACAATGCGAACACCTGCTACAATGCCCACACCGAAAACAATACACACACCGGTAACAATGAACACACAAGCAACAATTCCCACACCGGCAACAATGCACACACCGGCAACAATTTACAAAAATACAACAATACACACACCTGCAACAATGCCGGCGAACAATGCCAGCAACAAAGCCCACAACAAAGCACGCAACAATGCACGCAACATTGGCCGCAACAATGCAAAAACCTGCAACAACGCAGTCGAAACAATGGTAGTCGCAAGAATTCCCATACAGGCAACTATGCCCTCACCGGCAACAATGAACACACCGTAAACAATGCACACACAATTGCAGCAATAGACATACTACTGCAACATTACACTCAAATGCAGCAATATTCCCACTGACAACAATGACCACACAGCCAAAAATGCACACAATGGCAACAATGCAAACACCTGGAACAATATATACACCGGCAATAATGCGGACAATGCTCGTAGCAATGACACAAGAATGCAAATAACAATGCACGCAACAATGCCCGCACCTCTACCAAACCCCGTACCAGCAACAATGACCACACCTCAAACAAAGCCCTCACCGAGAACAATAAACACACCGGCAACAAAGCACACACAACTGCAACAATGGACAAACAAATGCAATAAAGCACGGAACTGCAACAATGCTCACACAGGCAACAATGCAAACATCTAGTACAATGTCCACACCAGCAACAATGCTCTCAACAGCAACAATGCAAACAACTGCTAATATGGAAACACCAACAATGCAAAAACCGGCAACAATGCACACTCAGTCAATAAAGCACAAACCGTCAACAATGCCCAAATCTGGCAACAATGCACACACCGGTAACAATATCCACACAGGCATCAATTCATACAACTGCAACAATGCACACACAGGCAACAATGCCAACAACAATGCAACAACAATGCCAACAAAGATACCGCAACGATGCCAACAACAATGCCCGCAACGTCAACAACAATGATCTCAACAATGCAAACACCAGCAACAATGCAGCCGCAACAATGCAGACACCGGCAACAATGCAAACACAATGGACATACTAAAGCAACAATGCACACAACTGCAACAATGCACAAAAGTGCAACAATGCACACGCCTGTAACAATGCAAACACCTGCTACAATGTCCACACAGACAATACAAACCGGCAACAATGCACACAACGGCAATGATGCACACACTTGCAACATGACCAGACGGGCAACAATGCACACAATGATAATACCCACACCAGCAAAAATGTGCACAACTTAACAATGTAAACACTGCCAACAATGCCAACAACAAAGCCCGAAACAATGCCAGCAACAATGACCTCAACAATGCAAACAACTGCAACAATGCAGCAGCAACAATGATGACACCGGCAAAAATGCAAACACACAATGAACATACTAATACAATAATGCACACAACTGCAACAATGCACAAAAGTGCAACAATACACACGCCTGTAACAATGCAAACACCTGCTACAATGCCCACACTGACAACAATACACAACGGCAACAATGCACACATCGGCAATAATGCATTTATCGGCAATAATACCAAAACTAGCAACAATACACACATCGGTAACAATACCCACAACGGCAAAAATGTACACAAATGCAACAATACACACACAGGCAACAATACCGGCAACAATGCCAACAAAAATGCCCCAACAATGCCAACAACAATGCACTCAACAATGACCTCAACAATGCAAACACCTGCAACAGTGCAGCTTCAACAATGGCAAACACAACAATGACAATCGCAACGATGGCAACCGCAACAATGGCAGCTGCAACAATGGCAGACGCAACAATGGCAGACGCAACAATGACAGGCACCTCAATGAAAACAGCGACAATGGCAGATTCTACAATGACAATCTCAAAAATGATAGACGCAACAATGGCAGTCGCGACCATGACAGAAGCAACAATGGCAGTGGAATACATGGCAGCTGCAACAATGCACACGCAGGCAAAAATGCAAACACCTGCTATAAAGTCCACACCGACAACAATACACACCGGTAACAATGCACTAACCGGCAATAAAGGACACACCGGCAACAATGCCCACACTGGCAACAATGCACATACCGGTAACAATGCCCACACCGTCAACGATGAACACAACTGCAAAAATGCACACACCGGCAACAATGCACGCAACTATGCCCGCAACAATGCACGCACCTGCAACAAAGCCCGCACATGCAACAATGTCCAAACCTCTATGCCCTCACCTAGATTAATACACACACAGACAACTATGCACACACAAATGCAACAATGAGCACACAAATGCAACAATGCACACGCAACTGAGGCAATCCCCAACAGGCAACAATGAATACACCACAATCAATGCCCGCACCGGCAACAATGCACACACCGGCAACAATGTCGGCAACAATTCCCGCAACAATGCACACAATGGTCTAACAATGCACACAAGCAACAATGCGGACATCAGCAACAATGCGCACACCGGCAACAATGCACACACCTGCAACAATGCAAACACCTGCAACTGTGCATACGGCAACAATGGCAGTCGCAACAACGGAAGCCGCAACAATGCACACACAGGCTACAATGCGAACAACTGCTATAATGCAGACACTGGCAACAATGCCCTCACACGCAACAATGCACACACAAGTGCAACATTGGACACACCTGCAACAATGCCAACAGGTACAACAAAGCAGCACACCGGCAACAGTGCCCACACCGGCAACAATGCACATGCCTGTAAAAAAGCACACACTTGCAACTATGCACACAAAGGCAAAAATAACTGTCGTAACAATGGTAATCGCAACAATGGCTGCCGAAACAATGACAGTTGCAACAATTACAGCCTCAACAATGACAGCTACAATGATAGACGCAACAATGTCAGCCGCGACCATGACAGCCGCAAAAATGGCAGTCGCATACATGGCAGCCGCAACAATGCACACACCGGCAACAATGGAAACTCCTGCTACAAAGCCCACACCGACATTGCACATATCGGCAATAATGCGCACACCGGCAACAATGGAAACTCCTGCTACAAAGCCCACACCAACAATGCACATACCGGCAATAATGCGCACACCGGCAACAATGTCCACAATGGAAAAATGCACACACCGGTAACAATGCCCACACCGGCAACAATGCACACAACTGCAACAAAGCAAATATCGGCAACAATGCCCCAACAATGCCTGGAACAATGCCCCTAACAGTGATAAAAAATGCCCTCAACAATGCACGCAACAATGGCCTCAACAATGCAAACACCTGCAACAATACAGTCGCAACAATGGCAACCGCAAAAAGGGCAATCGCAACAATGGCATGTGCAACAATAGCAGGTGCAACAATGAGAGCCACAACAATTAAATCAACAACAATGGCATATTCAACAATAACCGCCGCAACAATGATAGGCGCAACAATGGTAGTCGAGACTATTACAGCCGCAACAATGGCAGTAGAATACATGGCAGCCGCAACATTGCATACACCGGCAACAATTCAAACACCTGCTACAGTGCCCACACCGACAATACAAACACTGTCAACAATGCACACACCGTCAACAATGCCTACACCGGCAACAATGCCCACAACGGCATCATTGTACAAAAATGCTACACACACCTGCAACAATGCACACACCGGCAACAATGCCAGCAACAAAGCCCACAACAATGCAAGCAACAATGCAAACACCTGCAACAATGCAGTCGAAACAATGGCAGCCCCAAGAATTCTCACACCGTCAACAATGCAAATATCTACTACAATGCCCACACCTGAAACAATGCCCCCACCAGCAACAATCCACATACAACTTCAACAATGGACATACTACTGCAACAATGCACACAACTGCAGCAATATCCACACTGGCAACAATGCCCACACCGCCAATGCACACAATGGCAACAATGCAAACACCTGAAATAATATATACAACGGCAACAATGCTCGCAACAATGCCCACAAAAATGCACGCTACAATGCCCGCAACAATGCACGCACCTGCAACAAAGCCCGCAATCACGTAATAGATTTGACATAAATTATCGACAATAAAATTGTGGCTGAAAGACGGTAACTCTCCGAGGCGACAATGGCGTTTGTCCAGTGCTTGTCTGGGTGAATTAAAACGTGTCACTGCTACAACTGACAGTGTTGTGTGATAAATACAACAGAAAGCATGAAACTGAACTCATACATACCGTTCTTTGCGCATTTTGTCCACAAGGACCTTATACTTCATGTCAAAATATTCACAACTATCAGAAAAATTACAATCACTACACGACTCTTCTAACGTCCACCAGTTGAATACGCGTTGGGTCTCGCAAAACCTCGAACGCATGATACGTAACACTATACAAACCAGACGATTGGTCACTCGATAACGAAAGTCATTTGTTATTTCAAATATTTTTTTTTTAAATGTTACACTACCAACTTTATCGATTTGATAATAATTTGTTTCCGTGGCTGCAAGACATGCGTGATGCAACGAAATGGCAAAAAAGTAATAATAAATTTTATGAAATGTTAATAATGACGAAACGTCAACGAAACTTTTTTTTTAAAGAATTAAACATAGGAGTTTTTGGACAGATTGTTGTGGTAACAGCTGCAGCGGGTATTTACCAATTTACAAATGTTCTTTTCGTGGCGGCAAGGCAGTCGTAAATACATAACTCTGTTTTGTTGTGGCGTCCCGTTTTGGTTGTGGCCTTGGGTATGTATGTATTTATTAAGCATTCTTCCATTACATACAAGGCATATACCTCAGGATATCGAACTTGTCATGTAAAGAAACAAAATGGAAAGAGTTTAAATAAAAATAAGAATTACAATTATAGTGAAGAAACACAGTTGAATCACAAGAGATACAGTACATATACAACAAAAAATATCAGGGTTCATGTCATCATGACAACCGTTCCAAAGCACAACTAAATATATGAAATGCATCTAATGCTTTATTAATTACAGTATGGTAATATGTTTTGTCATGTTATTCTGATTCCTCATGTAATATAATAGTAATAATATGTATTATATATTAGGTTTGACAACATTTCTTTCAAGATATAAATAATTTAGGTTATTAGAATGATTATAAATGTATTATTATTTTGTATGGCATGTAAATTGTCCATAAAAGTACCATAAAAAACACCATAACACCACCATCAAAATACCATAGAGGTGAAAATATACTGCTATCGTCATAAAGGTTAAAACTTATATTGGTTTTATAAATAGACGGCGTGAAGTTCGTTTATAGTAGACCAGTTATAAAATTCCTGTATCGTGTAGAATGAGCCGGTCAATAAAAATTTTTCAGTGTCTTAAAAAATTGTTATTTATTGGTAGACAGGGACTGTATTTTGGGGGGGGGGAGTTTATTATATATCTTAGCGCCCATGTAATCGACTCCCTTTTGGACGTTAGTCGTTCCTACTGATGGGAGGTGTAGGTGGGATTTTTGGCGTGTGTTGAGGGAGTATATGTCAGAATTAGTTATGAACTCCTTGAGATTCTCTACCACAAACATTGCCAATGATAATACATATTGTGATTGGAGAGGAAGAATGTTTAGGTTTTTAAAAAGATCTCGACATGAAGTCCTATGATGGGAGTGTGCGATTATCCTAATGATTCCTTTTTTTTATTTTAAATATTATGTTACTGTGATTGCAGTTACCCCAGAAAATAATGCCATACGAGATGATAGAGTGAACATATGAGTAGTAAATTATTTTTAAATTGTTTAATGTAAGTATTGGTTGCAAAGTTCTTATTATATAAGAAGCAGAGTTTAATTTGGAACTTAATTTGTCCAAATGCGATCGCCAGGTCAGTGAAGAGTCAACTATAAGACCTAAAAAGCTAGTGTTGTTAGCATTCTCTATATATTTGCCTTCATATTTTATGTGAGCTTGTGTAGTTGCAGGGTGTTTGGTGGAGAAGTGGACAATTTTTGTTTTATTAAAGTTTAGTATTAATAAGTTAGCTTGTAGCCATTTGTTAATTTTCTAGAATACTATCTCAATTTCATCACAGAATACACTAATATCTTGATGTGTACAAATTATATTTGTATCATCAGCAAATAGTACTGGTGATGATATGTCATTAATTGTATCAGGCAAGTCATTAATATAGAGAAGAAATAGCAACGGGCCTAACACCGAACCCTGAGGGACACCCTGTTTAACATTATCCCATCCAGAGCAATAGTCAAAATCATGATTGTCCTTGATTTTTACTCTCTGGTATCTGTTAGTCAGGTATGAATTTATTAATTTATTGGCGTTTCCTGTAATACCATAAAATTTAAGCTTTTCTAACACTATGTCATGATTTACATAATCAAAGGCTTTGGATAAATCACAAAATAAGCCTCCAGTTCATTCTTTATTGTCTAAAGCTTTCAAAATTTTGTCAATTAGATGAAAAATGGCCTTCTCTGTAGATGTATTGCTTCTGAATCCAAATTGTTCTTTAGCTAAGATTTTATAGAGTATTACATGTTTATTCAGCCTTGTATAAATAAGTTTTTCAAATATTTTTGAGAAAGATGTCAGTAAAGATATTGGTCTATAATTGGTTAGTTCCGTTTTATTGCCTTTTTTAAAAATTGGGATAACCTGCGAGTATTTTAGCCTTGCCAGGGAACTTCCTTTAGATATAGATTTACTGCCTAAGTATGTAAGAGGGGATGTGATAAGTGGCATACTGATCTTTAGTATTCTTAGTGGTATCTCATCATAACAACTTGAATTTTTTGATGGTCGGGATTTGATTATGTCTTTAATTTCTTCTGTGGTGACGGGAGCCATTTGTATTTGTGGGAAGGCTTCCCCATAAACTGAAAAAGATTGTCGATCACTCTAGGATTATTTGAGATGATGTCTGCAGATTTATTTGTTGCCCCATATTAACGAAGTATTCATTAAACATATTTGCTAATTCTTGGTGCTCCTTAACCAATTTTCCTTCAAAGCACAGGGGGAAACTGTCAGTTAATTTTTGTTTATTTATTTCAAGTTTCACTAATTTCCACAGTGTTTTTTGTTTGTTATTAGAGTGTTTTACTAATTTATTAAAATATAGTTTTTTTTGCAGTTTTAATAACTTCTATTAATATTTTGCTATAAGTTTTGTAATAATTCCTTATTTGAGGGTTAGAGGTATGTTTGTATATTAAATAGAGATCCCTTTTCCTTTGGCATGAGATTCTAATGCCCTTAGTAAGCCAAGTTTTTTATTATTATTATTTAAATAAATTTTTCAAGGGGAAAACTATTGTAGTAAATCCTCAGATAAGTATTTAGGAAGTTGTTAAAACTGGTATCATGGTCTCCATCACTGAAGACACTGGACCAGGATTCATAGCTTAAGTTAATTTTGAATTGTGCTATCGTTGTGGTATTAATAGTTCTCTTACTAATACTTTGTCTCTGTTGTATTGGTAAATCAGTGTTATGTAAGAGTATAATCTGAGCATCATGGTCGGATAATCCATTTGATATAGGTATTATAGAGTAATCTGGATTTTTAAATTTATCTATAAAGATGTTGGGGGTTTAGGGTGTTCCACCCCTCCCCCCAAACCCTGAAATTCCGTTGGCCCAGAAAATTGTGCCAAACTCAACCCGATTGTGAAAACTGTTAAAAACTGCTGAATTTAGAACGCCAACACCCCAAGATGTTCGGAAAAATTGCAGTAAAATTCTAAAACTATCGCCGGTTCGCAATTGTTTTACATTAGCAATGACAAATAAATTGGTTGCCATCATAAATAGTCTTGAAGTACAGAAAATTAAGAAAAGAATACTATATGAAATGAAATACTTTGCACCAAATTACAGCTGCATCCAGAACCCCTGACTAGGGGGCTACTGCCTCCAGATCCCCGTTCTCTCTGTCCTCAACTGAATTTGTTGAACCCCCAACCCCCGGCGAAAAATATTCCTGGGTATGCCACTGCTATGTTGGAAACATTGAGATGAACGTTTATAAATAACTCGGTAGTAGTTAGTAAAGGAAAACTGTCGATACAAAATTTTTTAACAATTAATCATAATGACAGCAGCATTTGTCGGCTTGTGTGAGTGCAGACAGTTTTAGGATATACCTACAAGATATTATATAGGAATAAAAGTGAATAATTTACAACTGAATTATGTTAATTGATAAGTTTATATGCAAAGTGAAGATGGCTTGACATATCAAGTTGAAACACGTTGCTTTATTTGAAATAATTCAATATAATAAAGAGCGGTGTTGAAGGTTTTCTGTTAGCGATATTGTTTACACAAAAGCAACACTTTAAATTCATACACAGAACTAAATACGACACGTATTTGATCGTATTTCATGGCTTTCGTATTCAGAGTATTTGTTGAATTTAACTGAAAATCTCCTCTGTATACATGTTACACAGTGGATGCCAAATGACCGACCAGTAAATTCTAGACTTTACCGGAGACTCCCTTCACCGCTGTGAGGCTCTGAGACTCAATGATTATGGACAGTAATAACAATATAAGTGCGAACGTGAAACCACAATTCTTCCACGTCAACACATGCAACCTCTTCTGCGGAAAGGAGTGCCATGTTTTCTGGAGCCTGTGTTTAGCAGTTGTGTTGTTAAGTTTCGCATCTTCACGAGTGTGTCACAGTGCTCTTAACAAACAAACACTAAACGTAAGGGCCCAAATGTATGGGCATAAACGCTAAATATTAAAATTGACCACGAAACAGGTAAGTAATGGCGCGTTAAAAATTTGGTACAAGTGAAATTTTAGTGAAATATGTGCAGTACGAGATGGCAAGTTAGATTTGGATGAAAAGCGATAAGCCAATGGATGGTCTTGTTGCTTGCTTCAGTCCCTGCGCTAGCGAAATAAGCTGTGTTAGAATGGAGGTCGTAGTTGTGATTGGCCACTGATTTAAAATTGTTTAAAAGAGACTTATGGCAAAGAAAGTATGTACAGCATATTTAAGTAACACACCAACAAATGCACATATATAGTCTTTAATAATCTAAAATTTACATTAAAATGCTTAAAATGCTCCTACATATTTCGATCATACAATCATCCTCAGGTAGCATACATTGTTACTTGCTAAAGTCACAGTTTAAAACACTCACTGATTTACTTCGTTATGTTAATTTGGTTCCGTGGCAGCAAGTTGTGTGTTATGTGTATGTGAGTCGTACACTTTTCAATTGGGATCGGCTATCGTTGTGCTTGTTGTGCCGTATAGCATGAGACTGAGTGTGTTTTAAACTGTAACTTTAGCAAGGAACAAAGTATTCTCCCTGAGGATGATCATACGATCGAAACATGTAGGCACATTTTAAGAGTTTTAATTTAAATTTTAGATTATAAAAGACCATATATGTGCATCTGTTGGTGTGTTACTTAAACAAACTACAAAATGCACGGTGCAATCATAAAGATAGGTACAGCATGTTCAAGGACAAGTTACAAAATTGTTCCCTTAACCAGTTTGAATAAATACGTACACAATGACACAATTAAACAGAAGTGAATATAAATAAGTGTAAATAACAGTAGTGAATAATTCTACACAAAAAAAGGCTGAAACAATCACTGTGCTAATTACAGCAGAATGTTCTTCGGTTGTTTATGTTTATATTTCCTGCACATATTAGTCATGTCAGCTACAGTATAATTCCCAACCTGCTGGACCATGGGGTTGGGGTGTGAGGGGCAGAGAGCAAAAAATTTGGTTGTAAGATGGTGGATGATAACGGGGATGGGTTCAATGTTTATAGTGTAGTGCAGGTGGGAAGTGGAGTGTGCCTGGGATGATTACTGGTGACTCAGAGACATTTTGGCTGGATAACTTGGAGTCTGAGGTAAATGGAGGAGCATGTGGAGCTTCAGACAGGGACTGCATAAGTAAGAATGGATCGAATAAATAATTTATAGAGGGTCACGTTGTTGGACTGTGTGAGTGCGAAATCTCGGGCAAGGAGGGGGAAAAACCTGTGGCTTTAATGGCGGTGGTGAGCAAGTACTGGGTGAAGAGAAGTTTGGAGTCTAGACAAGGCCTAGATAGCAGGTGGCCGAGGCCCAGGCCACAAAGGTGTCCTGGATTTGAATAGGGTCCAGGAGGGGAGGGAGAGCACTTAGAAAATAAAACAGTTTCAGTTTTGTGGGTATTTAATCAGAATTTCCATGTAGTGAAGTATTTGAGTAAGGTCATTACAACATTATTGAGTTGAGAGACTGACGATCTGTTGGGGTTGTAGTTTGAGATGCAGTTTGAGCCCATGTTTTATGCTGTTGGAGTGGAGACGTCAGCAGCTTGAGAGCTGGAAAGTGAGCTTGCTTGAACTGAAAAGCAGGTGTTGTCAGCTTCAGGAGGCACAGTTGCCGTTGGTGTAAGTTGAATTGTTGATATGAAGGACAGTCGGTAAAATTGGCTGGGTGGGCTCTGCCGCAGTTGACACATTTTGGAGGCGTGCCAATGTTTTGTTTACATTCTTGCATTGCACGTGGTTGATTGCATTTGACGCACTTGGGGGGCTTACCACAGAAGTTACATGAATGGTCAAAAGATTGGCAGTTAAAGCACTGACATACAGACTTGTTGTTCTTGTACTTCTCCCATTGTATGATATGACATAATTTTTTGATCTGTTGTATTTCAGATACGTCAGTGCCAGTTTGAAGAGTGACAACAAATACTGGGTATTTAGTTATCAGTGTTTGTGTGGCTTTATCTGTCTTCATGATGTGGGAAATCTTCACAACCCATAACTCTTGGGCTGTCAGGTCAGCTTGTATTTTGTCGACAGGAACATTAGGCGGAATGCCTTTGAGGACCATATTTGGTTGAATCACATCAGGTAGTGGGTATGTATGGTAAGCTAGCTTGGTGGTTTGAATTTCAGCCAAAAGCACGTTGTAGTCTGTAACTGATTTTGTATAAAGTAGGAGTATGTGTGATATTGACTTCACATAGACTGGGGTGGCTAGCTTCTCGTTTACATTCTTGAGGGAAATGGATAGGTTGTTAAGGTAACTGTAGATGACAATAGGTGGAGTCCTGGACGTGTGACAGCTTGGTTGTGGTGGAACACCGATTTCCTCTGTGTTGGACTCACTATCCGAGAGAACAGCAAAATGGTTCGGGGAAGCAAAGAATGAGCTGTCCCCGTCAGGTGGGCCCCTTTTGGGTTATGTTCTTGGTGCATGGTGAAAATCTTGCATGTGAACACCAGATAACTCATGGTGACCACAAGAGCGTAAAGAAAAAAGTCACTCAAAAGGAAAAAGGATAACAAACTTGCACTCACATGACTGTAAGCAGGTAAGATGTACAGATTTCGAGCAATGCACTAAACATGTCTTGCTTCACCAGCTGCTCACGAGTTCTTGCTACACAAGTAGGTGATATCTAGGCTTGATTATTTACCCAGTCACACACATGAAGAGAAGGACAAAATACTCATTTTTGTTTCAAACAGAGCATCAAACAGCTGGACAAAAATTGATGATGACATGACATGACATGATATTGGTTGCAGACAGTGAGTCACAAGAATATATGAAGCAACAGTATTGCAAAAGCAGTAGTTACAAATGCAGGAGAGAGATGAAGAAGAACCACAAGCTGGAACAAGTGGAGGATGGTTATCAGTCTAGGGATGTCATCCAGAAATGATAACATGAGTCCCTGTTGGACTCCCCAAAGAACTGAAAAAGAAGAAGGCACCACAGAGAGACAAAGACAGCTCTCCAGTGCCTAAGCTGATACTGTTTGTACAGATATTTTCAGTTCATGATGGAACAGACAAACTTATAATATCAACAATAATTAAGCAAGAAGGCCAGATAGAAACACCTTCAGGATGTTACAGTGCCAAACAACGATTTTTACCTAAGCTGTACAAATGCGACATGGTGTGAGAGACAGACTACGAGACTACTAGTATAGGATTATAGTGACATACTGCTATTTATGGTAACATCATGAAACAGAACAGATTCTTGCATAAACTGTGACTTTTGTATTTTCCAGACAATTCATACAAACCTCATGACAACAAACAATCTAATTACAAAAAAACTAAGGATGATCTTTGGTACATGGAACAAAGCCTACAATAAATTTCACTGTCTCTCAAGCATATGGCAGTCAATGAGGTAACTGTCAAATTCCAAGGCACAGCCAGTTTCAGGCAATATATTCCAAAGAAAAGGAAAGTTTCTGGCATTAACATTTAGGAACAGTGTGATGATTCAGGGTATAGGCCTTACTTATACACAAAAGTGTACTTAGGTAAAGACACAGAAACTGCCATTGGCAACATGACAGCAATACATTCCACTGCTATACATCTGACTTCTAAAGTTGAAGGTGAAGGACAGAAAGTTTCTATGTACAGTCTTCTCTCCTCTGTCACCCACACCTCTTATTGATCTAGAGACCAGGAAAATAAATGAATGCAGGACAGTGCAATACAACCAAAAGGACATGCCACCTGACCTCCAAATGAAAAAACTGAAACTGAAAAGATGTGACATGCCAGTAAGGACCAGGGAACAGTTAACTCAGTTATGTGGAAAGATAAAAGAGAGGATTACATGATGACCAATATGGACAAACCACCAGCAAAGGAAAGTTTTGTGATCAAAAGAAAAATGTCTTAAAGCACCCACTGAAGAACGCTACAAGCAAAATGTGCAGTATGTCAACCAATGAAATCAAATGGCCAACATCTATTTGATGAGTCAACATAACCTCACATGGAACACAGTACTTTTTTCCACTTGCTGAAACATACAGCACTAATCAGCCAGATGTTTTATCTTCATGTGTCGGTCATTATTCTCGCTGAGATGTCAGGTTTCTCTTTGTGAGAAAATTTGACAAAAAATGTGGGAGAATTGCCCAGTTCTCCTCTTCTCGAGGAAGGTAGGAAGATGCCTGGCAGAAACTAGTGTAAAAGGACTTGAGTTCCAGCAGTCCAAGCACTGGCCAGCCAAACAAAACAAAGTCTGCTGCAAAGTGTGCTCCATTTGGATGGTGACATTAACCCTTCCTGACAGGTGCAATATGTGGAAAGTCAGAATGTTCATGGTACACTTCAGTGAAGAACACATCACACTGAATTTGTAAAACACTTACTTACACCATGGTGCAGAGTCCTTCTTGAGCAGCTAACTGGTTTGCAGCTAGTCAAGAAATTCCCCGCATTTCATAGAACCCGAAGGTTCATTACCGCACTCACAAGCGCATGCCAACTGTCTCTATCCTGGGCCAGTCCAATCCAGTCCACATACCCACATCCCACCTCCTGGAGATCCATCTTAATATTATTCACCCATCTACGCCTAGGTCTCCCCAGTGGTCTCCTTCCCTCCAGTTTCCCCACCAAGACCCTATACACTCCCCTCTTCTCACTCATATGCGCCACATGCCCAGCCCATCTCATTCTTCTCGATTTTATCACCCGCATGATATTCGGTGAGGAGTACAAATAATTTAGCTCCTCGTTATGCAATCTCCTCCAGTCCCCCGTTACCTCGTCCCTCCTAGGTCCAAATATCCTCCTCAACACCTTGTTCTCAAACACCCTCAGCCTCCTTTCCTCCCGCAATGTCAGCGACCAACAACAGGCAAGATTATAGTTCTATATATCTTGATCTTTAAATTTTTGGATAGCAACCTGGAAGATAAAAGATTCTGCACCGAATGATAGCAAGCATTTCCTGAACTCAATCTGCTCTTAATTTCTTCCGCAATAGAATTTTGATTTGTTAAAGTTGTTCCCAAATATTTAAACTCTTCCACCCTCTCGAAGGTACTATTATCCATCCTCACACTGTGAATTCGTCCTGTGTTCTGATCTTGAGACATGATGACCATGTACTTAGTTTTATCAGCATTTACTTCTAGTCCAATCTCCCTAGTAGCAGTTACTAAAGCTTCTGCATTTTCATTTAGAGTATGTATGCTTCCTCCCAGTATATTAACATCATCGGCATAAGCCAGAAGCTGATGTGTACCATTTAGTTGCAAGCCATCCTGGTTTACAAGAACCCTCCTAATGGCGTACTCTAAAGCAAAGTTAAAAAGCATTGGTGATAGGGCGTCTCCCTGTTTCAAACCATTCCCAATAGGGAACCTGTCAGAAAAATTTTCGCCTACCCGGACTCTGCTATAAGTTTCACTCAGACTCATCTTTATTAACCTTACAAGTTTCCTAGGGATCCCAAACTTAATGAGAATCTTATATAAGATCTCTCTTCTAACTGAATCATAAGATTTCTTGAAGAATTTCTAAAACACATGGATGTAAACTGCAAATTGTAGCATAGAATGCATAAAGTGTTTAGTAAAAAAAGGTTATCCAGGATACCAATAAAATGATGTAATATAAATATTCACACTTCACTTAGTAATGCATGCAATTTATATGCCTCAATTTTGTTATTCAAGGCGTGTTTCAAAAAAAAAGACCGAAATTTGCTATAGAATTTATTGCGGTATTTTAAGCACTGTCCCCTTCAAAGCAGTCCCCTCTACTGGCGATACACCATTCCCAACGTTTCTTCCATTGTTGCAATGCTTCCTGGAACACACTTTCTGTGATGGCGAGCAGTTCTCTTATCGCATTTTCCTAAATCTACTTTATGGTTTGGAAACGACATCCTTTCAAAGTGGTTTTAAGTTTGGGAAACAGGAAAAAGTCTCCTGGGGCTAAGTCCGGGGAATAGGGTGGATGGGGCACAATGGATGTCTGATGTTTTGCCAGATAAATGCAGATGAGGAGCAACGTGTGAGCCAGCGCATTGTTGTGGTGCAACATCCAAGCCTGGTTTTGCCACAATTCAGGCCTCTTCCTGTACACAGCATCCCTCAAATGTGTTAAAACTTCCTGGTACAACTGTTTGTTTATCATCTGACCACATGGTACAAATTCGGGATGGACAATGACTTTCCTATCAAAAAACAAAACCAACATCACCTAGATCTTTGACCGACTCATCTGTGCTCTTTTTAGTTGAGGAGACCCTTTCCCCATCCACTGCGATGACTGCATCTTCGTTTCAACATCATACCCATAAACCCACGTCTCATCTTCTGTTATGATGCTCTTAAGAAAGTTTTCATTAGCCTTTGCATTGGCAAGCAGTTCCTGACTGATATCAACACGGTTCTCTTTCTGATTGTCAGTCAACAAACGCGGCACGAATTTTGCACTGACGCGACATGTCTGAAGGTTTTCAGTAAAAATTTGATGGCAAGATCCTATGCTGATGCCCACTTCATCAGCAACTTCTCAGACAGTTAAGCGACGATTTACACGAATCACAGCACGAACTCTCTCCACATGGTTGTCTTTTGTTGATGTGGAAGCTCGTCCAGGCCTGGGATCTTCACCAACCGATATTCTGCCCTGTTTAAAAAGCTTAAACCAATCATAGCACTGTGTTCATCTCCTACAGTCCTCCCCATATGCTTGGTTAAGCAACTGAAATGTCTCTGTAAAATTTTTACCACGTTTGCAGCAAAATTTCACACACACACACACACACACGCGCGTCGTTCATCAAGCTCTTTCATCGTAACTTCGTCACTAATATAACAGCTTGTGCACG
>Ga0209755_10004695_pt1 | contig 15995 bp, 13 predicted proteins | sample TergutCo191P1_FD_187301 | JGI IMG/M metagenome (GOLD analysis project Ga0209755, IMG submission 187301) | Cornitermes sp. P1 segment gut microbial communities from Petit-Saut dam, French Guiana - Co191P1 (SPAdes) (version 2) | ecosystem: Host-associated > Arthropoda: Insects > Digestive system... | reverse complement strand
CCCACATCATAGCACAACCCAGAAGAACAGGAAACGACAAACACAGGACTTCACACTCGGGAGCATACCCCCACAACAACTTCACCTTTTTTTATATATACTGGTTATCTTTGGTTGTTGTTTATTTATCTAGCACTTGTTTAACTATTAATTGTTTGCATTTCCTGTTTAAGTGTGCCTTTCTTCCATTCATTATAGTGTTCACTTTGGATTGTTTTAATTTGTGATTTGTTTTCGGTTTGTTTTATTTGTGCCTTGTCACACACCTGCTAACTAAACATGTAGAGATCTCTACATTATGTGCGCGATATAGCTTACAGTAGCTCTTAAGTACTCCCAAGACAACCTGAAGATGGCCACCATGGGCCAAAACATGTAGTTGTTTCTCAATACATAATCACTAAAATTACACCTCAGTGATAGTTGTGTTTGACTACCCACACTTCCCAAAAAAAACATGTGGAGACAAAATTGGTATCCCAATGCTTCAAAGCCTTCCCCTTTTCTGTCAAGATGAGATGAGTGACAAGGCCAAAGTTATATTTATACTCCATGCATGCACTTGCAGCTTGTTGTTCCGACTCCATTCTGCACAACCTGAATACTCACGGATTCCAGCTGTCATTGGTCCTTCATGTATTCTGCTGGCCTACCTAGCTGAGGCACGTCAAGTGACCAGGTACCACATATGACTTAACCGTAAATCCCACAACTGTGTGGAAGTTATCAGAAGGCAGCCAGATTTCAAAGGCACCATTCAGTGCATGGATCATGCAGCCAGGCATTGTTTGAATGCTGTGTTGTCCATCATCTGCCCTGTCTCAAGGATGTGATTTGCCACAGCTGAATTACCAAAGTAATCTACTTTCTTTGCACTTCATCTATTTTCTAATGTTTAATGAAGTACTAAGTTTCGAAAGTTGGCTCTGCTTCTGTTTTCAGATTAAGGAATGCATCTAATCTGATGGAACCAGTAGATAGAGCTATTCTCAGTCACTGGGCACCATAGTTCTGTAAACTTTTTAAGACATGCATCTGAAACCATATCTTGTCCATGTGTAGTAACAGGTAGTAACAGGAAAATCTATACTAAAAATGGTGTTCATTTAAAATTAGACAAAGGACAAAATCCAAAGAAATAAGCTTAGTTCTGTATGTCACATACCATGTTCCACCTGCACAGCTGAATTGTCAAGTTACAAATAGACACCACAGTACTGGTTAAAAGTAGACGGTTACATGGACCACTTACTGAAGGATTCCACCAACATCCGGCTGTAGCATGACAACTTCAAAAGAGACAGAGAATTCACTGTAACTCATTCAACACACCTGCCCACTAACACACTTCAGTGAGGAATGACCAACAAAAAACAATGTACCCACGGATGAATGACAGCTGAGAATCCAGTTTAAAGAATAAGGACTCTGAAGACTCACTACTTGGCTCCACCCACTTTTCTCACAGTGGTCAATGCCTCGACAAAACATTTGAGCTACACAAGCTTCCTTTGTGCCATGCCACTTAACATATCAACTCCTGATAATGCAGAAAGAGATGAGATTCAAAATGTTGCTTATAAATTCCAGTTTCACAAGGCTGATTGCCCCAGACTTTACTGCTTGATACACATAATTTCACTTACATACAGTAGACAGTAACTGTGATGGGGGGGAGGGAATAAATATATATATATATATAGTGTGTGTGTGTGTGTGTGTGTGCATTTTGAAAAGTCATGAAGTCAGTGACAAGTGCTGTATATTCAGTAGAGTAACAAAATTACAAGAATATACAAGTACAAGAACAATAAGACCAACAGTTCAGAAAGTTGTGTACACATTCATTATGAGTACCCTGACTTACCATTGTATTTACTGTACTTGTCTCCATGATGAGTCCTAGACCCTTTGTGAACATTATGATGGCCTAAAATAATAAACACATTAAAAATAATAAGCTGCAAAACAGCACTTGCTGCTGGCACACAGAAATGATAACAACAAATTCAAACATAAAATTAGCATGCTATTTACACAATGCAGCAAATGAAAAACTAGGAGAAAAGAGAGTAACAAGGGAACCCTTTTAAACTGTTTTGAAAGCATCATTTCCTACAGCAGTCACAGAAGCACTTTATAAAACACTCTACAGCAAAAGGACACCTGTACTGTATTCAGAAGCGCTTGGAAGGTAACGATGTGCAAATCAAACATTCAAAAAAGCAAGGAGCACTTACCACTTAATCTAATGAGTGCCCTTACTGCAGAAAATTATTATAAATTCAATGTCTGTGACAAGCAAGTATACAGTAGTAAAAGAATGAAGAATAATTGCGGCAACAGATGACAGAAGAATACAAGTAACCACTGTGGTACTTTAAAAACATAATACTATGCTGAAATGTATGACGGTCACTCTTGATCAAGTTGTAATAGTAGGTAATGTGTATATGGAACCTCTAAATTCCTCAACCTATGATGATAACGTCAGCAAGAACTATAAATTAATAATTATACTCAGTCAAGATCCACTTCTGTGTATAATTTCTACTAATAAAAATTCAACCTTCCTGAAATTTATATAACAGTGTTGTTTCACGCCATCGCCTTGTTTGTAACGTTAACACATACAGAACACAACTGCATACAGAAACTGAAACATCAACGATTATCTACCTCCACAAGCACTTAACATGAATGTCTCCCGTGATTCAGTTGTTACTGTCACAAAACTGGAAGGTAAAAACAGATACCATGCAGCTACGATGTTTCACACCCTACAGGGTGGTTCCTTGGTGGATGTACTGGGGTACAGACAGCATAATGCTGACTCTGAAAATAGGACAGTAATCTTCCTCCACAAAGTTTTTGTGGTCTCATTGAATCACTGCTACTGACTGAGTAACAAAGTTGTCATCCAGTGCCATGACTGCAAGTGACTATACACAACAGAAAGCACAGCCACCAAACAACATTCCTGTACAAAAAATTTACTTCAACAGAATTTGGAATTGTGATTATGCACCATGCTGCATTTATACTGTATTAATATGAGAATATTCACTCACAATACAACAAATATTTGTGGATATCCAAACCCACAGTGTTCATACTTCAATGAAGGGAGTATTTTGATCATCTTTTACCACATAACATTGCAGGATCCTTTGCTAGTGTATTATAAATATGGAAAGTAAAACTAAGAAATCAATGAAGTGAGAAGAACAGATACACAGCTGGTACAGTAAATAGGCTACAATCTGGACACCCAAGGAATTGTGGATTGATTCCCAGCAGAAGCAACAGATTCTACTCCCCTCCAAAGAATCCAGACTGGCTTAGGAGTCCACCCAGCTTCCAATCAAATTAGCACCTGGGCTCCTTCCATGGAGGAAAGCAGACACAGAATAAAGCTTACCACTCACCTCCACCTTGCTCCCATGGAGCTATACCTCCACTCCCCCACATGACTTAAGGTGTGGTGCTTAATTAAGCACAATGACAATATTTTTATTACCAAGTTTTTACTTCATGATGTTGAAACCCAATATGCACAGTACTTGTACTGATTTCCTTTTAAATGTACATGGTGCAACAATTTAATTCCCAGAATGGCCCTGTGAAAGCAGAATTTGCTGACATGTGCATCAACAGCTGCTGTCACCTTTGAAATACTCTCCTTGTGAAGCTATGCACTTCGTGAGACGATGGTACCACTGCCGGAAACAGTCTTGAAAATCGTTTTCCAGAACACCTCGCAGTAACGTTTTCACCTTGCATTGAATGTCAGAAAGGTCAGCAAATCTTTGTCCCTTCAGGGCATTTTTCAATTTTGGAAACAGCCAAATATCACAGGGGGCTGTCAGGTGAATAAGGTGAATGGCCCATTTTTGTAATTGAGTTCTTGGCCAGGAACTTGCGAACTTTTAATGCATCACGCGCAGGGGCGTTGTCATGGTGGAGAATCCACTTATCAGGCCTGAGTCCGGGTCTTTTCCTCCAAACACATTCCCCTAACCTTGTCAGCACTTCCAAATAATAATACTGATTTACCGTTTGTCCTTGTGCAACGAATTCACGGTGAACTATTCCCTTGTGATCGCAGAAACACACAAGCATGTTCTTGACCTGTGACCAAGACACGCATGTTTTTTCGGCCGAGGTGAATTCTGTGTTTTCCATTGCATGCTCTGTCATTTTGTTTCCATGTCATATTGAAAACACCATGTTTCATCACTGGTAATGACCTTATCAAACATCCCTGCAATGCGTAAAATACAAGATGAAATCTGAAGCCAATGTTTTTTCTGGTCATGTGGCAAGATTTGAGGCACCATCTTTGCGGAAATTTTTCTCAATCCCAAATCTTCCTTTACAATATGTCACACTGTTTCCCTGTTCATATTCAATTCTTCGGCTATTACCCTCACACCTACTCTTCGATCTGAGCGCACCAAGGTTCATACTCTGTCCACATTTGCATCTGTCCTTTGCGTTTTTGGCTGCCCACTTCTTTGGTTGTCTTGCACATCTTCTCGCCCTTCCTTGAACAACCTGTGCCATTCAACAACACTCCATTTCTTCATAGCGTATTCACCATAAGCCACCGTTAATAGGGCTAACATTTCACTAGCACTTTTACCAATCTTCACACAAAACTTGACGTTTATCCACTGCTCCAGATTCTTGCCACTCACTTTTTGGCTAACCATACACCACAGACATGTACTACTTCCTCTGCTGCTTGGGAACTAACAACTCATTTGGTCTGTGGTTCATGTAAACGCAAGTTGGAACATGTTCAAACGTGCTTGAGTACATGGGTTTGTCTGACTCAAGACCCCAGTGACACACTGCGACTGTCCGGGAATTAAACTGTCGCACCTCGTACACCATGGTACTACTGTTTACTACTCCTTTTATTGTACAGATCAGGGGTGGCCAGTTACATGAGCTCTGGAAACCACACTGTGGCAGTCAACTTAGGCAAGAGCCAAACATTAAAAAAAAATCCATCTTTTCTTTATTTGATGGCTTCTCATTTTTGTTCACCCAACTACAATAGGTTAGTATGTTGGTAACGATGTTCCTTTCCATAGAAAATATATGAAAACAATGTTCACAGATGGCATGTAAATGACCTGAATTAAATTTTTTATAGGGAACTTGTGAGCCACAGTTGGCCACCCATGGTATAGATTTTTAGCTTTTCATCTCACATATATCCCACAAGCTGATGAAAGTCTCCTCCTGATGATGACCAATTAGAGGGTCAAAGTCTGTTGGGGATGAGTTGTATTTATTATCCAACACAAACACACACACACACACATTAACAATAAATAGTGTTTGTTTTGTTATATCTATTAACCCTTTGAAGCCAGAAATAAATCTTTGATGCTGTAATTAAATCCCCCACCCCCCGGCCACTTTAATGGCCGTTCGGCTATTTAAAGGGCTCACTGAGTGACATATATATATATGTCGTTCGGCGGCTAAGGGTTAACATGAATAACATCGACAGTATGGACACAAGGCTGAAGATTTAAAAGTCACCTTTTCAGTATGATATCTTATAAGTAAAACTAGTGCCTCCCTACAGATGCCTAATTTTTACAAACTCTGTGTCCTGAGTAACTTTTGTTCATGATTTAAGCCGGCTTTTTAAAAGAAGTAAGTCACAACACAAGGTTGGTAATGTCAATAAAATTCAATACATCGCAGTTGTCACATGCCACTTCACTGTCACAGTAATGAGCAAGATAATGTGCTTACCATTAGTTTCATAACAAACATCTAATGCTACCTGTCATGTTCCTGTTTCACTCCACATTTGTTGTGTCTGTTGTTACTAGTTACAGCTGTGCTCATGCAGACCTTGTAGGCACACTAGCCAGAAAGTAACATCTTGTTTGATGGTCGGTCTCCTGTGTTGCAGCCTACTACTAAAAGGTAAAGCAGTCCCATTACAAGGCTGGAAAGGCCCAGAGGGCTCCAGGAAGTTAAGGTTCCCAGATTTCATGACAACGGCACAGGATGGTGGTAGGTAGTCAGCCTTATGCACCGGCCGCCTTTACCTCCAGGAAATACTCCTGGTACTCATTTCTGTTAGAGGCTAAGTCGACCCCAGGGCCATAGTGCGATCAGAAGGATTTTATGTCAATGAAAAATCCAGTGACACCAGCTGGGATCGAATCAGTGACCTTCCGATTTGTAGCACAGCACCTTAACCACTATGCTACTGTGGCAGCCTACTACTATTTACATCAAACAAGAGAGTACACCTAGTTTAGTGTGCCTTACAAGTCAATAACAACACAACTGTAACAGCAATGAAAACAGACATGACAAGGACAGAGCATGATAGAAAAATATCAAACTGCAACGAATATTTGTTATAATGTTAATGACTGGAACACTGCATTTCCTGATTACCTTGACAAAGGGACTGTGACATACTGAAGTACAGGAACGTATTTTCATCAATGTAATGTAAGTGTGATTACATTCACAAAAGCAACTTAAATAATGAACAGAACACATGACACAAAATTTCTTGCAAGAAGATGTCCATCTGGAACACAAATGTTTTACACATCAGATATATCTGTGACAAAGACAGTTCAGGTTTTATGAATCTTAATACAGGTGCCTATCAGGGTACTTCCAGGAAAATAAACTGCAATAAGAAGTCTTCAACCTTGTCCTTTGGGTATAATTTGTAACTACTTGATTTACACAGACATTCAAAATCACTGATCAAAATGAAGAGAATTATGATGTGTTTAAAAAAAGCTTCCATTGATCTCTGTATATTTTGAAAGTAAGTGCTCCAAAGGCAGCAGCAGTGTAAGCATGGGGCTAAGAAACAGCAAACTTTATGACATAACCTGCACTGCCATATATAGGAATGGCCAAAGTCATGATTACATGGTTTATAGTAAAGGACATGTGACATATAAAAAACACAAGGGATGATGAATGTTATGATTACTGCATGATATGTATTTGGCCTTTGATTAAGATGAGGGGAATGACATCTGAAACCAGACAGAAAGACAATGTCAATTGACACAACAGCTGGGACTTCCAGTTTTGTGGTGGATCTTCCTTTCACAAGTATGCTACTGTAGACATGTTGTTCAATAGCAACAAAAACTTTCTATCAAGTTTCAGTGTGTTTTCACAGTAACAAATCCATTCACAATCAAGCAGCATCTCATAATCATATGGGTTCATTTGAAAGGAAGAAGTGGCTAAATGTATGAAGAAATAAAAGCAAAATGTGTCTTTTGTTTTAATAAGGCATCTCCAACTCAGAAAAAATTTATGTAATTTGAAGACAAAAAAAAAATCTGTAACTGCTTCTGTATTAGATGTGAAACATAGCCCATGACCAAACGCACACGTGAATGTCAGAGCTCATTTGGAGGAATCAGTTCTTACACCTCCCAGGAAATACACACAAAAACTGACGAGCAGAATTCCAGATTCCAAGAACCTCCAACTTCTTCAGAGGAACGGGGATTTTGCTTGGACTGGATTACAACCTTTTATGACTGTGTGCTGAGCTATACCATGCAATTATCAGTAAACATAATCTTGTAATGGGACAGCAAGTCTTGGAACATATACAGTAAAGATGAACATGCCTACTGCCACACAGCCATGTCATCATCACTTAATTTGTTGATAAATGTGGATCACTACTCATGGCAGCCATCCTTCCTGATGATGCACATCATGCAGGTCACTGGAATATGGAAACATGAAGATCATTCTTCATGGATGTTCTGGGAGATCAAAGAACCGATTCCTCCAAATACGCGCTGACATATGCGTATATCTAAGGTCTTTCATTTTATTTCACACCTAACACAGAACTAGTTTTCCAATTTATAATTAGCCTCAGTTGAAGATGCTTTCTTAAAATAAAGAACAAAGGTCACTGACATTTCATCACACATTTCACTACTTCATCTCTTTCCTATGAACCCACATGCAAATGACACGCTCCTTGATGGTGAAAGCACTTTTATCCATCATGAATACTGTCACAACACGCTCAGTCTCATTTATTTATTTCCCATGTATCACATACAGGTATACACACCATAGATTTGGAAACAGTCATATGATAATAGTAAAAAGCATCTGTTATCAGAGACAGTTGCCTAAGTATGCTAAAACATAATATAAAGTTCCCATCGTTGGTGTAAAACACGCCTACAATGAAACCCTTGTGAAAGGAAAATCTCCCACAAGAGTGGCTGTCCCAGCCACATCATGTCACAAGATACCCCCCTTCCCCCTTCCTTCCAGATGTCTGACCCCTCTCCCATGTGATTCTAGCCCATGACAAATCCTTTATTATACACCATCCAATCCTTAATTATAAACCATCCATTCACAACTTAAAGCAATCCCCGTATATACAAATGTGTTAAACTTTGAGCCTTTATGAACACATAAGCATACCATATATACAACATTTACATTGACAAACACATCACCAACACATTTAGGATTGTGAAAAGACAAACATCACACTTACCCTGGCGAGAACTAATAATAGATTCTGTTTCTGTGCAGGTTGTATCTTCCACATTTGCTCTACCACCATGAACTGGATTGATAATACTATAAAATAAAGATATGAGAGGTCTTACAAGATGTTATATATAACAGTGGTTATTTCCAACTACCTTCCACTATTAACACTATGTAACTTTCCTCTAATTTTATAATTTATCATTATGCCAAACACATTCTCCTTGACTTTAATGTATACACTTCTCCTCTAAAAGGTGCTGCTAATAAGACTGGTACTTTACAAATGTAGTTTCCAGTGGTCACCATGGTAGGAAGTATATAAAATAACCAAGAGATAGGCTTCAACTGGCTGTTTGTAGATACATACACTCAGTTTATGAAAAATATAAACTTGAAAAATGGAACTTATTTAGTAAACAGTTATGACAATGAACTGGGCTTTTAATTAATAAATGCCATGGTACCTACAAAACATACCAAACTGATCTTTCTAAAATTAATAGTAATATAAAATATTAACTTGTCATACAGCTGCATGCTGCAAGCAGACTCCTTCTGTGGACAGTGTAACAAACATACTCACTGCTCTGCAAAGAACAGTTAATGCTTCAAAATGGCAAGTGTGAAAGATACGGAAAACAGATAAGAGCAAAAACTGCATATCTGTCCACAACACAGCTGGTGACAGAATCAGTCTGTTTCTTTTAGAACATTCTTACAATATGGTGAACACACATCCATCATTAAAATGTGGCCTTCATTTATGACCAAAATTCGTATCTGATACAACAGAAAACATAGTGAATGAGGATTGTCAGCAATGACAGTGACCACAAAACACGATGGTTGTGAAGGTAAGGTGGGTATCCATATAGCTTACGCATACTCAGTTCATTCAACAGGAACAAGGTGCTATTGAGACATAATGTGGGTTCCTGTCAATAAAATGTAAAAGCCTAACCTGTCACCAAAATTAAACCTCAAAGCCTAACCTTGGTGAAATAAATGCTTTAGGATTGAGTTTCTGTCAATAAAATGGCCTCTAATATATGTTTTTATTCAGTTATTGACAATTAAATAACAACATCCATTTGCAATTTGATACAACAATGGGGATGTTTTATACGAAGACTATAGCCTAACCTTGGCAGTATAAATGGCCAGCCTTTGTCATTACAATGCAACATCAAAGTCTAATATTGGTAGACTGAGTCTACTGAATTTGTGTGGTTGTGTTGTTCAGCCAACCCTGATCTAAGGTCTCAAATACATAAAACATGCACAGTATGGAAGAGAAAAGAATGTATTATACATAAATTACCACTTTTGTTAAACTATATTACTTCTGACAAAGAAACAGCGGTATTTCAAGACGCTAATGACAGAAGATCAGTAAAAACTTATATATCAGATAGCAAGTGGGATCCTTTTGGTTTAACTGCTAACTTAATACCTACAAACTTCAACAAGCAATGCTGTCACCACAGGCCATGTCTCTTTCCACACACAATCATTAATCAAAGTCTCTAATTTGGACAGCATACAAAGGTTACACCAAGAAAGAGTAAAATCTCACATATTTGAAAATGAGTAATTGAAAGAATCAAAGTCACTTACTGAGGATCTCCAGGTCTATCTATAGGAACCTTTATATCAGAATGTACAACACTGTCAGTACACTGAGATGTCCCATCTGACACATTGCTGCCTTCAGCTGACACCAACTGCAAAAACACCATACGTAAATACATTTGTTTTACTTCGAATTTCATAAACAGTATTACACCAAACCCCAGTTACTACCGCACCCAAGTAATAAAGGTGGCAACAATCTCTCCAGGTACTTACCCATGAAACTACTCTTCCATTGAAACATGGTAAATGAGCATCATCGTCGATAATCTCTTCCTTCACAACACTGAAAATTGAAACCATAAAAGCTAAAACTAGAACCACAATGAACAAAAATAAAAATAGAATATTTCCCCTTGTTCAAATTGGCATCCCGCTTGTTTGATGTGTAATGTCAACAAACAATTTTGTGTCGGAAAAAGCACGATTACATCAACTTTAACACAAATTTCCATTCTGCAAGGTTAAATAAAATTCAGTTTGCCCTGCTTTATGTTAGGCTTTCAATATCGCAATCGCGATTCCTCATCTAGAAAATAAATGTAAACTTTCGTGAACAGGCTTACCCAAAATCATCATCCATTGACTTGAAGAAGAACTTGTAGTTTGGTCGATTAAGAACATTCTTGAAATCTGCTAATGTAACGCGTTCGGGTGCAATAGTCAGTTTAACTAAATACGGAGTTTCTTCATCATCTATGTGATATATAATTTTTGTCTCTTCCATAGCAAAAAGGCCGAGTCAACAAACGATTCCCGTCATGAAGTCTTCAATATGGCAGCCATGAATCAATGCACAACTTGAAACAACAAAAAAACGTTTACATACATTTACAAAAATAAAGTTGGACATATTCACATATTTATTCAAAATAAATATTTCTGTACATTTAGCAAGTAACGTATCCGTCCAAACTTCTTTCTCGTTGTCGTCATCTCACAGTTGTTCAAAGTACCAATTATACCGATTTGTAGTAGTAGTCGTAGTAGTAGTAGTAGTATTCAAAGACATGTTTTCCGTACTTGATTGGTTAGCGTAAGTTGTGCCACAGTCAAATAAGACACATAAAGACAGGGCACTTCGAATATTAGTTTTAGTTGTAAAGCCACTGTTTATAAATTGATGCTTAAAATGACATAAGGGAACTAATACGCAACAGTGTCTTCACAGACACAACAGAGTAGATTACGAACACGACGACTGAGCAACCGTAACCGACAAAAATATGTAGGAACTAAATTCGAAAATAGTTTGGAGGATATTCTCTTCTAATTCCCCATAACACGACATACAGGGGAACTGTAACGACGACAACGGAAACTACAATTAAATTTATTAAACCTGTACGTAATTTTAATTTTTCTGTACCTTGTTTTGCTCCATGCCGTCTTTACTTTGTGGCAATTCCAATAAAATTAAAGAAATAACAACCTTTTTGTACTGGTTTAACTTTTCTCTTCGTTTCACATATCATTGCTGCGTGCATCCTAGTTTATTTCGTCTAGCACATTTAACTACCTAAACACTCTTCTCATATTTGAAACCTGAAACTCGAATTATTTTAATCCTGATGGCAAATAAATTTTCTCTATAGCCCTGGAGGCGGAGCAAAGGCCAAAGTCAAAGGGAAGTCGTTTTTGGTCCTTTATATTGTTCTGAGAAAATGCGTGAATCTAAATAATGCATTTATGCCAAACTGCATCGAGCAATATAGAGGAATTCTATTATGCCGTCTCTGTGAGAATAAGCACATGTACCTATCATGTTTGACAACCAAGATGTAACTATTTAATAGCAGTAACAAGTGAACTACCGCAGACTCATGCATTTTGCCACCTGGAGGCCGTTAATGTTGGAATTTAACTTTTTAGAATACCTGTTAATGATATTATAAATTTGTCTAATCTGTGTTTAGCAAAATGTGTACATATACATATCTTCTGAGTAAAATATTTCAAGTACAATTTATCTTGTTAATTTTTTGTAATAGTAGAAATCTCAAATACAAAAAAAAAAAAAGAAAAAAAAGAAAAAGAAATCTGCAAACCATTCTGCAGCCTTCTTTTCTTTCTTAATCTTTTTACACGTTTTTCTGGGTGGATTAATTATTGCCGTTGTCTCCACTCGTCAGGACTGGGCTGGAACTGTGAAACAAATTACGACTATTATATTAATTACAACAATTTTTAATAATGCAAACATTATAATTCACCAAATTTTGAAATGACAACCTTGACAAAAAAAACTAAAATTGAAGTCTCAGTTAATGCAACTGTATATATCTCAACACGACTTTTCTCTCCGTACGATTTCTTGCCGCAGCCTGTAGATGGCTTAATCGACAATCTGCGCCGACTCTTTGGCGGTGTCAGCTGCGGAACAGCTGTGTGCAATTACACGTGGCAAAGGTTCGTAGTAAGAAAATATGCATGCTCTCTTAATTTGCGATATTAGCTTCTCTGCCGATGGCTGTGGTTCAAGTTGAAACTCAAGTTGTGGAATTGTGACGTTTATCATAACATGTGTATGATTCAAGTTTGAGTACACAGAGTGTATTGGCAGGACCTTGTCTTAAATCGTTGTATTTTTCTTATAACTGCAGCGTTAAACACTGCATTAACTGAGTACACGTTCTTTTTCACAGCCCGCGTAATGAATGGTCTGAAGGAAGGATGGTTCAGTGAGCTGAGCTCGTTATGGCCTGGAGTGAGCCTGTCTTTGGAAGTGAAAGAGGTTTTACATTCGGAAAAGTCAGAATACCAAGACATTTTAGTACTGCAGACGTAAGAATATTAGCGAATGTTATTAGTAGGGATAATGAACTATGAACTAAGTTGGTATTTTAAACCAAATATAGCGCCAGACATGTTAGGAATTTTGAACACATCACCACTTTCAAATATCACCCATATTTGTTGAATTGATGAAAGTCCTCAGGAAGCTAGTAGTCAAATTCCCAACTTCTGTGGAACCCAAAAGTTCGTTATCACAAGAGAAAATCACTGGATCCTGTCCTGAGTCAGATGAATCCATTTCACATCATCATTCCCAATGTAAGTCCTATTTTAATATTATCCTCCTATTACACCTTGGTCTACCAAGTATTCTCTTCAGGTTTGCCATCCAAAACTATGCATTTCTTGTAGAACCTATGCTTGCTGCATGTCCTGCCAATCTCTTCCTACCTGATGGGTTATTCATTTAACATTTTATGTAGAGTAAAAATTATGAAGTTTGTATTGCAGCTTTTTCCAGCAACCGTTTACTTATTCTAAGGTCGCAACACTCCTCAGCCCTATTCTCAGGTTCATTACTGTTCTGATGTTACACAGCTTTCATGAACCAGTCACTGTGGACATTCATATTTGTGTAAACAAACTGATATGTAAATTATTCATTGATCCCAAGGCTTTAACCAGATCTTTGCTTTGTATTCTTCAATGTGTGGCATGTTTCATCATCATCATATGGAAATATGTGTCAGTAATTATACACAGAAGAAAGAGGTTTATGCCAAGGTAAATGAAAGACTAGACCAAAAGTGGAAGCAGAGTGGCTTACAAATGTTACAAGAATTTGTGATAGTGCTGCTGACTTGAGAACTTTCTTCTCCAGTTATGCTGGTGCTACTGGTATTCTGCTTAAGAAACATGTAGTAGGAAATACTAAATATTTTGCACTAAGAATTAAATTACTCTATGCATTTTTCCCTTTTTTGATTATGTAAGCTTATTTGTTACAGAAAATCACATGGTCGAGCACTGATCTTGGATGGGATTATTCAGTGCACTGAGTCAGATGAGTTTGCTTATCAGGAAATGATCTCTTTCCTGCCCCTGTGCAGTCATCCATCACCAAAAAGGGTAATTGGAAATTGCTAAACCTGTCATACAAATTATAGAGACACTATTTGAGACCTAATTTTCTTGAAATAAATCTGCTGTGATGTGGAACATGAACACTAAACAGTCTCCATGGCTTTATGTCGTCAACTCTTCTGTCACTATAGTTGTCACATAGTCTGCTTATAGCCATGATGCTTTTAACATTAGTAAGCAGCCCAAGTACATGGAACAGTTTTCACTTAGAAGCTCAAATCTTCTGAAATGTCACATGGTGTTGACTGGTAGTTACCAACAGTTTAGAGGAGCCTACTAACTGCATGTTAGGGTGTAGCAGTTTCAGCAGGGGACTGCTGATACTGCTAGACCAGCTCTGTAATAGGTATTTTGGAGAAGCAGCATGCCTCAGACTTCAGGGTCCAGCAATCCTCAAACCTTACTTGAAGCACAACATCCGTATCACAATACCAGATGAGTAGTCTGTTACAGGAGTGTCTCCCTCTCTCAGTTAGTATGATTTAAATAAAAGTGGCTTAGAGGTTAAATCTTTTGTGATTTATACAACTGAAGACATGTGTTCACATTTTAAAAATTGACCGATTGACCCATGTTCGTAGTATGTATTTAAATATGTCCCTTCAACACACATTTCTATGAAGTGCAAACACATTTGAGGTAAAACATGACACCCTGAAAGAGTGAAGACATAAGGAGTGAACTTTCCTGTAAATAAGACTTTTGGAAAGGAAAAACATTTGAACTGGAGCAGTGTGTGTATCAACATTATATGAAAGAGCACTATAAGTTGAATGGTGCATTGTTAAAACATACCCCAGAATATTTCAAAAGTTTGCATAATTCAAATCAGTAAAAATATATAAAAAACCAGGCATCGTATGAATTGTCAAATTGTCCTACCACCTTTTTATGATTGTTTACCCCCTTACAGCTGCCTGGAACTATGAACTTATCCTACAATTGAGGTTGCCAGATTTTCAGTTTCAAAACAAGGAACATACCATTAAATGGGCGGGGAGAGTCCTACAATTGAGGTTGCCAGATTTTCAGTTTTAAAACAAGGAACATACCATTAAATGGGCGGGGAGAGCAAGTAATTATCTGCTTGTAGAAATGTAACGATTTAACAGTATAACACCAGAACCTGCCACTGGATGAGCTAGATTGTCTGATTAACATTCTCAGAATGTAATATATAATACTAACATTAGCACCCCTTCTTAGTTCTTGACTGGGTTGCCCTCAAAGATACTTGTGCACCAAAATTATGTATGCATATCTTGCATCTCTATTGGAGGTATTTTATGTTGCAGGTGCTAATAGTAGGTGGTGGTGATGGGGGAGTGGCAAGGGAAGTGGCTAAGCATCCCGATGTCGAGAGCATTGTGCAGGTAGAGATTGACTCTCATGTTCTTGAAGTGTCCAAGAAGTTTCTGCCATTCATGGGTACAGGGCTGACCAATCCCAAGCTTACTCTTCATGTTGGTGATGGATTCAGGTTTATGGAACAACATCGCCAGGAGTTTGACGTCATTATCACAGACTCATCAGATCCGATAGGTATGTATGTAATTTCTGTCATACTCTTATGTATGTGTACAGTAAAAGTCTGTCCATTAAACTATTTGTAACAGAATTCTATTATCCTGCAGTAATAAGGCATGTTTCCTGATGAGGTACATTATAGTCACTTTGGCTTCCCTGAAAAAATACCTATTCAAATTGGCCTCTTTATATACGTACATCACAAGAATCATATAATATATTTTTATGAAATCTGATACTGGAGGATGATGCTACTACCATTTTCACTTATTGTAGACTGGACAATATTAACCATCTCATGACATGGAGAACTAGATGTTTCTCTTGGACACCTTAATATCTACCAGGTACTTTGGTGATAGTTGCTGTAATATATCATTATGTTGAGTGCACCTGAATTT
>Ga0209755_10004694_pt1 | contig 15995 bp, 12 predicted proteins | sample TergutCo191P1_FD_187301 | JGI IMG/M metagenome (GOLD analysis project Ga0209755, IMG submission 187301) | Cornitermes sp. P1 segment gut microbial communities from Petit-Saut dam, French Guiana - Co191P1 (SPAdes) (version 2) | ecosystem: Host-associated > Arthropoda: Insects > Digestive system... | reverse complement strand
CCCGACGCGATTTTCGCCCTCCATTCATCTTCCTTATGGGTAAAAGATTCAGGGTCAAGAATTCCTTCGGCATTCATGCGGTTAAGCCATTGATAATACAGCCTTGAATCGGGAATCAGAAATTTATATTTCGCTTCAAGAGTATCGCGATCAACAACCCATTGGCCGTCATCAGCGTAACCTAAAAGGAAGCAGCTTGGATTTGAAAGGCTGATATACCACTGCCATGTATCAACTAACAGCGATAAACCGATTGTTCTTCTTCCGTTGATTGTCGGATACTTCGCTAAATAAGTTTTTATCGCTCTTTCATAATCGGCAAGCGTTTTAATTTGCGGATAACCCAAATCTTTAAGAACAGCATGTTGAAGCTGCATCGTTCCGTCCGTTGTCCAAATAGCGTCCTTTACTCCGTAAGTTCCCACCGTATAAATCTTCGGGTCTTTTGTAGAATTTCGAAGCCGCCCGATCTGATCGCCGTAAAGCTCTTTTAAGTTACGCCCTCTCTTTTCGATCAGCTCGTCAAGCGGAATAACAGCGCCCGCTTCGATTAACATTCCGACATTCCCCTTCGCGTAAATAAAATCCGGGTACTGACCGGACGCGAGCATCAGGGGAATTGCCTGCTGATCTCCGCCAACAGGCCGCTGCACTTCAAGCGTTACTCCGGTTCGCTCGGTGATCACCTTAGCTACGGGATCGGTAAAAGGCATATCCTCCACAGCATCCTCATTATGAAAAGAAAAAGTGATAGGCGTTTTAGTGCCCGCCGTTGTAGGACCAAAGCTTGATCCCCTTGTACATCCGGTAAATACTGTCAACAGGATTACCGTCACAGCAATTGCGAATAACACATGTTTTTTCATATAACACTCCTTATAAAAATTATTCTTTTACCGCGCCTAAAGTTATGCCCGATACAAAATATCTCTGTAAGAAAGGATAAACAACAATAATAGGTACTGTCGCGATAATCGTTATAGCCATTTTTAACGCTTCCGGGTTACGCCTTGCCTGACGCAGGCCTTCGGAATATATATCCACCTGCGAGCCCATAGCCGCAGCGCTGTCAAGGACTTTCATAAGCTCAAATTGAAGAGTCGAGAGCGCGTTAGAACCGCGCGCGTACAGATATGTATCAAACCAGCTGTTCCACTGCCCTACCGCGATAAAAAGCGCGATTGTCGCAAGAACAGGTTTGCATAAAGGCAGGATGATTCTGAAAAATATTCCGACGTCATTCGCGCCGTCGATCCTCGCCGATTCCTGCAGAGACACCGGAATTGTATCCATGTAAGCGCGTATAACAATTACATTAAACGCATTTATAAGCCAGGGAATAATGTAAACCCAGAAGTTATTTATAAGGCCGAGCTTTCTTATCAGCAGGAAGTCGGGGATCAGACCTCCGCCGATATACATTGTGATTACTAAAAGAACAGTGAAGAACCTGCGGAACATAAAATCATTTCTGCTTAAGGGGAAGGCAAACATGGCGCAGCACAGCACTCCTGTTATCGTTCCTATGATTGTCCTTAATACCGACATTCGGAAAGCTGCGGGCAGATTGCTTCCTCCTTCAAAAAGACTGATATAATTCTGAAAAGTAAAAGCTCTTGGCATTATGTGAATGCCGCCTTTAACCGTATCAATCGGATCATTAAAAGATTTGGCAAGAATATTTAAAAAAGGATAAAGAGTGACAATGATTATATAAATCATGAAAATTAAAATAATGACATCTACGGTTGTTGTCCGGTATTTCATAACCGCTCCTTAAAAAAGTCTTCCCATACCTGATTTTTTAATCAGATAATTAGCGGATAAAAGCAAAATAATACTCACTACAGATTTAAAAATACCTATAGCTGTGCCGAATGAATACCTGAAAAGACCGATGCCGTAATCCAGAGCGTATTTATCAATTACCAAAGCTTTAGTAGCGGTTACGGCGTTTCCCAGCAGCATTTGTTTTTCAAAACCGATATTGACAAGGTTACCTATATTTAGAATAAGAAGAATAAAAATTGTCGTGCTGATTCCGGGCAGTGTTATATAGAATATTTTCTGAAATCGGTTTGCTCCGTCAATCTCTGCGGCTTCATAAACCTGGCTGTCAATACCCGTCATCGCGGCAAGATAAATGATTGCGTTCCAGCCTGTTTCTTTCCACATATCCGAAAAAACTACGACCCACCAAAAATACTCAGTTTTGATCATAACATTGACAGGTTCCTTAATAATGCCGAAAGAAACAAGAATTTCGTTTACAGGACCGTTTATTGACAACAGAGAAGTAACAATGTTGGCGGTTACAACCCATGAAACAAAGTGAGGTAAGTAGGAAACTGTCTGTGTAAATCGTTTAAAAGAAAGATAGCGAAGCTCATTAAGAAGAATTGCGAAACCAAGCGCCGAAACAGTGCCGAAAACTAACCCTAAGATACTCATCCCAAGAGTGTTCTGCAGCGCCTGATAAAACAGAGGAGCTTTAAAAAGCTCAAAAAAATACTTTAAACCAACCCATGTCTGTTGAAAAAAACCAAGATGCGGCTTATAATCCTGAAAAGCCATAGTCCATCCCCAAATGGGAATGTATTTGAACACCACAAGCCATAAAACAAACGGTACCGACAATAACAAAAGATAACGCTGGTTATACAGGCGCTTTGTTAATAATGACCCTTGCATACGGTATTATACAATAAGCTGGGTTTTTTTTCTATATAAAATATCATTTTTTCATCCCATCATTACTATAATTTCATGCGCCTTTCCGTCGCCATATACAGGCAAAACGGTTCCGTTCAGAGCTTTACCGTCTACTGTAATTGATTTAACGCCTTTTTCAACTCCCGCGCTGTTGTCAACTGTTATAAGGTAATCAGCGCCGCGGAAACGTCGGTTAACGGAGTATCCTTTCATATCTGAAGGAATACAGGGGTCGATGAGAAGACCGTCAAAAACAGGGCAAATCCCAAGTATATACTGCGAAATACTGACAAAAGTCCATGCGGCAGTCCCAGTAAGCCATGAATTTTTCGCTTCTCCGTGGCGGGGAGCGTCTTTACCGGCTACCATTTGAGCGTAAACATAGGGTTCCATACGGCGGAGATCGCTGTCATCTTCACGGTAAGCAGGGCAAATTTTCGTATAAGTTTCAAATGCCCGTGTTCCTCTTCCAAGACGGGTTTCCGCGATTGTAACCCACGGATTATTATGACAAAAAATACCGGCATTTTCCTTGTAACCGGGAGGATAGGAAGAGATTTCACCCAGTTCAAGGTGATACTCTTTGTATGCAGGCTGCTGAAGAACAATGCCGTATTTGGTATCAAGATGTTCCTTCACGGAATCAAGCGCTTTAAAGGCGCGTCCGTCTTCAATACCGACACCTGCCATTACCGCGAAACCGTTTGATTCGATGAAGATTTTTCCGTCATCACATTCACTGCTGCCGATTTTCTTACCGTAGGCGTCATAGGCTCGAAGGAACCATTCGCCGTCCCAGCCGTGTTTATTGATCGCGTCAATCATAGCGGCAATTTCCTTTTCGGCGTATTCTGCTTCTTCAATACGGTTTGTACGGCGGCAAATCTCGGCATAATCAGGACCTGTAAACGCGAAAATCGCGGCGATTAGAACAGATTCCGCTATACCGCTTTCATAATTTGCGGTCGTTTGGAAGGATTCACCCGGTGTTTTCGAGAAACAGTTCAGGTTCAAACAATCATTCCAATCCGCGCGGCCGATTAATGGAAGACCGTGCGGGCCTTTATGCGTTACGGTATAATCGAAAGAGCGTTTCAGGTGGATAAAGAGCGTATCCGCCAGTTTTTCGTCATTATTAAACGGCACTTTTTCATTAAGGATGCCGTAATCGCCGGTCTCTTTGATAAAAGCCGCAACGCCGCAGATAAGCCACAGGGGATCATCGTTAAAACCGGTGCCGGCGTCGTTGTTTCCGCGTTTGGTCAGCGGCTGGTACTGATGATACGCGCTGCCGTCCGGAAATTGAGTTGCCGCGATGTCAAGGATACGGAGACGGGCGCGTTCCGGCACAAGATGAACAAAACCCAGCAAATCCTGATTTGAATCGCGGAAGCCCATGCCCCGCCCGATACCGGATTCAAAATATGAAGCACTGCGCGACATATTGAATGTCACCATACATTGATATTGATTCCAAACGCCCGCCATCCGCGCCATTCTTTTATCATCAGCTTCCACGGTAAAGCGATTTAAAAGATTCTTCCAGTATTCGTTCAAATCGGCTAACGCCTTATCCGCAGCTTCCGTTGTGCTGTATTTTTTAAGCAGGGTATCGGCAGGTGTTTTATTAATGACGCCAGAGTTCCCGCCGGAAACCTGTTTTGCCCACTTTTGATCTTCCTGGTTTTCGCAGTAACCAAGAACAAACACAAAGGTTTTTGACTCTCCTGTCGCAAGCCGCGCCTTGATGTGATGAGACCCAATCGGCGCCCAGCCTGACGCGGTGGAATTATTCGCTTTCCCTTTAAACACAGCCTGAGGAGAATCAAAGCCGTTGTACAGACCCAGGAATGCCTGTCTGTCCGTATCAAAACCTTCTATCGGCGCGTTAACAGCCCACACCGCGTAATGATTGCGGCGCTCACGGTATTCGGTTTTGTGATAGATACGGGAACCCTCAACCTCTACTTCGCCGATGCTTAAATTTCGCTGAAAGTTTGTCATGTCATCATTCGCGTTCCACAGGCAAAACTCGACAAAGGAAAACATGTCGATATTTTTTTCCGCGTTTGATTCGTTTGTCAGCGTTATCCTGTGTATTTCGCAATTAGCGCCTAACGGTACAAATGAAACCTGAGAAAAGGCAAGTCCGTTCCTGCATGAAGAAATGCGCGAATAACCCATTCCGTGACGGCATTCGTAACGGTCAAGTTTTGATTTCATCGGCATCCATGAGGGAGTCCAGACATCACCGTCTCCCGCGGAAGATGTGTCACGCAGGTAAAAATAGCGGCCGCCCGTGTCGGCGGGCACATTATTGTAGCGGTAACGTGTCAATCTCAGCATCCGCGCGTCGCGGTAAAAACAATAACCGCCCGACGTGTTGGAAAAAAGAGAAAAGAAATCCTCGCAGCCCAGATAGTTAATCCACGGATAAGGGGTATCCGGACGAGTGATAACATACTCGCGCGCGTCATCGTCAAAAAATCCGTATTGCATAATATCCTCCTAAACCCGGTATGATAGCGGCAGCTGCCAATATTATACCTCAAACTTCTCCGAAACACTTATAAACAAATCCGTTAATGCCGGATCAAAATGAGAGCCCCTTCCGTCTTTAATTATATTAACCGCTTCCTTGTGAGTAAAAGCTTTTTTGTACGGCCTTTCCGAAGTTAAAGCGTCATACACGTCAATGATTGCCATAAGGCGCGCAGGCAGGGGAATTTCTTCACCGGCAATGCCGTACGGATAACCGGTGCCGTCCCATCTTTCGTGATGGTAAACGGCAAAAACATTCGCGTAATCAAAGAAATCATTTTCGCTTGTCTTAGTTTGAATCTTCTTAACTATTTCACCGCCGAAAACAGTATGCTTTTTCATTTTTTCAAATTCGTCAGCGGTTAATTTTCCCGGCTTTAGCAAAATACTGTCTTCTATCGCGATTTTTCCCACATCATGAAGCTGCGCCGATAAAACAATCTCGCCGATGTTCTTATTCCATGAAGCGGTTTGATCGCTGTATAACCTGCTTGATAGTAAAGCTTCAATAAATATTTTCAGATAATTGCTTGTGCGCGAAATATGCCCGCCTGTCGCGTTATCGCGCTGTTCGACAAGTTCCGCTATTGTTTCCAGTACCGCGTTTTTAAGTTCGACAATTTTTTCTGTTTTTTCCTGCACCTTTTTTTCAAGATTGTCATTGTATTCTCTAAGTTCATCTTTTTGAAACTCAATCTCTTTATTCGCGGTTACAAGATTTTCATTTAATTGATTAATTTCATGCGTGTTTACAAATGTTCGCACTTTGCTGTTGTAGAGTAAAATTTTAGTGGCAATAATAATCAGGAAAATATTCAATATATGCGACTGCACTCCGAAGTAATCGTTAATATTTTGATTTTTCTGCATCAATATATACGCGGTTACGGCAAAATATACTAACGCGAAGGATATGAAAATTTGCGGTTTAAAATCCGGCAGAAAAGAAAATAAAAAGATTGTAACAAAGAACATAAAAGGGATCTGTTCGATAGTTCCGGCCGAATTAATTGTGAATTCCCATAATATATAAAAACTCGCAATCATTAAATAACAAATAATCCACAATATTTGCTTCTTGCTGTTGCGAAAAAATAAAACAGCAAGATTAAAAACGGCGATGATTGCCAATTCGCTGTAATCGAATAAATTTAGAAATCCTCCGTCCTGCAGATGTTCGATTGTCAAATATTTAAAAACCGCATTAATCAATTTTGCGGCAAGAGCGATAACAGTCAAAATTCTGATCCTGCGAATGCTGTTGTCCAATTGAATTTTGCCGAATTCGTCCTGTAATTCCGGCGGAATAGGTTCGATTATTTTTAATTTATTGAAAAGCATGATGCGCTATCATAACATATTCTTTGGCGGTTGTCACCTGCGCCAGATATAGCGTCTATTTATTACAAACTACACCGTATATAGCGCAATTTATCATTTTTTATAACTATACACGCATATAGCAATTTGTAAAAAAAATTAAAAAAATTTTCTGCTTTTTTTCATTCTCGGTAAAGCGCCGCTCACGGCTGCGCCATATATAGTATCTAATAAATTTTTCTTTGAAAAATTTATTAGCCGGCGGTAGTCTGCTGCCGGAACCATGCTCTGCTTATGCAGAGATTCGGAGGAGGAATGTATGAACAACCTCAACTCAATCTTAATCGAAGGCAATCTGGTCAAAGACCCATTGCTTCGATCAACAACCAAAGGGACGCAGATTTGCCTGATGCGGCTTGCGTCAAATCGATTTTTCAAACAGGACAACAGGTCTCCGGCTTTCGAGAAAGAAGTGTCTTTCTTCGATGTTGAAACCTGGGCCAGGCTTGCCGAAACCTGTTACACCAAAGGCCGCAAGGGACGCGGCGTACGGGTTGTAGGCCGTTTAAAGGAGGATCGCTGGAACGGCGCTGACGGCAAAACGCATTCACGTGTTTCGATTGTCGCGGAGCATGTAGAGTTTCGTCCTGAATTTAAAAAGGCGGCTCAAACCGGGTATCCTAAAGTTGCGGCGGAAATAATTGCAGCCGAGCCGGAAACGCTTTACGGTGAGGATTTTGAAACAAGTCCTGTTGTTTCAGAACCTGAAGAACTCGAAGCCGTATTGTGTTAGTTGAAATCTTAAACCGGCGGTTTTTTGCCGCTGAAACTTATTAAAAGAGGAATATATGAATAATTTAAATTCAATCTTAATCGAAGGTAATTTGGTGAGAGATGCGGAAATAAAATCCACACCAAAAGGGACTCAAGTCTGCTCATTAAGGCTTGCGTCGAATCGTTATTACAAATATGACAATCAGTCTCCCGGTTTTGAAAAAGAAGTGCATTACTTCGATGTTGAAACCTGGGGCAAACTTGCCGAAGCGTGTTCTGTGAAAGGCAAAAAGGGCAGAGGATTGCGCGTAGTCGGCCGTTTAAAACAGAGCCGCTGGAATGATTCGGAAGGAAAGCTGCGTTCTAAAGTCAGTATTGTCGCGGAACATGTGGAATTCCGCCCCGAATTTAAAAAGAACGACAAGCCGGCAGCGGATACCCCGTATGATGAATATGATGCTGCGGGAACAAGGAAAGAAATCAGTTATGCGATAGCGGAACAGGAGCTTGAACGCGTTGTTTTCTAGCCTGAGAAGAAACCGTTTTTCCAGTTAAAACGAACGGAATTGGGCAATGGGGCGTTTTCATCGATCGATCGCATCAGATCACGATATTCTGATTTTTTTAAAGATACTGTGCCTGACAGATCGATTATGAAACGCCCAAAGCCCGCCTCTTTTAAAAACGGAATCTTGTCGATAATAGAAAAATATTTATCAGGAATAACCCGGGAACCTTCATTGTCCGCAACAAGCATAAATTTTTCATCCATGTTATCTGAAAATGTATTTAAATCAAGAATCGGTTTAAGGTTTTCCCTGATGTTGAATAACGGCGGCCACGCCAGGATTGTTATAAAAAACTTTGAGTAGAGCGCGTTTATTCCCGGCGCGGAAAACTTCGCTGCAAGGCGTCGTTTTTTTCCTGCCTTGTGATCGTGATTTCTGCTTTCTACGCCTAATGTCCTTTCCAAATTCTGCCGGTTGTTTTCCAACGGAGAGACAAAGCCGTCAACGCCCCAATTCGCAACAAATGACAGTGCCCATGAATTAAATATATAAAGCCAGGGCCCTGCTATCAATTTTGCATTATCAAATTCCCTGAACATCGAAAAATGCCCGGGATTATTTACTTCATATTGATAATAACCTCTTTCGTACAAAAGTTTGATTTCTTTTGCCGTCACTTCATTCTCATAACCGGCAATTTCCTGCGGAAACCACGGATCCAGTTTTAAAATAATTTCAGACGGTTTAAACGGTAAAGGTTTGTTTTGCAAACCAAGTTTGTTTTGCGTACCGGAGATTCCTTTATCAGCCAGTAGATATTTCGCATTCTTCCGTGACAATGAAAGTATAACCCTTTGCGGACGCGACGATTGCAGGATGTATAAATCTTCTGGCCGTGAAACCGCAACATAAAGCCCTTCAGGAAACCCTTCCCTGTCTTTTTCCGCTTTTTTAGCGTTTCTTCCGCCTGTTTCTTCCTTACGGGGCAATGTAATCTGAACAGAAGGCGCTTTCTCCATGCCTGGTCCTTTCCCTCCCGAGACTTTAGTAATTACCGGAGCATAACGTTTACGCATCTCCTTTGTTTGTATCAGGTAAATACGATCACCCCGTTTGGCATCGCCAAACGATGAGCTTTCCGGTAGAGATATCCAATAGCAGCCGGCAGCCAATTCCTCGCCCGAACCTGCCTTTTCCGCAAACGTCAGTTTATAAGAAAACCTCCCTGAATCATCCCCCCGATGTATCCGTACCGAATCCCGGACAGACAATACAAGCCCCTCAGGCGGAGTAACAAGCGCCTTTCTCTCTTCTCCTGTCCCTTTAATTTTTAAAATCGCCCCAAGGCTAATCCCCGTCCCCCCATCCTGCTCAGGATTCAACCAATCAATGCTTTTTTCTTCCCCTTTGTCCTGGCTAATCCGTGTTCCGTGTTTCATCTCTATCCTGCCGCCAAACAAATACTCCGTCTTAGCACGCGCGAAATCATTCCGCAAAATTTCCCGCCCCTGCCTGATGCTCTGTTGTATTTGCTCTTCGCGGCTGCCGGAAACGCCGTCTTCCCGCATACACGCATCCACAACAAGCCGATACGCGGATACTACAGCTCCCACATACGAAGCGCTCTTCATGCGCCCTTCAATCTTTAAAGCTTTAATCCCCGCAGAAATTAAATCCGGCACACGCTCAATTAATTGCAAATCTTTGGAGTTGAAATAGTAGCCTTTCTCGCCTTCGGTCTGATCTTGCTTGTAATACAATCTTCTGCACGCCTGTGTACACATCCCTCTATTAGCCGACTTTCCGCCCAGAAAACCGGAAAAAAGACAAAGACCCGAAACGCTGATACAAAGCGCGCCGTGGACAAAAACCTCGAGTTCAAGATTGGTTTCTGTTTTAATGCTGCGCAGTTCTTCAAGAGAAAGTTCCCGCGCAAGAACAACGCGGGAAATGCCGTGGCGCGAAAGAGCGTTAGCCCCTCTTGCGGAAGCGATATTCATCTGCGTAGAAGCATGAAGCCTGAGCGACGGAAATTCCGCGCGCGCCATCGCAACAACGCCAAAATCCTGTACGATGACAGCGTCAGGTCCCTGTTCTTCAAGATATTTTAAAAGCTGGTACATTCGATCCGCTTCCCGCTGTTCAAAAACGGTATTCACTGTAACATAAACCTTTTTACCCATCCGCCTGAGAGATCGAAGAGCGCTCTCAAATTCAGCGTAGGTAAAATTCGTACTTTGCATCCGGGCATTAAAGTTTTTTAAACCGAGGTAAACAGCATCAGCGCCTTCGCCGATAGCCGCATCAAGGGCTTCAGGGGAACCGGCTGGAGCCAGCAGTTCGATTGTTTTCATTATTATTGAATATACCAGATAAAGCCAATTGTCTCTATATATCAAATTTTTTATTATTTTTATGTTGACTAAAATTATATAATTAAGTTATAATCTTGTAGGCTTTAAATTTTTTTACTATTATTTAATAAATTTCTTTATGTATTACATCGTGTATTACAATCCTAATAGAATTTATAGACGGATTGCCAATACAATCGATTTAATATTGCTACGTTGTAGCAAAAAAAAAATTGTGGAGGATTTTGTTTATGAAAAAACAAATCACAAAGGGTATTATAGTAATTATTGGGTTAATTGCTATAAGTGTTTTAGTAGGATGCGCTTCAACTCCTAAAGGTCCTAAAGGACCTGATTTTGGAATGCCAACCGAATTTCAAAGGCTTTTAAATGAATTTTCAATTAAAAACCCACTTAAAATTGCCGGAAAGGAAGTTGTAATTACTTTTGAAGGTAATGCCTGGCGCGGAAGAGTAGATGGAGATGATGCGTTTGCAGGCAAATGCATTGTTGAAGAAACTGAAGAAGGGGCAACAATAACATTGGATCTCTCTTGGGCATATGTAGACACCGGACAGATTAATCCGCTTACCGGAGATAAGATCGCTGCTTGGTTAGAAGCGCCGGATTCAGTAAAATCAGAACTTGTTTTAGATTATAAGAAAGGTCCGCCCATATCATTATCAATAAATTAATCCATTCTAGTCAGAATAAACGCTGTATCGTTATGGTACAGCGTATTAATTTTAAGGCGCGATAATAAATAGCCGCCATTCCAATAGACGAAATAATTGTCATATGTTATCCTTCTACTATGTCTGAAAACCAAAGATTATCGAATTTGAATATACGCCACTCTGTAAGCCATATCATGGCGCAAGCTGTGGTTAAACTTTTTCCGGGAACAAAAACCGCCATCGGCCCCGCGATAGAAAACGGTTTTTATTATGATTTTCTCCTGCCTAAGCCGATAACTTCTGATGATCTTCCCGCCATCGAAGCGGAGATGAAAAAAATCATCGACAGCCGTCAGGATTTTATAAAGATGACGATGAGCCGCAATGACGCTCTGTCGCGATTCGCGGATGAACCGTTTAAACTCGAACTGATTAATGAATTGCCGTCGGATACAGAAATATCAATATACGAAAACAGAAACAGTGACGGCGCTGTTCTGTGGGCTGATCTTTGCAAGGGGCCGCATGTCGCCAATACAAGAGAAATTAATTCCGCGGCTTTCAAGCTGCAAAGTATAGCGGGCGCTTATTGGCGCGGCGACGAAAACCGTCAAATGCTTACCCGTATATACGGAACAGCATGGGAAAATCCAAAAGATTTGAAAGCGCACCTTGCGTTCCTTGAAGAAGTTGAAAAGCGGGATCATCGCCGTGTCGGCAAAGAAATGGATCTTTATTCGACTCACGAAGAAGCGGGAGCGGGATTAATCTACTGGCATCCGAACGGCGGCAGGATGAGGGTTGCCATCGAAGATTTCTGGCGGCAGCTCCATTACCGCAGCGGTTACGAGATTCTTTATACGCCTCACATCGGCAAGAGCTGGCTGTGGGAAAAATCCGGGCACCTCGGTTTTTACAAGGACAATATGTACAGCCCGATGAAAATCGACAATCAGGATTATATCATCAAGCCGATGAACTGCCCGTTTCATATAATGATTTACAATAACAAGGGGCACTCCTACCGCGATCTTCCCCTTCGCTGGGCTGAACTTGGAACGGTATACCGTTATGAACGTTCAGGCGTTTTACACGGGCTTCTGCGCGTACGCGGCTTTACTCAGGATGACGCGCACATCATCTGCACGCCGGAACAAATGGAAAGCGAGATTCGCGAAGTGCTGCGCTTCAGCCTTCATCTATGGAATGTTTTTGGTTTTAAAGATATTAAAGCGTATCTCGCAACAAGGCCGAAGGAAAGCGTAGGAGAACAGGAGCGATGGGACGCGGCTCTTGTCAGTCTGCGTAACGCGATAGACGCCGAAGGTCTCACCTATGAAACTGACGAAGGCGGCGGCGCGTTTTACGGGCCAAAGATCGATCTGAAGATCAAAGACGCGCTTGGCAGAGAATGGCAGATGACAACCATTCAATTTGATTTTAACGAACCCGAACGCTTCGACATGACCTTTGTTGACAATGACGGTCAGCATAAACGCCCCTACATGATTCACCGCGCTCTCTTAGGAAGCCTTGAACGCTTCTTCGGCGTTCTTATTGAACACTTCGGCGGCGCGTTCCCTGTCTGGATCGCTCCTGAGCAGGCGGCGGTAATTCCCGTTTCGGAAGTTTTTAACGATTACGCGAAAAAAGCCGCGGCGCTTCTCAAGTCGCGCGATTTGCGCGTAACGGCGGAACTAAGCGATGAGCGCATGAACGCGAAAATACGCGCCTGCCAGACGCGGAAAATTCCGTACATGCTTGTAGTAGGCCAGCGTGAAGCGGACGAAGGCACCGTGTCTATTCGTCTCCGCGACGGAAAGCAGCTCCCCGCGATGAAGCTGGAGGAATTTGCGTCTTATGCCTTTGATAAAATTGTAAATCGGTCTCTGGAATTGTAATATAGTTTTATAATCCAACCTGCAGCGACATTATATCCACACATAGTTATTTGCTAATATTTACAAAAAATAGAAAATGTAGTAATGGCAAAGAAAAATGTAATAAGTGAGAAATACATATTAAAATTAATCAGCAATAATTTAAAACGCTTTCGCACATTACATAACATATCACAATTAACCCTTGCGCAAAATTCCGAACTTACCCATAACTTTATAAATGACATCGAAAATTGCAAGAAGGGAGTTTCGTATAAAACGCTTGCAAAACTTTCGGTCGTATTTAATGTCGAGCCTTATCAATTTTTCCTGCCGGAAGATTTACCTGATAATGAGATTATGGTCTACGCAAAGGATTTAAATAATACGGTACAGAAAGCCGTGAACGATCTTACACAGCAATATATGACCAGAAATAAGAACTCCTGAGGTTCTCCGCATGGTGTCAATATTTTCCGCCGCCGCCTCCATGGGTTCGCCCTGAAGAGCTGGTGTGAGTACCGCCGCCGCCTGAAGAGCTGCTTTCAGTCTGCCTTTTAGTTTTTGTAACTGCGCTGTAAAGAAAAATATCTTTCTTCTCTCTGAATGAAAGGCTTTCGGGGACAATATAAGCCGCGGCCTGGGTTTTCGCAAGAGCGGTATTCATGCCGCTTTTCCAAACTTGAACTGTGATAAATCCTATCGCCAGAGCTAAAGCCCACGCGATGATTAAAATGACAACATTCCATTGATGAAAAAAGTTGTAACGTCTGCCGCCTTTTTCATCAAGAGCGAGAAATTCTTCCCAATTAAGCAGAAAGGCATAGTATGCTTCGTAGTATTGTCCCGCGCTTAAGAATTTTACTAAGTCAGATTTAACTTTGTTTAACGCGTAATCGTTTAAAATATCGATGCCGCTCCCCGATGTGCTAATCCAGTAATCTCTTGTTCCCGTTACCTGAAGAAGCAGGCAGCCGTCTCTGTTCTTTCCATGACCGTAGCCGTTATAATCAAAAAAATCATCCGCGTAATCAACAGGGTTTAAGCCGCCGATATTTCTTTCTGTTACAATGACTAAATCAAATTTATATTTATTAGAAATAAAGTTAATCATATTTATAAGCGCCGTTTTTTGGTTTTGATGCAATAAACCGGCATTATCGACAACTTTTTCCTGAGTAAACAAGGAAAAGGCTTGAAAAAAAATAAAAATTAACAAAAAAGGTTTTAACATTTTTTTAGTCATAAAAATTCCTATAATAATATACGCAAAGCCTGAGTAATCAGCGTAAACACCGCGCCGAAAATTCCGGCGTATAAAAGCCGATATCTCCAAGATTTGCCTGAATCTACCGGAAGTTTTCCAACCAGACGGCCTGTCTGCCCATTCATTAGAAATAAATAATTTTCGTTCTTGTATTTTGTATTGAGAATCCATGCCGGCAGCAAACTGTAACTAACCTTTCCGTTTTCCGCATTAACCGCGGAACTTTCAACTCTTACAGAGGAATATCCCGTAACTGATTTTGCGAATTCTTTTTCTAAAGAATTTTTTATTCTAAACGCCGCTCTTTCCTTGCAGTCTTCGGCGTCAACATCATACTTCTCCGCAATAAATCCCGAAAGATACGCGGTTTCAAAATCTTTTATATCGGCGTAATTATAAGGTTCTATAGCATCCATGTAGCTGTTATCCATTTTTTCGGATCCGTCTACAGGAACTTTTTCAAACATCAGGCTTCCGTCACGTACGACGGAAAAATGATCTGTCTTTGAATAGTTGTAGTTTGCGTCGCTCCAGACCTTTGTTTTAGTTGCCTTGTAACGAACATGCCCGTTTGCATTGGCGTCAAAAAGCCAGAAAGGAAGATACACACCCTGTATACTGTTGATGCGGTTCTCGTCTTTAAAACAATTGGGAAGAAGCCGCTTCCCCTCATAGAATTTTTTCAGCGCGTCCGTTGCGGCTTTTTTATCCAATTTGAACGGGATAACATATTCCGGCTTTAACAATCCCGTGAGGCGTCTTAGCACAATCTGAGTATTGCCGCAGTTAGGACAAACCATTGCCGCCGTATTTTTATCACCTAACAGCTCGGCTCCGCAGGAAGGGCAGGAACCTTGAGTAAGTTCATTTAACTCATCCGCATCCCACTCTTTAAGATCGATCTTTCCGTCCCATCCAAATGTATCTTTTTCCTGTACCGCAAGCTCTTTCTGGTACTCCTCCAAAGCCGCGATTTGAAATTCCGCGTCACAGTACGGGCATTTCATATTTTGCGTTGAGCTGTCAAACTGAACTGTTCCGTTACAGTTTGGGCATTTATACTCTTTAATTTCCATATTAATGCACCTGACCGGACTTATGGCCTTGATTTCCCGCATTCGGCGCAGAATTTTCCGGTATTTCCGGCGTGGCCGCAGGAACATGTCCACTCACCGCTTGGCGCAGGCTTTCCGCATTCGGCGCAGAACTTTCCGGTGTTTCCGGAATGGCCGCAATCACACGCCCAGCCTTGCACTGGCGCTGCCTGTCCGCAATCAGCGCAGAATTTTCCGGTGTTGGCCTTACCGCATGAACATGTCCAGCCTCCCGCGCTCTGCTGCGGTGCAGTTTGCTGCTGCGCTCCCATTTGAAAAAGAGCCTGAGGATTCATTCCGCCGGCCTGACCTGCCATACCCATTCCCATAAAGCCTGTCATAGCGCCTGCGGTATTTCCCGCGGCAGTGCGCATCGCGTCGCTTTGCGCGCTCACGAGAGACGCTGCCGCCATTGTCGGATCGCGCATAACAGCGGATGCCTGAAGCTCCTTTATCTTTTTTTCATCTTCCGGCGAAGCTGTGCAAGTTATCCCAATTGCGGCAATTTCCAGACCGCGTACATCTCTCCATTTATTACTGAGAGCTTCATTTAGAATCTCCGCCAATTTTTCTGTTTGAAATGAAATCTCATGATATTCCAGTCCGCTGCCCAATTTTCCCAGCGAAGGTCCAAGCACAGTTATTATCTCACTTTTCAACTGGCTTTCAATTTTATCTCTTGTATAAGGCTCATCTACATTTCCGCATACATTTGAATAGAATAAAAGCGGATTTGTCATTTTGAATGAATATTCGCCGTTCACCCTAAGACTGATGGTAAGACGCAGATTGATATTAGGATCAACAATCAAATATGGAATGGGATTTGGAGTGCCGTATTTATTGCCCAATATTTCTTTTGTGTTA
>Ga0209755_10004693_pt1 | contig 15996 bp, 14 predicted proteins | sample TergutCo191P1_FD_187301 | JGI IMG/M metagenome (GOLD analysis project Ga0209755, IMG submission 187301) | Cornitermes sp. P1 segment gut microbial communities from Petit-Saut dam, French Guiana - Co191P1 (SPAdes) (version 2) | ecosystem: Host-associated > Arthropoda: Insects > Digestive system... | reverse complement strand
GGCCCTCGGGGCCGTGGAAATCCTCGGGGCCCTTGTACTCCCTCAGCAGCTCGTCCAGTACTTCTTTCGTTATCGCCATACTTCCTCCTTGGCAGTATAGCGTTTTACACAAAATTATTTATGGGCTTGCGGGGAGTGAAGCCTCTGTCATTGCGGGCCTTGAGCAAAGGGAAAAATCAATGACCTCCCATTTCCAAAGCCCTCATCAGATTGGCAACTTCGTTCTCCCTAATCACCAATCTTATCAGCCGATAAGAAAAATCGACGTCTCTGTTTGCCACTTCCATCATCAAATCGGCAATTTCGCGCCTCAAATTGGCAATTTCAAGAGCCTTGATCTCCAATTCCCTTCTCAAGCCAGCAATTTCATTATCGATGGGTACCCTGGGTACTATTGGAGCATCTATGATATGAAAAGAAGCGTTTCTGGAAACTCGAATTCCCGCACGATCTGTTGCCTCTACAATTACTGTAAGAGGCACATATGAATCAAGAGCAGCATAGTCGTTCCAGAAAAAACCTGGAAAAAAAGCATCCTGCCCACTGCTCACAAGCCGATTAACAATATCCTCGCCGACGCCAGCTTTCCTTATTCTGACCCTCCACGAATATGCCATCTCCGGCGGCGAAACGGTAAGGAAAAGCCTTTGCCTTTCGTTTCTGTTAATGAGATGCGAATCCAATTCTATCTCAAAGCTTATCTCTCTCGTGATAATCGTTACAGGAATACGCCGCTCCGTTATAATTTGGCGATTGGCTCTCAGCACATGATTAATGACAATGAAATACAGGCCATAAGGGACGACATGCCCATCTGCCCTTCTTCCATTCCATGAAATCGCAAATTCGTTATACCCGCCAGCTTGGGCACCAACGAAAGAAAGCTGCTCATGGGACGCTATAAATCTTTCCTGCACGTTTTGCGGAGCCCCCATGTTTCTAAATGAAATAACGATCTCATTTTGCGCATTTACAACTCCCCATGAAACATCGTATCTTGAAAAATTCGCTCTATGACTAACCGTAACCCCAGCAGTGTTTCTTTCAGGATTTAAGAAAAATTCCTCTTGCTGTGCCCATGCAGCATTTGCCTGCGAGAAAAACACCGAAACTGCAAGAATGATGCCTGCTTTCGCTAGTTTTTTCATGACGCTCTCCACTTCTATTCGCTGGTCGATTCAGGCTCTTCGAGCCCAGAATAAACGCCTCTCAGCACAGAGATGCTGTAGGCTCGCCATAATTCAGCATTCATTTCCCTGAGAACATTTTCGCTTTCAGCAGCCAATCGCATTCCTCTGTTGATGTGGAAATTCACTATGCTTCTTGCCAAATCTGCCCGCCTATTCAACAGGAGCCTAAAAACAGGCCCGCTTCCTACAAAATCAAAATTATGGAAATCGCTTTCGACGCTCAAAAAATAGTCGAAAACATCAAATTTTTCGCGGCTGATCAATAGGATTATTAGATTGGCACGGTTGACAGGGTTGCCTAAATATCCATGATAAAACACTGCCATTTTAGAAAGAAGGTCTTGGTCTCTGGTGAAATCATCAATGATGCAAAACACTTGCAGTGTACTATACAGAGCTTCGCCTACAAAACTTGACGCTACAATTCCAGTGGCAAATCCGACATAAGGAGTCATCAATATTCTATTACGGGGGAAAAAAACTGGATCGCTACTCAAGATAAAACGCATATGCTCAATTCTTCTGTTCATCATGGCAACATTAAAGAAATGATTATAGCCAATTGGGGAGCGGCTCAATCGAGTTGACACTGCTGAAGTCATAAATCTTTCAAAAACATCAAAACTCTGCCTTTCAATAATGTATTGAAGCAAAGACTTCCTGGTGCCATCAGCACTAATCCTGTGCTCGTTAGCCATCTCGGGAAAAATTTCCAGTCTGGCAAAAAAATCCTCTATGGCAGCATCATCCATTTCTAGACCAGAGACCATCTCAAAAATTCCATCTCTGGCATTTGCAAGTATTTCTGGATTCAAGTAATCGAGATTTTCGCTGGTTGCCATTCCGCTAGTAAATCTGTAATGCACTTGGATAAAGGCTGTTACTCTTGCATCGTGAACTTGACTCATGCCGCCGCGCTCAACATTGGCAACTGCTTCTAAAAATCCATCATTGCTAACCCGCGGCAGGTCTCTGATAATTTTCCCCATAAAAATGCCTATAAATGCTTCCAAGTCGCCGTTTCCGTCATTAAATGCAATCGCAGGCAATTGCGGATCTGCAAAATCACTAATGGTTATGCCATTTTCGACCATCTCACCTATTAGCCAGTCAATCGCTCTTCTGTTTCCAAGCTGCACGGCTAGCTGCAAGGGGCTTTGGCCAAAATTAGATCTGCTGTTAAGCATGCGCCCTCTTCTGGCATTATTCATCCTTCCTACAATCGCGTCAAGAAATTCGATGTTATCAGAGCGAATAACCTTGTGGATTATCGTTTCTCCGTAATAATCCCTCAATTCCAATACCCTAGGGCTTCTGTTTATTATCCTGTTCAGGATATTTATGGCTTCCGGGTTATGCGAATTCACGCCAGACATGATAAAGGCGAGCAACGCGCTATACATAAGGTCAGGGTTTCTACTTCGCGCCTCAACATCCAGTCGCTGATGCCGCCTTGTCCTTTGCCTTCTATGCATATCGTCATAATCAAGAAGGGCCCTGACAATATCCAAATTGCCATTCCAGCAAGCCCACATGAAGGCAGTCTGTCCCAGGCGATCCATTACGTTGACATTGGGATTGTCTCTTAATGCAGCATCAACCCTTGCCAAGTTATTGCTTCTTACGGCAAAAAAAAGAGTTTCATCATCCTGAGAAAACCGAGACCTATCCACGCCAAAGGGATCGCCATGCATTCCCTGCGTGCGGCATGAAATCATGAAAATGGCAAAAAACACGAATATTGCCGCTTTAAAAAAAGCCATCATCCTTCCCCCAAAAAGATCAGCATTTGCCGATTTCCGTTTCTTCTCGCAAAGTAAAGGGCAATATTTCCGTCACTGTTTCTGATGTACGGATCTGCTCCCCTAGTAGTGAATACCCTGAACATCTGGTAATTGTTTTTTTGCGCCGCTATCAAAAGGGGCGTGTTGCCAAACATGTCCATGGAATTAACGCTCACGCCAGAATTTAACAGAAATGTTATTATCGGAATGTTTTCCTTTGCGGCGGCATGCAGCAGGGCGTTATTGCCAAAGATGTCTGTAGCATTTACGGACGCGCCTGCCTGGACAAATCTTGATATTATTGCAAGATTGTTGTTTTCCACGGCATAGAACAAAACCGTCCTTCCATTAAAATCCCTTGAATCAAGGTTGGCGTTTCTTTGCATAAGAAGATTGATAATCGCCATGTTTTGCTGCCTTGCGGCAGTCATTATCGGAGTTATTCCAAGGGCGTTTGCAACGTTGGCGTTCGCGCCCGATTCCAGCAGCATTCTGACAATGTTTACGTTTTGGGACGAAACCGCGTGATTCAGAAGGCTTTCGCCGCTTCGAAGCAGCAAATTGGGGTTAACCCCTCTGCCAAGCAAGTCCCGAACTCTGGCCTCATCCTGCTGGCGTATGGCCGCAAGAAGCTGGTATTCCTGCCTTTCTCGCTCTCTTCTTGCCATGAAATCCCTTAGCATGGCAAGAATCTCATGATAATTGTTGTCTTCGGCAATTCTTATGGTATCGCGCCCCCGATCGTCCCTGCCTTCGGGGTCGGCATAGCGCCCCAAGAGCAAGCGGACAATCTGTATTTTCTGAGATCTTGTGTTGTGCCTGCTGAACACAGTCCAGAAAAGAGCGTTTCCCTGTCTATTGGCATTGGCCCAACTGGTGGACAGCAATGTGGAAGCATTGCGGGACAAAAGAAATTCCACGACATCAACCCTTCCCCTATAACTTGCCTCAGACAATGCCGTCCAGCCGCGATCATCCTGAGCGTCGATATTGGCCATGTTTTCTATCAGAAAGCGCACGACATCCAAATGCCCCCTGTTTGCGGCAAAGACCAAAGCCGTCTGGCGGTCGCTGCCGTCTATTGCCTCAATGTTTGCGCCCTCGCTTAAAAGCTGCCTTACCAGCGCAAGATTGCCCTGAGTGGCAGCCGTAATAAACCTGTCGTTTAGCGACTGGGCAAAGGCGTGGGAAAGCGTTCCCAGAAAAAATGCCGCAAAAAGAAGCGCTTTCAGTTTACAGGAACCGAGCCGCGATTTCATTAAACTCCCTCCTTGAAGATCGCCCTAGCAAATCAAGAGCAGTAACCCCTTGGTGATTGCTTATGTGCGCATCAGCGCCGCTTTCAATTAGCAATCTGACAATGGCAGGAGCGTCGTTTTGAATGCTTATGTGCAAAAGGGTATTTCCTGCGGCGTCCCTGCCCATCGTCCCCGCGTTGGCGGCAAGAAAGCGCCTGACAAGCGGCTCGCTGCTTTGCTGAACGGCAAGCACAATCGGCGTTATTCCATTTCCATCCGGCGCATTGAACGAAGCGCCTGCGGCAAGCAGCAAATTCACAATCTGCAAATTGTTTTTGCTCACAGCGCAATGCAGCGCAAGCTGCCCATTTCGGCTTCTGTTGTCCACGTTAATGTTATGCGCCAAAAGCGTATTTATCATCGCCAAATTTTCCGCATGAACAGCGTAAAGCAGGGCATTGTTTCCCTGCGAATCCGTGACATTTACGTTTTGCCCTGCTCTTAGCAGCGCCGCAGCCCTGCCGGCATCCTGATTCCTGACCGCCAGGAGAAATTCACTGTCAGTGGCGCCAAAAATATTTCCGCAGGACAATATCTGCTGCGGCGGCAGCGGCGCCGCAGCTCCCCCTGCCCTTTCAAGCCCGTCAAGGCGGGCCAAAGCATCGGCAAGGCGCGCTTCGGCAGCGGCAACGTCGGCGCCGAGAGGCGGCGGCGCAAGCCCTCCGCCTCTCAGCGCAAGCTCAAGCTCAAGAATGCGCGCCGCAGCGGCAGCAAGCCGAGCTTCCGCGACAGCAACGCGAAGCTCGGCGGCTTCGGCTCGGGCTTCGGCGGCGGAAACAGCGTCCGCATCATGCGCCCCAGAAGCAGTTCCGCAAGCTGCCAGCAAAAAAGCCATCAAAAGCGAAGCCATCGAAGCGAATGCAAATCTACTCATTGTCCCTACCCCCGATACTTTCCTAAAAAGCAGGCAGCATAATATGCTGCCGCCGTCAAACCTGCCAAAGCAATGCATGGCATGCCTTATTCGCGCTGAGAGGTTTAACACCCCGCCCCTTGGGGCGGTTAAAAAGGTATTAAACCCCGAATGCAATTCCGCAGGAGACGAGCGATGCCCCGCTGCTTGCGGCGTGGTTCGTTCATTTCATGCGGCTAAAACATGCCAGCGCTGACTCTGGCTTCCTGCAGCAGATTGCGCAGCCTGGCGTTGCCGTTGTCAAACCTGTTGAGATACCACATGGCGTCATTTCCGTTCCTGTCCCTGGAGGCAATCGCATTGGTAGATCTAAGAAGGTACTCAATAACGGCAAATGATCCCCTATGCTGGATAAGGTGCAGCAAGGGGGGCAAGCCAGTTACATCATTCTGCCGAAGCACGTCAAACCCGCTCTGCACAAACGCCGTAACAAGCTGCATGTTTTGCCTTTCCGCGGCAATGATAAAAGCAGTTCTTCCTTCAGGCATAGTAGCCTGCGAATGATTGACCCCAGGAGCCCTGAGCAATCGAGCCACCGCGAATTGATTGTTATTTTCGGCAGCGATCATTAAAGCATCTCTGTTGAAAGTATCCGTGGCGCCTACATTGGCGCCCCTTTCTATCAGAAAATCGACCATGTGGGGGTTTTGGTTTTGAGCCGCAAACATCAGAGCGGTTTTGCCTTGGTGAGTGCTGGCATTGACATTGGCGCCTCTGTCCGTCAAGGACCTGACGATATCGAGGTTAAAATTACGCCCCGCCGCAAACATCAGGGCCGTTTCGCCATGAGCATTTTGGAAAGAGGGGTTCGCTCCAAATTCCACCAGCAAAATTCTTACGCCTTCAAGCCACTGCCTGTCAGCAGCTTCCATAAGGGCGGTTCTTTCAATGCGAAGATGATTGACATTTGCCCCTCCCGCCATGGCCCGCCTCACTGCAGCAGCATCCTGGCGCGCAGCAGCCAAAACAAGGGCGTCATTGCCAGGGTTGGCAAAAACCGCGCCAGCCGCAAAAAACAGCGCAACAAAAAAAACACAAAGCCTCTTCATTTTTCTTCCTCCAATTTTCGCGTTTTTTATTCGAAGGCATGACAACACGCCAGCCTGTCAAATACCTTATTTCCCTTCCCCCTATTCCGCCGCAGGCCGCGGGGCAAGCAAATCCCACAGCTCCCCGTCCGGAAAAATAAAATGCGGCGTCATCTCCCGCAAAAAGTCATGCAAAGGGGCGTTTCTGCTTACCGCCGCGCGCGCCAATGCCGCTATAGTGACATCCGCGCCTGCATTCACCAGCAGTTTCGCCATTTCTATGATTGGCATCCGCCTCCCTTCCAAGAGCGCCCCTCAGCGCGACCTCATCCATGGCCCTAACCGCGTAAAAAAGATCATCGCTGGGGCTGGCAAAAACCGCGCCGGCCGCAAAGCAAAGAACGAAAAGCAAGGCGCGCGGCTTCTTCATTTTTCCTCCTTGAGAAAAAGCAAATGCCTCAATCCCGCAAAACATCGCCGCGGGAACATTCCTGCGGCCGCGCAAAAATGCCATCCGGCGCCGCATCAAAGCCATCAAGCTTATGAACGGAATTTTCAGCCGCGCAGGCCAAGCGAGCCCACTCAAGCAATTCGGCCTTTTGCTCAGGCGCCAGCAGACGGGAAACCATTATGGCCTTTGTTTCGTTTTCCGGCACTTTGGCTTTTTCGCTTTCGCATGTCATTGGTGCAATAATAGCAATCACATGTAATTATGTCAAGCGTCTTTTGCGCTGTCGATTGAATTTTTTCCATGCGGATGGTATTCTTCTGCACGTAATGGAAGGCTAAATGAACGCGCTCGACCGAATCCGGCTAGTCCGCAAAACTTTGGGCCTAAAGCAGGAGGATTTTGCCTGCCGAATCGGCCTTACGCAAACTGCTTTGTCCATGATCGAGCTTGGAAATGCCTCTCTCACCGGCAAAAACATAAAGCTGATATGCGCGACTTTCGCGGTTGACGAGGACTGGCTGCTGAACGGGACGGGCGAAATGTTCGGCTCCGCCTCGCCATACGAAAAGGAGCTGCTGGAGGTTTTCGGCAGGCTGACCGCAGACACGCAGGAATTTGTGCTGGAAATGGCGCAAAGCCTGCTAAAAAGGCAGAAAAGCCGCAAATCGCCGAAAGCCCCGCCCGGTTCGAGCCGCTAATCCAGGGGGCGCACGACGCGAAAGCCTATGCTGTTGAGCCGATTGGTCGGCAAAACCCAGTTCCGCCGCGCGGCGCGGGCATTTTCCGCCGAATTGCTCCAGCTTCCGCCGCGAAACACTCGGCCGTACCCTGCGGACGAGCCCGCCGGATTCGACTGCGCCGCATGCGGGTACGGCCCGTGCAAATCCCAGACCCATTCCCACACGTTGCCGCTCATGTCGTGCAGGCCAAGGGCGTTAGGGCGCAGCGAGCCCACGTCATGCGTCCTTCTCCCGCTGTTCAGGAAAGTCCACGCCACTTCATCGGCAATGTCGCTGCCGGAAAACAAATACCTTCCCCCGCAAATGATTCCGCCGCGCGCCGCGAATTCCCACTCGGCTTCCGTGGGCAGGCGGTAGCCGTTCGCCTCTCGCGCCCATGCCACAACGGCTCCGTCTATCACGTATGCGGGGGTCAGCCCAGCCCGCCTGCTCAGCCGGTTGGCGAATTCCACCGCCTCGAACCAGCTCACGCTTTCCACCGGAAGATTGTCCCCCCTGAAATGGCTGGGGCTCGTTCCCATCACTTCCCGCCACTCCCTCTGCGTCACGGGAAACACGCTCATGTAAAAGCCGCTTACCGTTACCCGGCGCTGCGGCCCTTCATCGCCATAGCGCCCCGGCTCGCCGGCGGGGCTGCCCATGAGGAAGGCCCCGCCCTCGACTCTGGCGAAAGCCATCGGAGCTGCGGCGGGGAATGGCGGCGGCGCCGGCTGGAGAGCCTGCGCCGCCGGCGGTGGCGGCGCAAGCGGCGCAGGCTGAGGCCCAGGCTCCAGCGCCGGCGGGCGCTGCCGGGCAACCGGCGCCGGCCGCCTGCCCACTCCAGCAATGATATTTTGCAAGCTCTCATCGTTTCGCACGTCAAAGCGGGGAAAGCTTACATGCTCCGCTGTTTCCACGCGAATCGCATTGACGGAAAAGCGGCGAGCGAAGCCGATATCCCACAGCCGGCCAGCAATGACAAACTCCACGCCAAGGAAATGCCCTATGCTTTGGGCGGTTTCGTCGCTCACTTCCCCTGTCATCCCAAAATCCTGCTCTCCCCTCACAAGCGCAAGCTCAATCTCTCCGCGGGTCATAACCCGAGTTCCCATGTCAAGAAGGGCGCCGGCAAGCTCATCCATTATGAAGTACGAAAGGCCGTCGCTTTCCCCCGAGTCAAACGCCACTACCGCCACGACTGTCCCGGCGGGAAGGTCCCCAGCCAGCCTCTTTGCAGACTGCTCAATGGCGCCAAACAGGGAAAGGCCTCTCTCGCCCTCCTCCGCAGTGGCGCAGGAAGCCAAGGCAAAAAGCGCGCCGGCAGCAGCAAGCGCCGCAGCCCATTTTTTCACACCTGAACACATATTCCACTGCATTGATGCAGTAATATCAAAAAACCAAAAAACAGTCAAGCGTCTCATGAAATATCCACTTTTTTGTTCGCGCCGAAAGGGGTATAATGCCCAGAGCCGCTTTGCGGAAATGGAAGGTCAAATGAGCATACTCGACCGAATCCGGCTGGTCCGCAAGACTCTGGGCCTAAAGCAGGGGGATTTTGCCCATCGAATCGGCCTGACGCAAAACACCATGTCCATGATCGAGCTCGGGAAAGCCGCCCTTGTCGACAAAAACATAAAGCTGATATGCGCGACGTTCGCCGTTGACGAGCAGTGGCTGCGCAGCGGGGCGGGCGAGATGTTCGGCGCCGCCTCGCCGTACGAAAAGGAGCTGCTGGAGGTTTTCGGGCGGCTGACCGCAGACGCGCAGGAGTTTGTGCTGGAAATGGCGCAAAGCCTGCTGAAAAGGCAGGAAAGGCGCGAGGGGGGCGCTGCCGGCGCAAAGGCGGCCCGCCTTGGCGCGGCGGAAGGGGCCCGGGGCTAGGCCCAGGCACGGGGCGGCCAGCGCGGCGGAAGGCCGGATGCGCCGCGATCCGCGGCAGCCGGCGGCGGCGCTTTCTTCGGGCGCAAGTTGTTTTTTTTCGCAAAGAGCGCTACCATGCGCAGAAGCAGGAGAACACCATGGCTACGGCTTCCAAGCAAAAACACGGCGAGGGCCGAAGCGAACCGGCGCCCGCATCATACGGAACATTCAGCGGCGCAACAGAAAGGCAGGGCCGCGCTGCCCCGCAAGGCAGCGGCGCCGCCCCGCAAGGCAAAAGCGCCGCCCCGCAAAGCGGCAGCGCCGCAGCCCAGGGCAAAAGCGCCGCCGAAGCGCAAGGCGCGGCAGCCCGCCAAGCCGCCGCGGGCCAGCGAGGCGAAAGCCTGCGAGGGCCGGCGCCTGCGTCATACGGGGCTTTCGGCGGGTTCGAGGCGAAAAGCGGCGGGCAGCGGCAGGGGGCTTTCGTCGAGGCTGCCGGGGCCCGCGGCGGCGGCTCGGCAAGGAGCGGCGCAGGAAGCGGCGCAAGTAGCGGCTCGGGGATTGAAATCGACTTGGGGGCGGGCATTTCCGAGGACGAGCAGCTTGAAATCATAGCGCAGATAAACGGGATGGCCGAGAAAAACCGGATGGCGCTGGCCGGCGGCGGCAGCGGCGGCGGGCGCTTCAGGGCGAAAAGGCGCGGCGGGATGTTTCCGGCGCTGGTCAACGCCTTTGCGGCGACGGCGCTTGTCGCGGGGTTTCTCGCGATTCAGGCGACGCAGGCGCAGGCCGACGCGCAGGCGCGCGAGGGGGCAAGGGTCTTCACCCCGTCGGAGCGGGCGCTGATCGAGGCCATACGCAGGGAGGCCGGCTCCGGGCTTGCGCCGATTGACGCGGAAATCGCCGCGCTGCGCGCAAGGCTGGACGCCGCCTACGCGCGGCAGCGCGAGATGCAGGGCGCAGGAGAGCCGGGCGGCGCGCAGGCAGCGGCGCAGGCCGCGGCGCTTGAGGAAATAAGGGAGCTGCGGGAGCGCTACCTCGCGGCGCTGGGGCTGGCGCATGAGGCGAGATCCCGCGTGCTTGGCGAGGCGAGATCAAGGGAAGCCGACGTGCAGGCGCAGCTTGACGCGCGCATCCGCGCCGCCGCCCATTCCGCCGACCCCGGAGCGCAGGCGGCGCAGGCGGAGCGGCATGCCGGCGCCGACAGGGCAAGCCTTGAGGCGCTGGCCGCCGCCCGCGAGGAGCTGGCACGCCTCTCCCGCGAGCAGACGCAGGGCGAAATGCTGACGGCGCTGGTTGCCGGCCTTTTCGCCGCGGTCAACAGGCAGGTGGCCGAAAGCCGCCTGGACGAGGCCGCCAGCGCAGTCGAGGCGCTGCGGGGGGTCATCGGCGACCCGTCATTTCAGGGGATGCGCGCGATGCAGGCGCGCAGGGACCTTTACGATCAGGCAGCCGCCGCGCTCGAAAGGCTGATCGGCGAAAGCCGGGCCGCCCTCGCCGCCGCCGCAGTAGCCGGCGCCGCGCATCCCGGCATCGCCGCCGAGGCGAGGCTCCGGCAGGAGCTGGCCGAGCTTGAAAGCGCCGCCCTCGGGCTGGGAGCGCAGGCGCAGGCCCTTCAGGCGCAGAACGCCCAGCTTGGGTCGCAGGCGCAAACCCTGCAGGCGCAGAACGCCCAGCTTGGATCGCAGGCCCAGGCCCTGCAGGCGCAGAACGCGCAGCTTGGATCGCAGGCGCAAACCCTGCAGGCGCAGAACGCCCAGCTTGGATCGCAGGCGCAAACCCTGCAGGCGCAGAACGCCCAGCTTGGGTCGCAGGCCCAGGCTTTGCAGGCGCAGAATGCGCAGCTTGGGTCGCAGGCGCAAACCCTGCAGGCGCAGAATGCGCAGCTTGGCTCGCAGGCGCAAGCCCTGCAGGCGCAGAACGCCCAGCTTGGATCGCAGGCGCAAACCCTGCAGGCGCAGAATGCGCAGCTCGGGTCGCAGGCCCAGGCCTTGCAGGCGCAGAACGCCCAGCTTGGGTCGCAGGCGCAAACCCTGCAGGCGCAGAACGCCCAGCTTGGATCGCAGGCGCAAACCCTGCAGGCGCAGAACGCCCAGCTTGGATCGCAGGCGCAAACCCTGCAGGCGCAGAACGCCCAGCTTGGATCGCAGGCGCAAACCCTGCAGGCTCAGAATGCGCAGCTTGGCTCGCAGGCCCAGGCCTTGCAGGCGCAGAACGCCCAGCTTGGATCGCAGGCGCAAACCCTGCAGGCTCAGAATGCGCAGCTTGGATCGCAGGCCCAGGCTTTGCAGGCGCAGAACGCCCAGCTTGGGTCGCAGGCCCAGGCCTTGCAGGCGCAGAACGCCCAGCTTGGGTCGCAGGCCCAGGCCTTGCAGGCGCAGAACGCCCAGCTTGGCTCGCAGGCCCAGGCCTTGCAGGCGCAGAACGCCCAGCTTGGATCGCAGGCGCAAACCCTGCAGGCGCAGAATGCGCAGCTTGGCTCGCAGACCCAGGCTTTGCAGGCGCAGAACGCCCAGCTTGGATCGCAGGCCCAGGCCTTGCAGGCGCAGAACGCCCAGCTTGGATCGCAGGCCCAGGCCTTGCAGGCGCAGAACGCCCAGCTTGGATCGCAGGCCCAGGCCTTGCAGGCGCAGAATGCCCAGCTCGGGTCGCAGGCCCAGGCCTTGCAGGCGCAGAACGCCCAGCTTGGATCGCAGGCCCAGGCCCTGCAGGCGCGGAACGCGCAGCTTGACGCGCAGGCGCAGGCGCTCAGGTCTCAGAACGCGCAGCTTGGGTCGCAGGCGCTGGCGCTTCGGGCGCAGAACGCCCAGCTTGAGTCGCAGGCGCAGGCCCTGCATGCGCAGAACTCGCAGCTTGGGTCGCAGGCGCAGGCCTTGCAGGAGGCAAACTCGCAGATGCGGGCCCGCGAGCAGGAGACGAGCGCGGCAAATTCGCGGCTTGACGCGCAGGCGCGCGAGCTTCGGGAGGAGGCGCAGGAGCTTCGGGCGGCGAACGCGCGGCTAAGCTCGCAGGCCGGCAGCCTGAGCCGGGAGGCAGAGGCGCTCAGGACGACGAACGCCAGCCTGGCCTACCAGCTCATCCAGCTTCGCCAGGCGCTGCTCCAATGAGAAAAAAGCCGCTCGCGGCGGCGCTGGCGCTGGCGCTGGCCTTCGCCGCGGCTCCCGGGGCGCAGGCGGCTCCCGCCGGCCAGGCGAGCGCCCTGCCGGCGGCCGCGCAGCCCGCGCTCCTCCTGCCGGCGAGCGCCCAGCAGGCGCAGGCGCTCAGCCTCGAGGCGGCGATCTGGGCCGCGGCGGCGGAGCTTGCCTCGGGGATGGCGCAGGGGGCAAGGGTCGCGGTGGCGGCGATAGAGTCCGACTCGGCGCGAATGGCCAACTACGTCATCGACGGGGTGATCATAGCCTTTTCCGGCATCGGCTTTCAGGCCGCCGGCCGCACGGCGCTCAACATGGCAGCCGGCGCAATGGGCTTTCAGACGCTCCAAAGGCTCAGCGACGAGGCCGCCAGGGAAGCCGGCAGGCGCATGGGCGCCGACGTCGTCGTGGCCGGATCCTTCCAGCCCGCAGCCGGCGCCCACCGCCTGAGCCTGCGGGCGATCCGCGTCGCCGACGGCGCCGCCCTGGGACAAAGCTCGGCGACGGCCGCGCACGACACGATCATCGAGCTGCTGCTGGGCGCCCCCCCGCCGCCGGCAGAAGAGGCCCGGGAAGCCGGCGCGCCCGAGCCGCCGCCTCCCCCTCCCCCGCCTCCGCCGCGCCCCAGGCTTTTCGGCGGCGCCGGCTTCGGCGCGCTTTTCGACTGGGACCCGGGCGGCGGCGGCGCTGCCTCGCATTCATACTTCGGCGCATTTGCCTTTGCCGACACAAGGTTCAGCGAGCTGTCCGCAGGCCTGGCCGGCGGCAGAATAAGCGGCGCGCGAGCCGCGGCCGCCGAGGGCGAGGGGCCGGCGGGCATGTCCGTCATTGCCATGAGCTTCTGCCTGCTGTTCAAGCTGCCCGTCCACATCGGCCAAAGCGCCTCCGTCTTCCCGCTTCTGGGCGCAATGTTCGAGATCGCGCTGGCCTCGCGCCCCGATGGCGGCTCGTGGAGCTTCACCGGCCTGCCCGAGCACGACACGATCAAGCTAAGCTTCGGCGCCGGCGCCGACTTCGATTTTTCCGAAAGAAATTTCCTGCGGCTGGCGGCGCTCGGCTACTACGCCGCGCGCGTCAGGGCCATAGTCGGCGCCTCAGACCACCCCGGCTCCTTCGGCGCAGGCGCCCGGGTGGGCCTTGGCTTCAGGCTTTGAGCCGGCGCGGGCGGGCATTGGCGCCGACAAGGCTGCGGCGGCGGAGCGCAGGGCGCAGCGCCTAGCGGGGCAGCGCCTAGCGGCGGTCACTGAGGGGCGCCGCCGGCTTTGCCGAAAGCCTCGCCTTCACCGCCCGCGCAAAGGCCGGCGCGTCCCTTTTGATCACGCGCATGTAGCACAGGGTAAACACCGCAATGGATATCCAGTAAATCTGCGCTATGTAAACCGCCCAGCCCCGATCCAGGTTCAGCAGGGGAAGGCCCTCCCTCGGCGGGCGCACGACAAACAGGAAGTTCACCCGCGGATCCCAGCCGAAGAAGCCGTTGATCCACACGGCGAAAACCAGCGTCGCCGTGCCGATCCCGACCGCCATGCCGTAGTCCTTTATTGCGAAGCGGATCGGCTTGGACATGTACAGGTAAAAGCCCAGGAAGACAAGCATCGCGTGGTAGACGAAAAAGCGGTACGTCGAGAAGTCCAAAAGCCCGTGGTGGCTGTAAGTGTACTGAAGCAGCATTCCAACCGATCCACCGCCGACCAGCATGGGGTACATGAACGCCAAGAGCGGCCTGCGGTCCTCCAGCTTGGCGGAAAACGCCAGGGCGAATATCAGGAAGATCTGGAAGGGGCACATCGCCAGCGGCAGGTTGGCCGCCGGAAGGCGGTAGCCGTAGCCGTACGGGGAGCGCTCCACGAAGAACAGAATCTTCTCCATCTCGCACAGCAAGCCGACGATGGCGCAAGCCACGATGATCTTCCTGCTGTAGCCGAATTTCCCGGAAAGGGCAGCCGCCAGGATCACCGCCGCGGGCAGAAAAATCGCCAAAAAAGCCAAATGCGACGCCGAAAAAGGGTATACCGGATGCAGTATCTCGCTCAAAGCCAGGGTTTCCTTGCCGCGCAGCGCGGCGAAAAATCCAAGATGCCCCGATCGCAGGGGCATGGGCGAATAGTGACGAAAACCGCGCTTTTTGTCAAGAAGGCTCAGGGGCCCAAGGCGGCAAATGCGCGCTAAAGGCCAAACGCCGCGCGGAAGTTCGCCTCGGCGGCTTTTTCCAGCTCCCCGGCGCTTGCGCATTCGCTGCCGGCCTCGCGGCGCAGGGCGGCCATGGCCTTAAGGACAAGCGGGAGATCCGAGTGGCTTGAAAAGCCCCGCTCGGCGCGGCGCAGGGGCTGGTAGGGCGCGTCCGTCTCGGCCAGCAGGCGATCGGCGGGGAAAAGGGCGCAGCAGCGCATGGCCTCGCGGTGGCTTAGCGCGACAATGGCGCCGAACGAGAAAAAGGCGTTTACCCCGCGGCGCAGAAGCGCCTCGCCCTCCCCCAAAAGGCCCGGCCACGAGTGAAAGACCACCGCCCGGCATTTTCTGAGCGCCGCCGCATTGGCAAAAATTTTATGCATGGCCCTGCGCGCGTGAATCACCACCGGCAGCCCGTGGCGCAGCGCCGCCTCAACGTGCGCGCCGAAAAGCGCGTCCTGCGCCTTTTCCGTCTCCCTGAAAGCCGCGCCGAAAAGGTCAAAGCCCGTCTCGCCCACCGCCGCAAGCCGCCCCTCCCGCGCAAGCATGCGCAGCGCATCAAGGCTTTCCCCAAGGCCGCCGCCAAGGGCGCCGCCGCCGGCGCCGCCGCAAGCCTCGCCATGGCCGCCCCCGGCGCCCGCCCCCAAGGCGCCCCTCTGCGCAATGCGGAGCGGAAGCTGCGGATGCGCCGCAAAGCACGGAAGCAGCGGCGCCGCGCCGGCCGCCAGGGCCTCTCGGGCAAGCCCCTCGCAGAATTCGAATTCCTCCAGAGTCGATGAGCTTGAGGCGCAGGCAATCCCCAGCCGCCGCCTCTCGCCCTCGGCGCCAGGAAAAAGCCGCGCGAGATCCGCCGGATGGCAGTGCGCGTCAGTCAGCATGCCGCGCCGCCGGCCTGCGCCAAGGCGCCCGGAGGCGCCAAGGCCCGAAGGCGCCAAGGCCCGAAGGCGCCAAGGCCCGAAGGCGCCAAGGCCCGAAGGCGCCAAGGCCCTGAGGCGCTACCATACCCGCCCGGCGGCAAAGCCCCAGCGGGCGGCGGCGAAGGCGCAGAACTCCGCGGCCTCGCGGGCAAACAGATTCGCGAAATGCGGGAACGATCCGTCGGCGGCGCGCAGGCGCGCGTTCGCCTCGTGCCACTCGGGGCTCGATATGCGCGCCGGCATCCTCCGGCCAAAATAGATGGGCGCGCGCGAAACGGGCTGCTGCAGCAGGAACGACGCAAACTCCTTCACCACGATGAAGTCCACCGAAACGTCGTAGTCCTGGTCGCGCAGAAAGGCCAGGAACATCTGCCGGCCGTCCTCCGGAAAGGCGCGCCAGCGCTCCTCGGCAAATGCGCGGAAGGCCTCGTCGATGAAGAAAAGGCCGTGGAAGCCCTCGTGCGCCATGAGCAGAAAGCGCAGGAACTCAGGCGCCTCGCGCGAAATCGAGATGATCCCCCCCCCCCCCCCCCCCCCCC
>Ga0209755_10004692_pt1 | contig 16001 bp, 7 predicted proteins | sample TergutCo191P1_FD_187301 | JGI IMG/M metagenome (GOLD analysis project Ga0209755, IMG submission 187301) | Cornitermes sp. P1 segment gut microbial communities from Petit-Saut dam, French Guiana - Co191P1 (SPAdes) (version 2) | ecosystem: Host-associated > Arthropoda: Insects > Digestive system >... | reverse complement strand
TGTTACAGGATCGCCGTTCAAAGGCTGTGTTTTCGCCTCATGAAAGGCGTCAGGGGTCAGGTACGCCGGAACATTGATAAAATAACAGGTTGAAAAACTCACGCATAAACCAATGACAGAAAAGATTAAAACCGTTTTTAAAAAGTTTTTTTTCATTTGCTGTATCCTATTTTTCCGGTATTATTACCGATAAAGAAACGCCCGTTTAACGCTTCGACCGTCATAATATCCGTTTCTAAAAACTCCGTTAAAGCAAGCGCGTTCCAGAAACGATCCCCGCCGCCGACAAGAGCATTCTTGTGGCCGGAAAAACCGTAGGCTGGGCTGCCTGATACATATCCAACAACGGCGGCATCGGCAACAGCGACAAAATATCCGCCTCCGCAGGCAATATCATTTATATTAATATTACCGTCGCCTCTGGGATTCTTAAAAAGCTCCGGTTTCCATAAAACACGGGACTGGCAATACTCTTCCTGACAATCAGGGTCGCCGCAAGTTCTGTTCCAGCCTGCGCTGGCTTCGAGCGTATGTAAAACAACCGGCCTTCTAAACCACCTGTCGTTTCCGATATTGCGGTCCATTATCATCCCGATAACAGCGGAGCCATTGTTGCCTATTACCACTTTTCGCATTTCAGGAACGCCGCTTGTGCCGAATATCGAACCTATCGGTGACGTGAATGTTCCAAGAGAACCGGACGGGATCGTCCCCCAGTATCCGTAATTTCCAACCGCGTAAAACGTGTTGTTTACCGAATCAAAAGCAATATCGTTCAATTTTGAATATTCAACTGAAAACGAAGCTCCCGGCATCCAGTTTACACTGTCATGGGAATAGCATATTAAGCCTTTGTTATTACTGCTTCCTACCGCGATAAAAACACCGTCGCCAAAAGCAATGCCGCGCATTACGCCGTCATTGCCCCCAAGGAGGGTTTTTTGCTCTATTTTCCAGCTCTTGCCGTTTTCAGAGACGGCAATAAAGCCTCTGTTACCGGCGGCGACAAAAATGCCGTTTCCGAATGTAACTGTGTTGATAGGACCCGCAGGGGTTAATATCACGCTGACAGGGTTTCCGTCTTCATCAGGAAAAGAGCAGGTATAAGACGTATCGTGAAGCCCGACGTAAATTATTTCGCCGCATTTATCAAATCCGATGGTTCTTTCACATTCCACCATTCTGCCGGCGCGCTGCCAAATGTCGCCGTCATCAGACCAGGCAATAGTGCCTGAAGACGATACTGCCACATAACAGTCATTTCCGCCGATTTTGCCGTAAGCAAAGTCGTTAATAGTATCATTTACGGAAAAAGGCGTCATAGAAGCAGGCCGCCACCCAATAAGCTCAGGATTATAAGACGGAGAGCGAACGCTCGATTCAGGCATCTGGCAAGTTAGAAATGAGAAGTGAAAAATGAATAATAAAAGGCAGATACTAATCGGATTACTCTTTGCAATCACTTTTAATTTTTCTTTAATCATCGGCCTAACCACCATTCTTCGTATTCGCCTATTACAGCGCTGTAATAGGACGGCAGATGGACAGTTCCGTCGCTTTTTATATGAGGCATCCAGTCGAGCCCCCTCGCGGACACGCCGTCTATCCAGTACACGGTTTGGGGAAGCTTGAACTCCTCGGCGGAATCATAATTTCCGTTATGCGCGACAATAACGCTTTTTCCGTAAGTGGGGCTTTCCTTCCATGTGTCTGTTACGCGCCATGCGCCGATGTTTTTATTGCTTGTAACAACAAGCTCCATTCTGCCCCAGGCGATAAACGGATATTTGCTCTTAAGGTTGCCCACCCTGATATAATGATTTAATAATGAATATTCCCCGCTGAGCTGTTCTTCCACGCCGTTACCGTAACGCGACTGTTTTGCTTTTAATGACCAGTTTCTGTTTTCAGGAGCTATGCAGTTTCCGACAAAATTGGATCTGTTCGACCACCACATCGGGCCTCTCCTGTCGCTGTCGTCCCGCGCTCTTTTATCGGTAGCGTTGGTAAATTCATGGAAATCGTTCTGCCCCGCGCCTGCCCAATAATCCGACACATTGTGCATAAGACCGATTTCTTCACCGTAGTAAATGTACGGAGTGCCAGGAGCGAGAAGGTTGAGGGAGGCGGCGAACCTTCTGCGGTCGTCACCTCTCATGCTTGGAGACGGAAGGTCTTCCCACCGGCCTGACTCCCCGCCGACCCAATAGAATGGCCTGTCCTTGTCGTGGTTGGAAAGGAAAGTCGCTAAAAGAGCGTTTTTACTTTTTCCCCTGCTTCTGACATCATAGTAGGAAAGATAGTATGAGTAGTCCCTCGCGCCCATTGCTCCGCTAAGAACATTAACAATTTCATTGATAGCTCCGAACTGGAAAAAATTCATTCCCGAGCGGAAATATGATTCTATTATGTTGTTGTCCCTCCAACATTCTCCGATTAGATAAACATTTGGATTTATTTTTCTGCAGCTGTCTGTGAACCATTTAAGAACTTCTATATTTTTTTCATGGGTATAATGGGGAACAACGCCGTATTCATACTGGCCGATATCAATCCAGTCGTAGAAATAATGTACCGCGTCAAGACGGTATCCGTCCAGCCCTTCTCCAATCCAGTAATATATGATATCCTCAAACTCTTCGCGCAAATGATGGCTGTCCCAGTTCAAGTCGGGCATTCCCGTCCAGAAACTCCCTTCCCACCATACGCCGTCCATAACTTTTCCCCAGCACCGGTAAAAACGGTTTCTGATTCCCATATCAGGAATCCATTTGCCGTCCTGCCAGTAGCCGTCCCACTGCCAGTTCCATTCGGCGTATTCGACCGATTCACGCTGGGGAGGGATAGCGCCGTAATAAAAGTGGTAGTAACTCGCATAGCGCCCCGGCTTGCCGGATCTGATTTCTGCAAGCGCTTTCTGAAACCATTCGTGCCTGTCGGAAGTGTGGTTCATTACCATGTCGATGGCAAGCTTCACTCCCCTCTTGTGGCACTCCTTTAAAAGTTCCCTGAAATCGTCCATTGTCCCGAATTGGGGATCGATATCCTTGTAATTGATTACATCATATTTATGATAACTTGGAGACGGATGGATCGGCGTAAGCCATATACCGTTGACATGGAGGCTGTCGGGACATTCACCGCGCTCTCTTATATTGTGGGCATGTGTCAATGTATGCGAATCGTTTAAGTAATCAAGCTTAATAGTGATGCCTTTAAGGTCGCCGATACCGTCTCCGTTACTGTCAAAAAAAGACCCGACAAAAATCTGATACCATGTCCCCGGATTCGGCCTGTTTGAAAGAGGCGAAAGCGCCGGTTTTGAATGAGGAGACAATTCGCAGGCAACAAAGAGAAAAGAGAAAAGAGAAAGGAGAAAAATAACGCCTATACGATTAATTACAAATTGTTCATTGTTCATTCTGACAACTCCTCGTAACCTTCAACAAAAATAACGGTTGTATACGCTTTTAACCAAAAAACTCCCTCACCAAGACTTGAACTTGCGCGGACAGGCTCTTTGAAATTAAATTCGTCATCCGTTTTTGCCAAAGTCGCTTCATATTTAACAACCTTCTTTTTCAGAGGCTTCTCGCCCAAGTCCGGCCTTCCGATTGAATTCCCCGATGATATAGTCTGAGAACTAACCTTTATATACCCTTCCCTGTCCGTGCGCCTGTCGGCGTTATGCGCGATTACAACGCTTTCGCCGTAAGTTTTGCTTCGGGGATCATCATCCGTAACGCGGTAAGCGCCGACCTGCCCGTTACCGTCAACATCAATGCCGGCAGTATCAATTTTACCCCAGGCGATCCAAGGATATCTGTTTTTCATGTTTTGAATTTTTATGTAATGGCGTAAAAGAGAGTCGCTGTTTGTCAGCTGTTCCGCCACACCGCCGCGGGCTTCCCAGATAGGCCGTCCATGCCCGCTTGGATTGGCTACAATCCCTCCCCATTCAGTACTGTTAGCTGTAAGCGAAACACCCCATCTATGACCATTTTCATTCGGCGGTCCCATCGGCCTGCCTGTAGCAGCGCCGGATCCTGTCCATTGAAAGATCATCGGGCCGCGCACCCATTTGTCATCGTGCCCGGCAGTACCATTTGACTGTTTCCAGCCTTTCAAGCCGATTTCATCACCGTAGTAAATAAACGGCTGGCCCGGCATTAGAAGCAGCAAAGACGCCGCAAATTTACGATGGTCGTCAGCGGTAAACCACTGCGAGCTGCGGTCGTGGTCGTGGTTGGTAAGTAGCGGAGTTGATGTAGCATAGATGCTGCGGCTTTTAATTTCCCTGTCCCACCAGACTACGCCGTCCGCGAAAAACTTCCCTCTTCCATGAAGCGCCGCCTGCGCGATACGTCCTTCCCTCTCGCTGAACGGGAAAGCAAACGATGACATTCCCGGGCGGTGGTATTCCAGAATTGTCCCTTCGCCGTCAATTGTTTCGCCTACCATAAATACTGTCGGTTTGATGCTTCTTGCCGTATCGGCGAACCATTTCCAATACTCTACGTTTTTATTTGTATCGCCTGATCCGAAACTGCCGTTTTCAAAAATATGTTTTGTCGCGTCCAGACGAAATCCGTCAACTTTATGATCGATTAGCCAGAACCTCATGATGTCTTCAAATTCCTGCATGAGAGCGCCGCTGTTCCAGTTTAACTCAGGCATCCACGGGCCAAATCCGCCTTCAAACCATAACTGCTTTCCGTCAGGCGTTTTCCCCGCATTCCCCGGATTGGCTCCGGCATAACTGGAGTGCCAATTGCCGCTGCCTCCGTTGGGTTTGCTGTCTGACGCGCGGATATTATAGTAAGCCGCGTATTTGCCAAGATTACCCGACCGCCATTCTTTAAGAGCTTCCTGAAACCATCTATGACCGGGGCCTGTATGGTTTATAGCCAGGTCTAATATTATGTTGATTCCCCTGCTGTGACATTCAGCTACAAGATCGTCGAAATCGGCCATTGTGCCTATTTCAGGCTCAATACTCATATAATCTGTAGTATCGTATCTATGATAACTGGGAGCCGGCATAATCGGAGTAAGCCATATGCCTCTGACGTGCATGCTTTTATTGCAATCTTCTTTTGCGTTGATCTTGGCTAGATGATCCGGGTCGTTGAGCTTACAGCCTAAATGATTAAGGTTCTTGGTAATGCCTTTAAGGTCACCCATACCGTCTCTTGATCCGGTACCGTTCTTTCCTACTTCATCATAATAAGACCAGACAAAAATCTGATACCACGTCCCTTCGTTTCCGGTAATGGGGCTGACGCCGTCGTCCGAAGTTTCGCCGTTGCTGCTCCCGCCGCTTCCTCCTGCCAGAATCGGAGGTTTAGGGTTTGACGTCTGAATTTCAACTGACTTCTGAGGTAAAAAATCATTGCAGGAAATAACAAGGGTAAAGACCGTTACGCAAACAACTAAAAGGAAAATTGTTAAAAACCGTTTAGGCATAATCAATTTCATTGCGCCTCCTAAAACAAACACATACTATAAATATAGTATATATTCGGACTAAAACGAGAAAAATAATCCGGTTCCAACACATTTAAGTATCAAGACCGGACGCCTCTCAACACCGCCCCCCTATGGCGGTTTACGACATCTGACCACATAAAGTGGTCAGATGTCCCGGCAGCGCTGCCGCAGGCAGCCACTGCCGCGTAAACCGCTGAGATAAGCGATGTTTCGCCGAAGGCAAAATGTCGCTTATCGCGTAAGTATCTGCCGTTTTAATGGCAGATACTGGTTAAAAACTGTAGGCCATCTTCGCCTTAGTCCCAGTCGCGGATGCGTTACCGCCTAAAACAAACCTTCCGTCGCCGTAAGAAAGAGCGTAAATCCTTTCCCCGTCGGTAAACCTTGTAGTGCCAGGTCCGCCATCGCCTCTGGGAACAGGCGTCCATTTTTCGCCTGTCGGAGAGGTGCCGATTCTGCCGTTATGCATTACAGCGAAGAACAAACCAACATCTTCGGCAAAGACAATGTCGTTTATATTGGGAACCGAAGTGGTAGTACCCACAAACACATTTTCAGTAACTCTTGTCCATCCGGCATGGTTACCATCGCCGTCTTTGCTGATATTGACAAGTTCGCCTTTATCATCGCGGATACTTATGCGCGCGGTTCTTCCGCCGTCACCGACAATTACGAATCTGCCGTTTCCGAAAGCGACGGCATTTGCGGTTACAGCGCTATCACCAGGGTTAGTCTGATGGGTTCCGTTAAGTATTGTATTGGATACCCAATCCCATTTTTCATGGTTATCCTGCCTTGAAATAGTAAGTCTGCCTTTATCTCCGACCGCTACATAACGCCCGTCTCCGTAAGCGACGCCTAAAAGCTCGTAGGAGCCTGCGCCGCCGTTTTCTACAACAGTCCAATCCGTGCCGTTTGCTGAATAGAGTATTCTATTTACGGTAGTGCCGCCGCTGCTGACATTCGTGCCTCTGGCTCCGACAGCCACGAACCTGCCTCCGCCGTATGTAACACCGCGTAAATTAGGTTTAGTAGAGTAATTGGTAAACGGATTTACCACAGACGTCCAGGTTTCTCCGGTTGTTGACCGCATTATTGTTCCGCTGTTGCCTACCGCGATGAACATTCCATTGCCGTATGTAACCGCGTACAGTGACGCAGGCAGTATCGCAAAGGCGTCCGCGTCAGGTCCTGGATTTCCTCTCGCTATCAATGTCCAGGTTACACCGTAATCTGTTGAACGCATTAATACTCTGCCTTCGCCCACCGCGACAAAAAGACCGTTTCCGCCGTAAGCGATAGAGTTGATTTTATTTCCACCGAACCCTTCCGCGCCTGTCTCGCTTAAATCCAGCATTAAATGGAATCTTTCATGAAGGGATGTAGTAAACGCGGGCGCGTCTAAATTCATACCCGAACCCAATGTTCTAAGACTGAAAGAGTACGTGCCTGTTCCGCCGTACTCGCGATTCGTAAGATGTACTCCTGCCGCGAATCTGGGCTCATCGGCGCGTTCTACTATTTGGGGAGCGTCCCAGATATTGCGCCATACATTGTTGACCTTCTTTGAAATCATGATCTCGTAAGCGGAGGCGTCTTTAACCGAATTCCATGTTATATCGGTACCTGCCCATGTTCTGCTGTCTGCAGAAGGATTTGATAATATCGCGTAGGTAATCAAGTTTGAATATTGAGACTGAGGAGAATCGCCCCATGTTCTGCCGTCGCCCATTGCCTGAACATTTACACGGTACGCAGCGGCTCCGTTCTCCAGAATGGCATTGCGGAAATTATAGGTGTAGCTGGAAATATCTTTGTTATAATGGTCTTCGCTGCCTTTGATTATCTGCACCGGGTCTCCAACCTGAGTATAAGGCGAGGTAGTGCCTGTAAACAAGCGCAGCATATATCCAATCACGTTTTCATCAGCCCCGTATGACCATGTAACAGTACCGTCGCCTGCCAGGGTTGGCGCAGGAGGCGCGCCTAAATTCTCAGGCGGCTGCCCTTCAATAACAACCAGCTTCATAGTATCCGGGAACAGTTCGATCTGATAATAAGAAGTGGCAGGCACAGTCCACGTTCCGCCTGCACTTCCAAAAAACTCAGCGACATCATTGTTAACATCATTTCCGGAAGTGTTAATCTCTACAGTAACTGTACCGCTCGCTGACGGCCCAAACCAGTATCCGTTTGTGTTCGGCGGATTGTTAAAGCTGAATGAGAATGTTTCGTCGGCATTAATAGTGCCGCCCCATGTAAACATGCCGACAGAGTTTGTCATCTGTCTTGGCGTTTGTATGGTACCTGTAATCCAGATGCTTCTTAATACCTTTTTTGGTTCCGATTTTTCAGATTCATCCGATGCAAATACAAGATATCCGTCGCCGGGAGCAGTTACGCTAAAGCGGTAGTAGCCGTTATCGGTTATTTGATCGTAAAGATTTACAGACGTCCCTGCGGTAACATCGACTTCTTTAGAAGCAGCCGCAGCATTGTCCTTAAACAGCTTTACTTTGTAGTCTCCGCTGTCCCCTTCCCAACTTGCGAAATAATCATCCCATACAGGCTCCTCTGGTGTTTCCCTTTGCCAGACCATCCGCGTTTCTGAATGAATGGACGGCTCTGAATCAAAATAGTTTATCTTATCGGCAATTGCCGTTACCGTGACTGTGTACACCCCATACTTGTCGGCAGGATTGGCAGGCAAAGTCATAGCGCTAAGGAAGTTTACGGAAAGTTCGGCTTCTCTGTTTACTGTTACAGGCGAGCCCAAAGTATTTTCGCCTTTGTACAGCTGCACTGAGTAACCGGCAACTCCCGCGTGCTCCTGATATGTCCATGCAGCGACGCCTCTCTCGCTAAACTCAGGCTGATAGGGCCTATAAAGATTCTGCGGAGTCGCGACAGTAACCTTTGTTGAACCGCTTTTTGAAGTATCTGCCGTTGAAACCGCTGTTATTGTCAGTTCCACTCCGGATGTCTGATCTATCGCGACAGTCAGTTCGCCGAGATTATCTTTTTTATCAATTTTGGTACCGCCGCTGCCTCCGGTTACGCTCCATGTTACATCATCGTTTGCGGAGCCTGAGAAGCTTACATAGGCTATGAATGTATATTTTTGACCTCTAAGGACGATATTGTCCTCTATCGGAGGATAAGCGGAAACTTCCACATTATGCACAACAGGAGCTCCTGTCGGATCTGTAACTGTAAGTTCGGCTTCCTCTGTCACATTGGAATCATAAACTGACTTTGCGGTAATGACTAAAACGCCCAACGCTTCGTTCTGCGCGATTGACAATAGGCCGTTAGAATTAATAGTAGTGGCAAATTCCTTGTTTCCGGTTTTTCTTGCCACAGACCATGTCACATCCTTGTTAAGGCTGGCGGGGGCTCCTTGCGCGAATACAACATTTGCTGTAAATTGAATCGAGGAATTTCCCTGATTCGCGGTTGAGGGGCCGTTAATTTCTATCCTGTCAACCAAGGAAATATTTACTACTACGCTGTCATATATTTTATCATCAAAATCAGACACCGCTGTAATTGTCAGAGACGTGGTTTGATTCTCGCCTACGACCAGTGTTGCCTTAAAGCCGTCAGAAGAAACAGTCAGTGTTGAGCCTCCCGTAGTGGGATTAAGGAAGGGGGAATTGTTCAGTTCCCATGTAACAGTGTTCTTTGCTCCGTTCTTCGCGTTTACAGCCGCGGTAAAAACAATTGTATCGCCTTTCTTCGCGGTCTGCATTCCGCCGGGCGATAAAGTTACGGTTACGCTTTTTGTTTTATCAACAGGTTTCGGCGTATCCTCGCAGGATACGGCAAAAAGAATTGACAGAACTGCCAACAATGCAAGCGCGCTCTTTACAACGAGGTTTCCGGCGCAGAGGAAAATTGATTTTGTCTTCTTCATACATAACTCCTATAGTGAAAATTTATTAAAACATTCAGTCGTATAAAATTCTAAACGGTTGTGTAAACGCGACGCCGCCTTTCCCGGGAATATAAGCTCTTACATAAGAGCGTATATTCTGTGAATAGTCGCGAATTCTTAAAGTATCGCTTTTATTATTAGCGGTTAAATTGGTAATTCGAATTTCTTCGCCGTCCGCGATCCAGACAATTCTTTCCGCTTCAGATGCGGTAATTGTTATGCTCAGATTACCGCTGTTAACAGAAATGTCCGTAATGGCAGGAACAATGCCCTGCCCGGAAAAGTTAGGGCCAAGTTCCCGCCTGAGAACTCTTGCAATTCCGTAAAAGTTGCCGTTTTCCAGCGCGTATCTGATATTTGTAAGGTTCTTCTCAGGAAGAATTAAAACATTGAAGCTAAAGCCTGTCATCCCAAGCGCGTGAGAGTCGTCGTTGCAGAAAGCCCAGACAAAACGACCGACGGGCATTGTCTGTTTAAGAATATTGTCGTAAATGATTCTGTCAAATTTATATCTGTCGCGCTGATTTACAATTTCGATGCCTATCAAGCTTTCGAATTCAAAGAAATGCCCGACATACCTGCTTATGTAAGTGGACTGGTTTACCCTGAGTAAACACTCGGCATCGGGATGAAAATTGTTATCGCTTATTTCATAAACTTCGCGGCCCGGATGGTTAAAGTGGGAAATGCCTCCCACCTGCTGCACAGACTTGATCGAGGTGTATAAAGAGTAGCCGCTGCCGGGATTGTTAAAATCGGCAAAGTACGAATTAAAATGATCAACCCGCGACTGCTCGTTGGACAGCGGGATGCGCATCATACCGCCTAGACTTCGTCCGTCTCCTCTCGTTATTTCCTCGTATCTCTGCTCTGTAATCGGCCTGTCTGTTCCGTAAGACACGCGGTACTCGGTTGTCCAGTCTCTGTTTGTCACGTTATGATCAGAGATCGCGTAAATTTGATAACCTTTTGTATAATGATCCTCGATCATTTCGCTGACAGTATTGGCGCCGTCGCTTCTGTTTGTATGTGAATGAATTCCGGCTTTATATTGTTTGTAGGTTCCCCAGTCTATATTTCTATAAGGTGATACAATCCCTGTCGGATTGGTATAGTTCGGATTTACAATCAGAGGCTGTCCCGGCCTTAACACAAATTTGCCGGGTCCCGCCATGATAAGGTCGCCTGAATCTGTTACGCAAAGGGCAGTGATGGTTTCATCCCTTGTGAAGAGGCTTTGGCCGGCCTCAAGGCCGACCGGAATTGCCTGCCATGTTCCGCCGGGAGTTGCGGGATTTGCGGCGGTGCCTGTAATTGTTTGGATTGACGGAGTGTAAATTGTGAGTCTTCCCTGCGTACTGCCAAGATAGAATCTGCCGCCGCCGTACGAAACGGTTTGTACGCCGGTACCGGCATTATGGGGAGCCCATACAAACTGAGTGCCGCGTGTTGCTGAATAAGGCGCCGAGCCTTCCTGTAAAACCAAAACCATAAAGCCGTCTTCTCTGACAGCGCCTTTTCTTAAGTTTCTGGAACTAGTTCCCGCATTGGAGATGTGGCCTGTTACTGTCGCCCAGCCTGTTCTGCCGTCGTTAGATCTCGCTAACCTTGCTCTTGTGTCCATTGCCACAAGTCCCGCCCCGGAAGGATGCGTAGAAGGAATCGGTAAAAGCGTCCTTATCGAGCTTCTGTCGGCAGTCGCAGTGACGCCGAACAAGTTATCGCTTGTAACACTGCTGCTCGATCCTGTAATAGTCGACCACGTACCGCCCAGAGTATTGTCCGTATACCGAATTCTTCCCTGCGCGCCGCCGACAAAAAATCTGTCGAATGCGTAAGCCGCCGCTGTCAGGTTTACCCCGCTTGCCCAGCTCGCTGTAATCTCTTTCCATTCTTTACCGTCAGTAGAAGAAGCCATTTTGCCTTCGTTGCCGACAGCAAGGAAACGCCCGTTGCCGAACGCAAGCGCGTTTATACTGCGTACAACCCCGCCTGCCGTCGTAAAAATAGCGGCGGCGGTGGGCGAATAATTCCAGTTTCTACCGTCCGAAGACCAGCCAATTCTGCCGTTTGCCGCTACGGCGACATATATGGACGAACCGCTGATCGTGCCTTTTACAATCGCGTTGACTCTTTCAGGGTCGCTGTCAGGGTCTTCAAGATTTACATTTATATTCCCGCCGAGCACGCTGTATGATCTCATATTGGACTTAAGAGACTCCTCCACAGGAAGTATCAGAGGATCGTTGGTGCCTGGGGGAAGCGTAGGAATTATTGTAAACCAATAGCGTACGCCCGCAGCCGCAGGGACGCCCGCAGCCGCGAAATTATATTCGCTATGGTTAAGGTCGGAATTATTTACTGTCGCCGTATGTACAGGAGAGGGATTTCCCTCTTTAAACAGCTTAAGCTCATACTTCTGCGCAATTTTAATATTTCTCCATTGCGCGATACCGCTTTCTTTCCAAATCAATTCCGTGATCTGCGGAAGAATAACTTCACGAGCATTGGAATGTCCCGAAAGCTTCGAGTTAAACACTGTTCCCTGCGGCAACTGAGGCGTTTCCTGTAAAGGAGGCGCGTTGCCAATTGCCCTAAGTGTTACGGTATACGCACCGGGACCCGAGGCGCGCATTATCTGGCGGAGATCATAGGTATTCAAATTGCCGTTAACGACTATCGGGCCGCCTACAGCGTCTCCGTTCCCGCCCCCCTGCACAGGTTTGTCCCTGTATAACTGCATTGAATAGCCGGTTATCCCCGACTCGTTAACAGGGTTCCATGAAGCGACGCCCTGTTCATTCAACGCGATGTTTGAAGGCACAGGCAGCCGCGGCGTTTTTACATTAATTGTAACTTTAAGCTGAGCAAATTTATTGATGTCAAAAGTTGATCTTGCGATAACGGTCAATACAGGCGAATTTTCGGTTCTTGAATATTCGTCGTAATCAATAATCAGAGTCGCATTGTTGCCGTTTACATTGATAAACCCTGTACCCGCCTGCGTTTTATTCTCGACATACCATGTCACGCCGTCACTAGCGCCGTTTTCGGTTTTCACATCGGCAGAAAGAGGCATGGGCGCTCCCTGATCCAGATAGACGCTCGGCTGCACTCTGCCATTAATGGTTATTGATACGCTCTTTACAGATCCTTTCGCAGTTTCCGATTCACCGCACTCTATAAAAGCCAGAAGAGTTAACAACAAAATAAAACCGATTAAAAACCATTTTTTAAACATATCAATTTCCTTTAACTACTCGCTTAATACAATTTTGCTTGCGCCCGTACTTCTAACGAAGCCTCCGAGAATAAACCTTGTATCACCGTTTTTAACGAATGATTTGATCGCATTAATTCTTTCTGTTTCGGCAAACCGCGTTTGTTCTGACTCGATTCCGCGCGGTATCGCGTACCAGTTGTGCCCGTCCGCGGAAGTGGATACTCTGCCACTGTCGCTTACCGCGATAAACATTCCGTTTGCGAACACAACGCTTCTGATATCGTCGCCCTCTTTGCCTGTATTGTTGAATCGGGTACTGTTCGCGTATCTTAAAGTCCATTCAGAACTAAAGGTGACGTTCTGCCCATTCGTGTAAGCGATTCTGCCGTCGCCTCCGACAACGACCCATGTGTTGTTGCCGTAAGCGGCGTCAAAGGCGTCTATACGCTCAGTTTTATCGCTGGCGGACATGCCGAGGATACTATCGGATATCCGCCCCCAGCTTCCGCTTTTCCCGTGGTCGGATGAATATGTGGCAGTCCCCCTAGCCCCTACGGCAAGCACATTGCCGCCGTTGTTCGCAAGGCCAAAGATGGATTTACCGTCGCCGCCTCCGCCCGTTGTCGGAGTGCGGTCATTAAAAGTTCTTTCCCATTTTAGACCGTCGGGGGATCTAAGAACCTGTGTCCCTTTGTTGCTGTTGTATGTGGAATTAATCCCGGTAGCGATAAAATATTCGCCTGTCCAGATAATTGTATAAAGCAGTTTGCTTGCCGCCGCAGCGTCTGTATATTCTTTGGGGATGTCTTCCGTACGCGTCCATTTAGTTCCGTCTGTTGAAGTAATAATTCTTCCCGTGCTACCGACAGCGACAAATCTGCCGTTCCCGTAGGCGACAGCGCGCACATCGTTAGGCGTTGCAAAATCAAGAGCCGGATTGTTTGTTTTATCAAGGTTTGTCCATGACGTTCCGTTCGCAGACCGCCCTATCCTGCCGTTCTCGCCGACCGCGACAAAAATACTACCGTCAGTATTTACCGCGACGTCATAAACGCTGGAAAGGCTTGAACTGCCGAACGGCGCGTTTCCGGCGGTAAAAGTTAAATACACATACGGAGCTGTTACAGTCACTGTTTGTGAGTCCAGCAATAATTTACTTGTTGTAACCGCTTTTACCGTAAAAATATATGAACCTGATCTGTTGGCGGATAAGTCCGATTTAAAATTATAAGAAACATTCGGCACTGTAGTTCCGGTTCCTGCTGCAACCTGCGCGACACGCCGCTCAGCGCCAATGCGCGTTTCATTGCCTTCTTTGAAAAGTTCAACAACATATTCGGAAGCGTCCGCAACCCTTGGCCAGCGCGCGTTGAAAGCGTCCCACGAAGGAGCCTGAGGATTCGTGAGAGCTTTTACAGTCCTTTCGTTTGAATAATCCGATCGCGGCGAGTTGGCAAAACTGGCGTTACCTTGCGTGACAAGAGCTGTAACGGTAAATTTATAAACGCCGGGGGCTTTTCGCATCTCGCTTAGGAAATCATAAGTTTTTATTGAGGATGACAGCGGTACGGACGCTCCATGCGCCGCGTCATCTTTGTACAACTGAAGCCTGAAGCCGTTTAAATTGGCATTACTCGCATAAGTCCAGGACGCAGAGCCTTCCGAGCTCAGAGAAAGCGCTGTCGGCTTTGGCAGCGGAGGTAAAAGGGAAGCTGTTACTTTAACAGTTGCGGTATCAATTCTGCTGGCATCAAATTCCGATTGGGCGTAAACAGTTAATGCCGCAGCAGTCTCATTCTCACCGACATATAATAATCCGCCGCTGCCGCTTATACGCGTTTCATTATCATTGTTATTTCTAACCGACCACATTACGCCTTCGGGAGCTCCGTTAACGGCTTCTACCTTGGCGGTAAATTGCTGTTCAGACCCTTTTACAACATCAACCTGTTTTGGAGATATTATTACACCGCTGACTCCGGGCGCATTTGACAGCAGATTAATTTTCTTGCTGAAAGTTTTCAGTTTACTATCAATTTTAGCCGTTACAGTAACGGTAACAGCCGCTGCCTGTTCATAACTTGCAACTTTTAAAACAGCCCGATACGGATTACTGAAATTCTGGGCTACCACGGTATCTTCTTTATTTGAATGACCGGATAAATTCCATGTGACTTCCTGGATTTCTTCGGAAGAAGAAGTAACCGCCACAAGCTCAAGCTCCTGACCCTTTACAACAGACTGGCTGTCTGAGTTAATGGTAATTTTGACACCATCATCAGAATTTGCCTGTGAACTTGACGGATCATTACAATTTAACATAAAAAACGCCAAAAAAACCGATACTGCAACAAAAAGCAAGCCAGATTTATTGTTCATATCAATCTCCTTATTTAGTACGAGACGCTTCAACAACCTTTATTTGTAAGTATGACGGGTATCTATCCCCTTTATTACAATATAAATACATTTTTTCTATTTTTCAATCAAATTCGTACTTTTTTTGATGTTTTTTTGGAAAAAATCATTTTAATTTAACTTAAAATAATACAATTTTAAAACGGTGCAAAAAATGGTACCAGGCACCATATGCGTGTACTTAAGACGAATTAAAAAAAGAGAGTTGGGGTAATGACGGAAGACAGGCGATTCAAATGCTCTGACAGATTAGTATAATTCAATGTTTCGAGTAACATAGCCACAAGCAGTGTTTTTACCGTATACAGCTCTTTCCATATACTTAAGCGTTGAGAACAAGGCAAACCTTTTTTACCGTGTCTTTTTGCCTGAGGGGGGAAAACGCCCTGTGTTAACAAGCGTTTCACACAGGGCGGCTAACAGCAGTTTTCCATAAAACCACGCAAGCGCGCTCTTGCTTTCCTTTGCCGGTATATCATTATACTGAAACAACGATTTTAGCCGCTTGAAAGCGATCTCTATCTGCCACCGTGCGCGGTACAGCTCCAGTACTTCAGCGGTGGACACTTCTTTACCAAGAGAAGTCACTATTATAATATATTTGTTGCCTTCCTCCTGTAATTCTGTAACCGGTTTTCTTCCATGTTTTCGCTGGTTTACTTTCTTCAAGCGTTTTAGTCCGGTACGCTCGCTTTCAAAATCTTTTCTCATAGCGCAGATACGAACCGGCTCATACCGGTCGTCTATTATACATTGCGCGGATATATCGGTTGTTTTTCCTTCTTTTAATTTAGAAAGCCGTTTAAAAATGTCTATTTTTTGTTTTCTGCCGTTATAAATAATAGCATTGCCGTCTCACTCCGCATTTGACGTCTTCTGTCCCGTCAACAAGAATTACGTTTTTATCTTGCAGCCATAACGGTTTTGCCGCTA
>Ga0209755_10004691_pt1 | contig 16003 bp, 13 predicted proteins | sample TergutCo191P1_FD_187301 | JGI IMG/M metagenome (GOLD analysis project Ga0209755, IMG submission 187301) | Cornitermes sp. P1 segment gut microbial communities from Petit-Saut dam, French Guiana - Co191P1 (SPAdes) (version 2) | ecosystem: Host-associated > Arthropoda: Insects > Digestive system... | reverse complement strand
AGGCGAAGATCAACAAGTACCATAGAATGATCCAGGAAAAAAAGGACAAGATAGTGCAGATCGAAAGGAGCATTTTGGAGCTTGAAGGGGCTGTGCAGGATTCCGAAGCGAACATTGAAAAACTGCAACGTCTCCTTTAGGGACTTTTCACGAGAACAATATGGCAACAGCAAAAAAAACCAACACTAAAAGTACTGCTAAGAGTGCCGTTCCTGGCAAGGCAGTGAGCACCGCCGGGGCTAAAGCAAAAGCCACCGCTAAAAATGCCGGCACCAAAAGTGCGGAACCAGCGAAGAGGGGTCTTGCCAAAAATGGTGCCGTCAAAAGCGACTCTGCCAGAACTGGCAATACCAAAAGCGGTGTGGGGAATACGGTTAAAAGTGTCGCCAAAGGTACGGCTAGGGTTGTTGCCGATGGCATGGGCAAAGGGACGGGCAAGGGTGCCAGTGTTACCAAGGCCACCGTTAAGAATAGTCCTGCTAAAAGTGCCGTCGAAAGCACAAGCCGTAATGCCAATGCTAAAAGTGTTGACAGTGCCAAGGGTGCCGGCGTGTACGACGAATCCAAAATTAAAACTCTGTCATCGTTGGAGCATATACGTTTACGCACGGGAATGTACATAGGGCGGCTAGGCGACGGCTCCAACCCCGATGACGGAATCTACGTTCTGCTCAAGGAAATTATTGACAACGGCATTGATGAATTTATCATGGGAAACGGCAAGAACATTGAAGTTTCCATATCGAAAAATGCGGAGCCAGGGGCCGCCGTCGTAAAGGTTCGTGACTATGGCCGGGGCATACCGCTGGGAAAACTTGTTGAGTGTGTTTCGGTAATCAACACCGGGGCGAAGTATAATGATGAGGTGTTTCAGTTTTCCGTTGGCCTTAACGGCGTGGGAACCAAGGCCGTCAACGCACTTTCGGTTCACTTTAGGGTAATTGCCATAAGGGACGGGGAATTTGCCGAGGCGATTTTTGAACGGGGCAAACTCAAAAGCGAGCGCAAAGGTAAATTAAAGGAAAAGCAAAAGGACGGGACATATGTCGAGTTTGCCGCCGACCCGGAAATTTTCCCCAGTTACCTTTTCAACCTGGAATTTATCGAAAAGCGCATACAAAATTACGCCTACCTTAACGCCGGCCTTACCCTTGTGTTTAACGGCAGACAGTTTGTGTCAAAACGTGGCCTTTACGACCTTTTGTCCGAGGAAACCGGCGACAACAGCCTTTACCCCTTGGGCTACTACAAAGGGGAACACTCGGCCAACGGCCAACTTGAGTTTGCCTTTACCCATACCAACAATTACGGCGAAGGGTATTTTTCGTTCGTCAACGGTCAGCACACCTCGGATGGCGGAACCCACCTTTCCGCCTTCAAGGAAGGTTTTCTCAAAGGGATTCAAACCTATTTCAAGAAGGACTACCGCAGCGAGGATATTAGGGAAGGAACCGTTGCCGCAATAGCGATAAAACTGAAAAATCCGATCTTTGAAAGCCAGACCAAGAACAAGCTTGGCAACTCGGACATACGGGCATGGGTCGTGCAGGAGACACGAGCCGCCGTGGAGGACTGGCTGCACAAAAACCCGGAGGCAGGAAAAAAGCTTGAACATAAAATTATCTCCAACGAAAGCCTGCGTACCGAACTTAACGCCGTAAAAAAAGAGGCACGGGAGGCGGCAAAGAAAATCGCCCTTAAGATACCCAAGCTTAAGGACTGCAAGTACCACCTTGAGGATGGCAAGGAAGGCGACGAATCGATGATCTTCATTACCGAGGGCGACTCCGCTTCCGGCTCCATTGTTTCCAGCCGCAACGTGATGACCCAGGCGATTTTCGCATTGCGGGGCAAGGTGGAAAATATGTACGGCAAAAAAAGGGCCTCGATCTACAAAAACGAGGAACTGTACAATATGATGATGGCCCTGGGCATTGAAAACGATGTCGAGGGATTGCGTTATGCGAAAATCGTGATTGCCACAGATGCGGACTTTGACGGTTTTCACATCCGCAACCTGCTACTTACGTTTTTTCTTTCGTTCTTCGAGGAGCTGGTAACGGCAGGCAGGATTTTCATCCTGGAAACGCCGCTGTTCCGTGTGCGGACGAAAAAGGAAACCCGTTACTGTTATAGCGAAAAGGAACGTGACGAGGCAAGCGCCGCCCTGGGAAGTCAGAGCGAGATTACTCGCTTTAAGGGCCTGGGCGAAATAAGTCCGAAGGAATTCGGCCAGTTTATCGGCGAGGATATGCGCCTTGTCCCGGTAACCGTAAACACGCTAAAGGTGGTTCCGCAGGTGCTTACATTCTACATGGGCAAAAACACCCCAGAACGCCGGGAATACATCATGAAGAATCTGATTGAAGATGCTGGTTAATGCCAGTGTGGGAGCACGAAATCACGTTTCCTTACTCCTGAAGGTACCCAGTGCTTAAAGACATAAGGAATTTCCTGAACGGTTCGGTCTTCGGGATGACGCTTATTGTTCCAGGAGTTAGCGCAACGATATTGGCCATCATTCTGGGGTTTTACAGCGAACTGATTAACACGCTAAATCATTTTAGCGAAAATTACCGCAAGAACGCCAGGTACTTGGTCGTATTCCTGCTTGGCGTTGCCACAGGGGCCGTGGTATTCAGTTCGGTAATAATGTACCTGTTGGCATATTATTCATTTCCCGTAATGCTGTTTTTTATGGGATTGCTGGCAGGCACCGTTCCGCTCATTAGCTCAAAAGCCAAAGGCCAGGCTTCCAAGATCGCCCCCAGGGAAATTGTGTTGGCGTCAGTTTCATTTCTTACTTTAACCGTCTTGTCTATCGCTGTGAATGCGGCATCGGTCAATCCAGAATATGCCATCGGCGCTATGAGCGTGCCTTTGGTGCTTTTTGTCCTTCTTGGCGGAATCATAAACGGTGCCACTTTGGTTATCCCCGGTTTGAGCGGCGCGTTCATTCTCCTTGTCATGGGGCTGTACCCCCTGATAATTTACTCCATTTCGTCCATCGGGTATTATGTCACAAATGTTGGCAATTTGTTGTTGTTGCGGGATATTGCCATAGTCCTATTGCCTTACGGCCTGGGGGCGCTCATAGGCTGTCTTGCAATGGCAAGGCTAATGGAAAAACTTATGCGTGATTTTCACGAGTCCGTTCATGCCATTATCCTGGGCCTAATTTTGGGATCGTTCGCCATATTGGTTAAGGATCCCTTGGTTTTCCAGAGCGGCGCATCGGTAATATTATTTGTAGCCGGTGCACTAACGTTTTGCGCTGGGTTTGCGGCGGCATATATACTGGGGAAAAAATCATCCCGTTAATGAATTCGCCTCGATGCAGAATTTTTTATAGTATACGCCCCAAAATTCCGTTGGCGTTCCCTCAAAATCCTTAATCAGTGTTGGGCCTGCCTCGGGGTGCAAATCCCAGGCGGTTACATTGAAATCACGGTCACGGATATAATCCAGCAACTCGGGCACCCATTCGGCATAGGGGCTGCGCTGGGGGCCTTCCGGGTTGTTTACCTTGTCGCCGTAGTGGCCGCATTCTCCTATGATGATCGGGAATTTAGCGGCAAGGGAAGGCGGAATATATTCATCGTATGGGGCTGCTTTCCAGGGGTAGATATGGCAGTCGTAGATAATGCCATTCCCGTCCCTGTCAGACAGCGGGTGCCCCTCGCAACCACGCATATCGTAGGCCCAGTCTATTCCGCCGACAATCACTATATTTTTTGCCCCCGTGTTTCTAACCGTGTCGATCAGCGTCTGCATGCCGACCATCTCAAACTTTCCCTCTTTGTTGTAGCCGCCGGAGTGCCATTCCTTCCAGGTTTCGGGGTAAGGCTCGTTGTAAAGCCCGAAAAGCACCAAGGGGTGGTTTGCGTACCTGCGTGCCGCGTTGTCCCAAAAAGTTACACTGTTATTGTCCGGCATACAGTGCTGGTTTAGGTATCTGCCCCATTTGCCCTTGTTGGACCAGTGCAGGTCAAACCATATATATTTACCACGCTCGGCCGCCGCTTCTATGACCTCGTCCACAAGAAGCCGGTAGTTGCTTCCGTCAGGATCCTTTTTTTGGTCATAGGCAAACCCGTACCAGCGATCCTGGGATACGTTAAGTCGTACAATGTTCGCCTTCCATTCGTCAAAGGCCATTACCACACGCTCTTTTATCCGCTCGCCTGTAGCGTCCCACTCAAGGCCGGCGCAGTTCACGCCCACCAGCCTTACCCGCTCGCCGTTTCCGTTAAGGATCAAGTTGCCTTGGGTTTTAAGTGTTCCGTCCCCCGCCATGCCTTTCACTTTACCACAACCTTCGCCTCGACGGGTTTCGTTGCGCCTTTCTCCACGGCAACCGGCAGTGGCGCAGCGTCAGCGACATGCAGGGTGTAGGAACCTGGAACCAGCAGCGATTTCCCCTCGGCATCCACAGTTTCAAAGGCCGATGCGGGAAGGGTAAATTCCACCGTAAGCGACGCGCCTTTGGGGACCATAACTCGTTTGAAGGCCCGCAAGGAGCTGATGGGATCGTCATCGCATCTGTCGTCCTTGGACACATACACCTGCACGACCGTTTCCGCATCCATGTTTCCTGTGTTGCGCACTTTTACCCTTAGCGAAAGCTCCCCGCCGGCGGAAAGCTCCCCGGCTCCAAGGGCCAATTCCTCGAAGCCGAAAGTCGTGTACGAAAGCCCAAAGCCAAAGGGGTACAGCGGCTTTTTCGTCATGTAGCGGTAGGTCCTTCCCTTCATGTCGTAGTCCTCGTAGGGGGGAAGCTGGCTTGTCGAGACGGGGAAGGTGAGCGGAAGTTTTCCCGAGGGAACCGTGTCGCCGAAAATTATGTCCGCCACGGCCGTGCCGCCTTCCTCGCCGGGGTACCATGCGAAAAGGACAGCGTCGGCGATGTCCTCGGGAATTGCGATTGGGCTTCCGCCGGTAAGGACCAGAATAAGGGGCTTGCCGTTCGCCTTAACCTGACGAAGGAACGCCAATTGCCAGGGCGGAAGCTCGATGTATTCCCTGTCGCCGTTGCTGCTGGATGCAATGGCATCGCCCTCTTCCCCTTCCATCGCGCCGTCCAGGCCGAAGACCGCGATGAAAACGTCCGGCGGGGTGGCCAGGCCGAACTCCACGTTCGACGGATGGTTCGCCTCGTACTGCAGGCAGGCCTGGGTGTAGCCCATGCTGATTCCGTACTTGGTCCGGGTCTTTTCCGTGAGCCCCTCCAGGACGGTAACGAGCCGGGAACTCAAGCCGAAATAGTTGCCCAAAAGCGTGTGCATGTTCGCCGCACCGGGGCCTAAAAGCAGAACCCTTTTTGGCTTGTCGTCCAGTGGCAGAATATTGTTGTTGTTTTTCAAAAGCACGATGGACTTTCTCGCCGCTTCCAGGGCCAGCCTTCGGTGCTTGTCGCAGTTGATTACATCCCTGCCCAGCGAGTAATAAGGGGATTTCTCCGGCCCGTCGAACATGCCCAGCTTGAAGCGGGTCCGCAGAAGGCGGGCGAGCGCGGTGTCTATCGCCTCCTCGGTAACCAGGCCCTTTTTGTGGGCCAGGGTAAGGAAGGGGTAGGTGCAGCCGCAGTTTAGGTCGCAGCCGTTGTTGAGGGCGAGCGCGGCGGATTCCTCGGGCGAGGAGGTTATCTTGTGGTTCTCGTGAAAGTCACGGACGGCCCAGCAGTCGGAGACTACGTGGCCCTCGAAGCCCCATTCACCCCGTAGAATTTCCTGTAACAGATATTTGCTGCCGCAGCAGGGTTCCCCCAGCGTGCGGTTGTAGGCCCCCATGACCGTTTCCACGCCCGCATCGACCAGGGCCTTGAAAGCCGGAAGGTAGGTCTCGAAAAGGTCTTTCTTGGAAACCACGGCGTCGAATGTATGGCGTTCCTTTTCGGGGCCGGAATGCACGGCGTAATGCTTGGCGCAGGCCGCAAGCTTAAGGTTTTCCTCCGGGTTGTCCCCCTGGAGCCCCCTAACCATGGCGGCTCCGATGCGGCCGGTAAGGTAGGGATCCTCGCCGTAGGATTCCTGCCCACGCCCCCAGCGCGGATCGCGGAAGATATTGATGGTCGGCGTCCAGAAGGTAAGCCCCCAGTACTGGCTGCGGTTCCCCTGCTTGATGGCCTCGTTGTACTTCGCCCGGGCCTCGTCGGAAATCGCGTTGGCAACGTCCCAGACCAAGTCCTCGTCGAAGCTAGCCGCAAGCGCTATTGCCTGCGGAAACACGGTGGCCAGGCCCGCGCGGGCCACGCCGTGGAGGCATTCGTTCCACCAGTTGTATTCGGGTATCCCCAGTTTAGGGACGGCGGGACTCGTATGGACAAGCTGGGAGACCTTTTCCTCCAGGCTCATCTTCGCAATCAAATCCTGTATCCGTTTTTCCCGTTCATCGTAGCTCATAAACCTTCCTCCTTGGCGTACTTGAAGAACATTATAACACAGGGTAAAGGAAACGGGGAATAAATTTTTGGCCTAATTTGCCCCTAATTACGGGGGCCCGTCAAAAACCTGCTTTTACATATAGCTTTTGGGGCCCTTTGTCGATATTCAGTCTAGGGATACATCCATGAGAAGAAACCTTAGAAGAAGACGCAGGAACAGGGGCGCAGGCCCCCTTTATATAATTGTGGTTCTTGTTGCACTGGCATCGGTGTGGTACTATATCACGTTCCTGGCACAACCGCATATCAGTGGCACCGTAGTGCATTTCATAGACGTTGGGCAGGGGGACGCGACGCTGATACGAACAAGAGAGGGCAATGTCCTGATAGATGGGGGGGACAGGCATGCGGGACCCCTTGTCGTGCGGTACCTAAGGCGCGCGAGGGTTCGCAGCATCGAGTACGTGGTCGCCACGCACCCTCATGCCGACCATATAGGCGGGCTCATAGATGTCCTGAACGCCTTTGAAGTTGGAACCGTGATAATGCCAAGGGTAACGCACACCACGGTCACCTTTGAGGACTTTATCGATGCCATTGAGGAAAACAATATACCCGTAAGGGAACCTGTCGTGGGCAGCACGATTGGCATGGGCGGCGTGGTGTTCACGATAGTCGCGCCGAATTCCTCTGGCTACGAAAACCTGAACGATTATTCCGTGTCAATGCTGGTGTCTTATGGCGACATAAGGTTTCTGTTTACCGGGGATGCGGAAAGCGTGTCGGAGGCGGAGATGTTGGCAAGGGGCCACAGGCTTTCCGCGCAGGTTCTCCACGTTGGGCACCACGGGAGCAGGACAAGCACGACGCAGCCCTTTTTGGATGCCGTGTCGCCGCTGGTCGCCGTTATCAGCGTTGGGGCGGACAACCCGTTTGGGCATCCGCACAGGGAGGTGATGGACAGGCTGGAAGCCGCCGGCATTACAATATTAAGGACCGATTACCTCGGCACGATAGTGATTTCGACGGACGGCAGGACTTTGACCATACGTTAGGGGATGGGTATGCATTACATAGTGGACAGGATAGAATCCGGCATCGCGATTTGCAACTGCATGTCAACCGGCGAGACCATGGAAATAAAGGCAAGCGAGCTTCCCCCGAAAACAAAAGAGGGGGACATACTGGCAAAAGACGGCGGCAAGTATGTTTACGACGAGGAGCTTAGCCAGAAAAGGCTGGCCCGCCTAAGGGAGAGGGTGGACAGGCTTTTTGAGCGGCAATCGTCTCCTTCCTGATCAATGACAGCCTCGTGGTAGTGGCCGAACACCATGGGAAAACCTGACCCAGGAGGAGATACGTATGTTAAGCATGGAATGGGGCATGGAGACGGCCCTGGAAGTCCGCGAGGAGGAAGGGCGGGAAAAAGGACGAGAGGAAAGGGATATGGAACTGCTTGCCTTTCTTGACAAGGGCTACACGCCGGAAGACATCGTAAAGGAGCTTGTGGCTCGTGCATCGCAGAAGAGAGTGGTTATTGATTAGTGATCAGAGCTTAGCGCCTTGGCCTTGAGGCTAGTGGTTAGTAGACTTCGGAAAACCTCGGGGAGGAGGGAGCTAGGGCTTGCCATCTTGAGGGAATGCCGAGAGGGAAAACGTGGGTCTTGACGTTTCGGATTTTGTTGTTTTAACATAGATGTTGATGGAGGCTCAAATGCTCGTGGTACAAGGGTTTTACGATGGAAAAGTAGTCGTACCCAAAGAACAAATCCCCTTCGACGGCGCAAGGGATGTAATAATCACTTTTCCGGACATTGGCCGCGGCGAATCGACCGTGGCGGAAAAGCTAAACGCATTGCAGCAGCTTGTTGGCATAGCCGCTGGAAACACCATGACGCTGGATGCCGCAAAAACGGCGCGGCTAATACGGCAATGACCCTTTTGATCGACACCAATGTCATTTTGGATATTCTCGAAAAACGTGAACCGTTTTTTGCTGCTTCGTTTGCCGCGCTACAGCAGGCAACGGTTTCCAAGCACAGAATCCTCTTTAGCGCAAGTTCGGTGAAAGATATTTTCTATCTGATGAGATCCCATACAGGCAACACTGAAAAGGCGAAATCGGCAGTAACGAAACTCTTAACATTGGTGCAGGTATGCGATACCCTCGCAAGCGATATAAATACGGCAGGAACTTACACAATAGCCGATTTTGAAGATGCCGTTCTCGCCGCTACTGCCGCGCGAGAAAACGCCGATTATATCATAAGCCGAAATAAAAATGACTTCGCCAACTCCCCAGTTAAAGCGATCTCCCCATCGGATTATATTTCCAGTAACTGATCGCCAGTCCGCAAGGCCGCCCAAAGGCCAAATCCCTGTGAAGCTGGCGGCACTTCTGTTGTTGTCAGCTTACGGTCTTTTTGTCAGGTGCGAAATGACAGACAGCGAAACCGCCTGGTGCGCCGCCTAAGGTTTCAGATTGCCTCTGGCCGCGTTCCGTGGTATACTTGTCCCATGGGCACCAAGGTTTTACCCGCAACGAGAGACTGGATTTTCAAGATGCTCTTTGGCGACGAGCGCAACAAAAGCATACTGATCGACATGCTGCAATCCTTCGTGGAGCTTCCGCAGGAGGAATACGAGCTGACCTTCGTGGATCCGCACCTGAAGCCGGAGGCAGAGAACGAGAAAAAGGGCATACTGGACGTAAGGGTCAAGACAAAGTCCGGCAAGGTCATCAACATAGAGATACAGGTTGACCCGATGAAGCACATTGGCAAGCGCCTGTCGTACTACAAATCCAAGTTGATTGCGGAGCAGATCGCCAGCGGGGATGGCTACGACGCAATCCAGCAGGTGATCTGCATTTGCATCACCAGTTACGAGCTTTTCCCTGGTGTCGCGGAGTACGTCAACGGTTTTCGGTTTTACAACCCGAAGAACGGGCTGTGCTTCGAGGGTATCCCAGAGGAGATATACACTGTCGAGCTGGCGAAGGTTCCCACGGCGAACGATGGGAAGCGCATATGGGAATGGCTGAGGTTTCTGCTGGCGCGGACGGAGGAGGAAATCGAGATGATAGCCCAGGTGAACCCCGAAATACGGAAGGCTGCCAACGCATTGTACGTTTTAAGCTCCGATCCCGAGCTGCGCTCTAGGTACGAGGCGCAGGAAAAGGAGCGGATGGACAACAAGGCGTTTCTTACGGATGCCTTCGAGGGCGGCAGGGAAGAGGAACGCAATGTCTGGCAGGCCGTGGTTGCCGACAAGGATGCAACAATTGCCGACAAGGAAGCGACAATTGCCGACAAGGAAGCGACGATTGCCGACAAGGAAGCGACGATTGCCGACAAGGAAGCGACGATCGCCGGCAAGGATGCGACGATTGCCGACAAGCTCTTGGAAAATGAGCGCTTGCGAGCGGAACTCGAAGAACTCAAGGCTAGGCTAAAGAACTGACCGCTAATCGCTAACCGCATCCTTGTTGGTATAAACCGTGGTGATGTTGTCCGCCGTGGACTCGTCTATCTCGGCCCAAAGGTCGAGCGACTTTTTTATTAGAAGGCTGGTGTCCGTGTATTCGTGGCCCTGGGCTGTTCGCTGGCCGAACAGGTTGAGGATTGCGGCCAGTTCCTTGCGGTTAAGCCTTGCATCGACGGCGGCGGCTATGTTGGCGATTCCGCCGACGATTTTTATTCTTGGTTCCACGTTGTACATGATAGAAACGCCTTTGGGGATCCCGTCCTGGGGTTCCTGTTCCAGACCTGTACCCCCCACTCCCGGGCTGCGCCGCGCCCGCCCCGGTCATGAAATAAATGCCCGCGACAGTCGCGCCGCAGCCCGGGAGTGGCGGAACAAGTTCCGCAAAAAATGCCTGGTGTTTTTGGGCACCAGGCAAATCAAGCTTGCTATGAAACCAGGCTAAGGCCGAAATGCTTTGGCCTGGTTTCCCAACGAACCTCTACCCAATCTAGATGCTGGGCTGCATTAAACCGTTACTGACTGCGGCTTATCAGGATATCAACAACATAGAAGGGGCGGTAAGCAGCATTGCTACGAATCCTAAATGCCTCGGGGCCACTCTGGGGATCATCTGGGTCCAAAAGATTCTCTGCTGCAACAACAAAATCAAGGTTGGCCTCTGCACCAACCGCTAGGTTATAAGCCTCAGCCAGCGGAGCCCATCCTGCCCGTGCGTGCTGGACAAGCCATTGGCCTGCCACCTCCGCGGCATTACGGATTCTAATCTGAATTCTGTCGCCTTCTTGAATGCCGCTGGAAACAGTAAACGGTATATCAATACCATGCCAGCCTGCAGTACTAGGCATATGAACCTCACCGTTTGGGGTAACTGTGGGCGTAGGTCCAGCGCCTTGTAGGCTTGCCATTCCGTTCATGCGGAATACCTCAGCATGACCACCAGGCAAGGGGAATACGAAACGCTCATCGATAGCGGGCCATTCGGCTCCCCTCTCAAACCTAATGCTGGTAATGGCAAAGTTTACGGCTTGTCCAGCTGTGTCTGATTGTATACGGATTCTGGGCATACCATCCCTATCCTGTATGATGCCTCCTACGGTGAAAGTTTCGCCGACTGCTGGGAAGGCCTCCCTGCTATCTGGAATTATTGTCCCTTCAGAGTTCGCGGGTGGGCCAGAGTGAGATCGAATTAATATATCTCCACCAGTGTTGGCAAGTACCCTACCTTCAACAGTTACGGTGTACTGGTAAGTCCCTATATCCAAACCAAGGCTATCTGCACCAGTTACCAGAACATCCAAGGCATACCAGGGATTCGCCCTGCCAGTTAGATGGAGGGCTAATCCATCGCCTTCAGCAACCCAAGTTCGCGTACCTCCTCCAGCATTCCGCAGTGGGCCTATACCATCCCCAGGGATTGTTGCTCCCTCAACTACTACAATACTGGCCCAATCAGGTGTAGGCGTTTGACCAACAATTTCGATGAAGTCCCCCAAGGTTCCCGCCTGCAACACGGTTACCACCACTGGTGTGGAAGTGACCGCACCCACAGCAGCCGTAATGCTCAACTCTGTCCCCCCGGCTACGTTTGCCCCAACCGTCAATAGCCCAGCTGGTATCGTAACATTTGCATTAGGGGTAACAGCCCAGGTAACCGAGGCAGCCGCAGGCATCTCTGCGCCTGCAGGGCCTATGGCAGTGATGCTAAATTGCAGTGTCCCATCTTGTGGTACCGTGGTTGCATCCCCATCTGCTGCAATAGTAATGCTGCTTAACGCGGGCGCGACAACCTCTACGGTTGCTTCACCATATACCCCATCGTCTACCGATGTGGCCCTAACGGTCAAATTCCCCAGGACTGCATCTGCCGGGACTGTCAATGTCGCGCTAAGGCCATCGGCTGCTAATTCAACGCCCCTATCGGGGGTAACACTCCAAGTAACGCTGCTATCTGTTACGGTATCCGCAGGATCCTCGGCCGATACCACGGCGGTAAATACCAGTGTTCCTGGCGGGGTACCCCGTGTTACGCTTGTCGCATTACCTGCTGCCGTTACCGTGACACTGTATGGTGGGATTATCGGCTCGTCGGACACTATCATCGACACGGTAAAGCTTGCGCTTACCGCCGTCGCATCAGTCCCGCCCGAAACCGTTACGGTGGCTGTGTGGGTGCCCACTGTAAGGCCAAGGACGGGGCCTACCCCGAATGTTGCGTACGCCCCCGCTGCCAAGCCCGCTGCGGGTATCTGGTTCGCGCTTATTTCAAAGGAAGCAGCGTCGGTATCAGACAATGCCACAGTCAATGCACCAGTCGGCTGGTTGCCCGTGTTGGTTACCTTTACCGTAAGGGGTGTTACCGCACTATAACCTTCCTGTTGGGGCGGGAAGGGATGGTTAGCTGTTACGCTTAGGGTAATGCCGAAATCGGGTACCGGAATTACGGTTACGGTCACATCGGCCTGCCGTGCAGGTGTGGCAACCGTCGTAGCCCTAACTGCCACTGCTCCCAGGGCCGCGTCTGCCGCTACAGTCAGCACACCAGTCGTGGTGTTTATTGAAACGCCTTCGGGTGCGGGGGTGGTAGTAATGCCCCATGTGACATACTGCTCTGCGTCTCCCGGCAGTACCGTCGCCCTGAATGTAAGCGTGCCACCCACCTGTACCTCGGTGATACCGGCGGTGGGGTATGTTGCTATGGAGACGCTTGCCGGCGGGGGTGCCGGTTCGGGCCAGTCCCCAAGCCTCTCGATCACTAGCTCGGTGATGCGGAAGTCCGTCGTATTGTTGGTCTGAATACGAAGCCTGTCTTGCGGCTGGTCTGCACCTTCTGGGCCAGTCCTATAGTCGGCGGGTATTATGGCGGAAAAACCAAAGGCGGCGTTGCCTTCCAGTCCACCCTGGTTTGCAAGTCCAGACCATGGGGCTTCGGCTCTTCCTACTGATACCTGCGTACCGCCTGGCGCGCCAATAACGTTGCCTTCAACACGTACCTGGTACATGAAATTCTCCACGTCCAGATCCAAATTCGCTTCGTCAATCCAGAGATCCACACTGTCCCAGTTGTTTGCACGACCGGTTACTGTAATGCCAGTAGCATCCACGGTATAAACGACTGGGGGCCCAGCACCTGCCTGCAGGGGTCTGCTACCGTGTCCCAGCGTGGTATTGTCGGCAAGCCACTCTGTTAGAGAGAACCTTATGTCCATGCCCTCGGGGTCATAGACGGTAATCGTTGCGGCGTTGCTGTTGATCGATGCCGTGGCGCCTCCAAGGGTGTTGGTAACCGCCACGCGGAAAGTCCACGAGCCTTCCGCCGTCGCGTTGTTGATGCGTTCCGCCAAAGGCAGGCTTGCGGTCGTTGCGCCGCTTATAGCCGTCCAGGTACCGCCGGTGCCCTGGGCATACCACTGGAAGCTCTGGGTAACGCCGTCCGGGGCTTCAGCGGCAACCACCGTCAAGGCGGCAATATCAGCCGCGGGTGTGCCGATGGGTATGCGCCTGTTCGAGGGATGCGTGGTTATGCTGGGAGCGGGGGCCGCCCCGGGGCCAACAACCCTAAAACTGACGGCAGCCGGGCCGCCCGCCGACTGCAGGGGTATCTCGCGTTCGGGGCCCGCGCCGAATATCACATCGCGGTCAGTCTCGCCTATGGTCAGGGTCTCGAGGTGCGCGACAAGATCAAAGAGCACTTCATCACCCCTACGTACGGTAAGGTATTCCACCACAAACACTGTGCCTGCCGCATCCGCCCTTACCCTGGCGGCATGGGCATGATCACTGCCAGCCATGGCGGCCACGTCATCCGCGTCCATTACCAGCGGCCCGCTTTCAAATTCGCCAGTTAGGGCGGATCTCCAGCCGTAAAGCCAGTTTTCCCCACCTTGGTTAAGGTTGATGCCGACTCGGCCAGTGCCCCTAACCATCCTTCCTTCGATCTCGATGGTGTCACCGGCCTGGAAGTCGAATACGGGGTAGTCGTGTTCACCACCTGGGTGGGGTGCGTGTACAAGGTCAAACCCCGACCACGATTCACTGGTGGTAACCTCGAGCCCCAGCCTAGTGGCGACTGGGGGGAGATCGGGTTCCCTGCCGCCCCCTCCATTGGGACACCCTGCCAGGGCAATCGCCACGGCCACTGCGGCTGCTGCGAAAAGCCATCTTTTCATTTTCACTATATGCCTCCTATAAAAGCATTCGCCTTACGGGATACTGCCCGCAACAGATGAAAAATTTATCTCATCGCACAACGTGCGATTTTCCCTGGGAACAGGCTCCCGCCCCTGGCTGCTTGACATGGGGTGGGAAGCGGTAAAAAATGAAGCTTAGTGCCTGGGCATGGGCCCACAGGTTTTGCCGATTGCACGGGTTCCCGGGCTGTTTCCCGTAGATATTGCTATCTTGAAGGAACAGGACACATGCCCTGGGGATCCGTGCAACCGGCGAAGCCTGCGGATCTATCTTGCGAAAAGCGTATTTCTGGGTTTCACTTGTTATTTTTTTTGCTTGCCTGGATCCAGTTAAATCGCGTAAGTCTTTATGTAGTAAGGAATTAGCCGGGGGGGGGGGGGGGGGGGGGGGGTACTAAGCGTAGGGCATCCGCGGGGCCGTCCCTATGGGAACCGGCGCCTAGGCGGCCTTTTGGCATGGAATTGTAGCTTTCGTATGTAACCGTTCCCCTTTCGGGATGGACTAAAGCCATCTGCCTTCTCATTTGCGTCCATGTTAGCACGGATATATAGCCTGTAAACGTAAAAATCCCATATACATGGTACAAATTACACGCCACGTTTCATTTTTTTTGTCTTTTCTTAGCCCTTGGCGACATTCCTGGTTCAAACGAAACGCGAGGGGAAAAAAAGCCCAAAAACAGCGTTTAAACACAGGGTTTTTGGGCTTTTTCGATAATTTCCGACATTTTCCCAAATCAGCACTTGACTTTTTTTGAACCGCTTGTATTATGTATACGTGATTTATTTTGCCGTCTGAACTACATGCTATTGCATCTTAGGCGTACCCATATTTATGAAGTAGGGATGGCAGGGCGGTCATTTTCCGCTGGATGCGGAAAAACAACTTTTTGAAACCCGGCAGTACTTTGCACGAGGCTCATTTGTCAGTCTAAATTTGCGTTCTCCACATGACCTGTATAAGCCCGCCATAAAAGGAGGCCAAAGAAATAACAGACCCAGGTATTTTGAGCAAATACCCTCGACGTAAAATTTCACTCGCAGCTTTGCATCTAGCTGTTCTACTTAGCGTTCGTATATAGTGAAATACGCTTGCTCGACTTCATTGAGGGGAAACCTAACAAAAAGCAAAGGGAGTTAAACATGTATAGAAAAAATGGTCTAGGCTTGGCGGCAATAGTGCTTGTCATGTTTTTGGCCTGTGCCACCCAAGAACAAATCGACGTAGACAGGGACTTTGTTGTGCAAACCATCAATTACGGCAATGGCAATGGCAGCGGCATAAAGATTACCGAGTTTAGGGGCAGCGTGACGGACATACGAATTCCATCGCGCATACAAGGCTTACCCGTTACGGCTATCGGTAGTTCGGCATTTGCGCGGAGGCAACTTACCTCCGTTGTGATTCCAAACACCGTAAGCTATATTGGGAACTCGGCATTTGCGATGAATTCCATTACGTCCCTTACCATACCAGGTAGTGTAACCCGCATCGGGAATTCGGCGTTTGCGAGGAATCTCATTACGTCCGTTACCATACCAGGCAGTGTTACATACGTAGGGACGATGGCATTTGACGCAGCTGTCTCCGTACACCGAATGAACGGAACGAATTAACGAAACATTCAGAAATGTAGTTGTCAAAAACCATGAATTTGACCAGTATGGCAACGATCGGCACTGTATTATAGTACCTAATCTTGGATTACACTGTATGCAGTGCCGTTTTCTGGCTACCGCAACCTCCCCCCGTCTTGGGTGCCAAAACTGGATCTTGACAAACTCAGGAAATTGGCTACCCTAGGGGAAATGACAAATTGTATAAATTTGTCACGGGAACATCTATGGCAATCGAAATTATTGGAACAGGAAGGGCAGTGCCCTCACAAAAAGTAAGCAACGACGATCTGGCCGCCAAAATCGACACCAGCGACGAGTGGATCCGCTC
>Ga0209755_10004690_pt1 | contig 16006 bp, 9 predicted proteins | sample TergutCo191P1_FD_187301 | JGI IMG/M metagenome (GOLD analysis project Ga0209755, IMG submission 187301) | Cornitermes sp. P1 segment gut microbial communities from Petit-Saut dam, French Guiana - Co191P1 (SPAdes) (version 2) | ecosystem: Host-associated > Arthropoda: Insects > Digestive system >... | reverse complement strand
GAAAGCGCATATCCGTTCTATGCCGTCGATGCTGAAACGGCCCGCGCCGCGTTCTCCGGAAAGTCCGCGAATCAAAATACCGGCCATCCCTTCGTATGATTTATCGATTTTTGAAACCTCGATAAAATTAATTCTTTCCAAAACCCATTCATTACGATAATTAGAAATGATATTGCCTTCTTCATCATCAATAAAAAGATGTCCTGTTTCCCAGAATTTAAATTGAGAAACCAGATCGCTGAAATGATGACCCGGCAGAATGGCCGCGAGATAAAGGCCGCTGCTGATTGTCGCGGATACATACATAACAAGCGTATTGTCAAGACAATACATTGTGGTGGAAACACCCTGCCTGCCGTTAACCGCTGCGCGCATAAAAGGCTCATTGATTAAATCCGGCGGAACGGTGAAGTTTGCCCAGCTTTCTAATAAAGACGATTCATCAAAAACAGCAAGGCCGATATATCTTGGAAAATTCGCGCAGACACGCTCAAGCACTCCGTCTCTTTCGCCGGCGTCATACAGATAACGAATGTCCTTTGCCGCTTCGGCCGCTCTGTATTTAAGCAGCTCAAGCTCCGTTGATACAAATTGATCCGCAATATCAACCGCGACAAGCATGTGATCTTCAATGGAGGTTGTCATATTACGCGTCAAGAACCACGCGCCGGCGGCGATTCCAGAAGCGTTAATAACAACAGCAGCGACGATGACTACGGAAAATATTCTGATATGTATTGATTTATTAATTTGTCTGCTCCGTTTCATTTTTATTAAAGTCCAATAAAACAGCGTTTAACTCAATTTCAAGGGTTTTTAGCTTTTCTTTTGTTACTTCATTTTTTCCGTTCTTAAACCCGTGTTCAACATCGGCAGCCGCTTTTTGAAGATGCGTCTTTCCAAGCTGCGCGGCGTTTCCTTTTATAGTATGCGCTAATCTGTGCGCATTTTCAATATTGCCTTCGTCAATTGATTTATTTATTTCAAAAATTTTATCGCCGCAGGTTTTACAAAAATAGACCATCAGTTTTTTTTTAAATTCTATATCTTCTTCAAGAAAGCCGGATTTATCATTATTATTTAATAATTCATCTTTGTTCATTTAATTTCTCCCTTAATTCATAACATGAAGAGAGCGCTTGTTCAAATTTAAAATCATCCATCTGCTGTATCAGCTGCAATTTAAGCTCGTTATTTCCCGGTACGGCGCAGACATCATTGATATAATTTAAGCACTCCGGGTTTCCGTTTATCAGCAGAGTCTCAAGCCTGTCAAGCAATTCCAAAGCCTTATCAGGATCAATTTCCGTCTGCGCCGCGTCAATGCGAATGTCTGTTTCAAGTAACAGAGGATAAAATTCATCCAGAACAATTAACATTTCATTGTTTAAAACGCTTAACAATTCTTCCGTTACAAGATTTCTGCCGTTTTTAAGCTTACATTCAACATCGGCGGCCGCTTTTTGCAGAACGGTTTTGCCAATCTGCCCGGCGTTTGATTTTAACGTATGCGTCAGCCTGTGCGCCAGCTCAATATCATCCTGTTCAAGCGCGGTGATAATTTCGTTATATTTATTTTGATTGTCCCTGACAAACAGCGATTTAAGGCTTTTAAGGAATTCCAGATCGGAATCCATCAGGCTTGTTCCGTCGTCCTGATTATTTTGATTGCTTTGATTATTCTGATTATCATCTTTATTCAACGGCGTGAAATATCGCGTTAAACAATACCAGAGTTCCTGCGATGTAAAGGGTTTTCCCACGCAGAAATTCATTCCGTTTTTCAAATAATTTTCCTTATCGTCAGCCATAACGTTAGCTGTCATTGCGACAACCGGAATATTAATATCAAGATCGCGGATTCTCTTTACAGCTTCAATTCCGCTCATAACAGGCATATGTATATCCATAAAAACCAGATCGAATTGTTTTTTTCCCGACAAAATACGCTCTCGGATTATATCTAAAGCGATTCTGCCGTTCCACGCGACAACTGATTTAAGTCCGACGCGCGCAAGGTGTTCGCAGATAACCTGCTGATTCATAGGATTATCTTCGCAGACAAGCACTTCGCCTTCGAATAAAGGTTTTTTAAGCTCATTGAGCGGAATTTTCTTGCGGTATCTTTCGTCTTCGGAAACTTCAATCGTATCAAAGGTAATGAAAAAACTGAATTTGCTGCCAAGGCCGGGAGTGCTTTCAACTAACAGCTTTGAGCCCATAAGATTTAAAATATTTCTTGTTATGGGAAGGCCAAGGCCGGTGCCGCCGAACTGCCGCGTTATTCCGGTTTCCGCCTGCGTAAACGGAAGAAGCACTTTTTCAATTTGTTCGCTATTCATTCCTATACCGGTATCTTTTACTTCAAAATAAATGGTAACAGTCTTAATGCTGATGTCTTTTATCGCGTAAAAAAAACTGACAGTTCCGGTGTTTGTAAATTTTACGGCGTTTGAAAGAAGATTCACAAAAACCTGACGCAGCCTTGTAGAATCACCTAACGGCATTTTCTCAAGGCTCGGCTCGGTGTGAAAACGAAGCGATATTCCTTTTTCAACAGCTTTGGGCATTATCAGCGTTCTGCAATTTTCAAGCAATTCACTGATGCTAAAAGGAATTTTTTCAAGTTCCATTTTGCCGGATTCAACCTTGGATATATCAAGGATGTCATTTATTATCTGCAAAAGCCCTTCGGTGTTTTCAAGAATTTTTCCGAGGTATTCCTTGGTTCTTGCGGGGATATCATCATCAAGGGCAAGTTCCGAAAAGCCCATGATGCTGTTCATCGGCGTTCTAATTTCATGGCTCATGTTCGCAAGGAACGAAGACTTCGCGACCGACGCCGTCTGCGCCTTGTAAGCCGATTCACGAAGCTGTTCGATGAGTGAAAAAACATCGGAGCTTAATATGGAAATCTCATCTTCTTCGGCGTTTTTATTGTCAAGGTTTACATTCGGAATGCTGTGAGTAACATCGGAAACAAGAGCCGCAATTTTTTTTAACGGCCTTGTATTTCTTGTTATAACCGGTATTAATACGACAAGCGAAATAACAAGCCCCGCGATTCCGATGATTGAATAATTGATTATCATCCGGTTTCTTTCGCGCATTAATTCAGCGCTGGAAAAACCCGTGAATTCCGCGGAAATCATTTCATCGTTAATACGCGAAGAATAACTGATAAAAGCAAATGATGAATAAGCGGTTATAATAAAAACAAATAAAAAAAGTATTATAACCAGAGGAAAAATTATTTTTCCTTTAAGACTTCGCCATATCATTACTGTTCTCCAGCGGCGTTAAATATTTTAAAAGGCAATGCCAAAGTTCCTGTGATGAAAAAGGCTTGCCAAGACAATCATTCATTCCGCTGTCTTTGTAAATCTCCATATCATCAGACATAATGTTCGCGGTAAGGGCAATTACGGGAACTCCGACATTAAGTTTAATGATTTCAGCGGCAGCTTCAAGACCGTCCATAACAGGCATGTGCATATCCATAAAAACTAAATCAAACTGCTTTTGTCCTTTTCTTAAGCGTTCACTGATAATATCAACGCCAACCCTGCCGTTTTCAGCGACAACTGTTTTTATGCCGACTCTGGCAAGATGTTCGCAAAGAACAAGCTGATTCATGGCGTTATCTTCGCATAACAAAATCTCTGCTTCAAATGACGGCTTGTCAATTTCAGCGAGAACAGGTTTCTTTTCGGTTTTTTCTTCTTCTGTAATTTCTATTGTTTCAAATAAAAGATCAAAACTGAATTTACTGCCGACCCCGTGAACGCTTTCAACAAGAAGTTTCCCGTTCATCATTTCTACAATATTTCTTGTGATCGCAAGTCCAAGCCCCGTACCGCCGAATTGACGCGTAATTCCAGAATCCACCTGCGCGAACGGCTCAAATATTTTTCCTATTTGCTCGCTTGTAATGCCGATGCCCGAATCTTTTACTTCAAAATGCATTGATAATGTTTTTTCCGTTTTTGAAATAATGGAAACGCTGAGCTTTACCATTCCCGTGTTTGTGAATTTAACCGCATTGGAAAGCAGGTTCACCAATACCTGACGCAGCCTTGCGGGATCGCCAAGCGGCATTTTGCCCGCGCTCGGTTCGGCGTAAAAATGAAGCATAATGCCTTTTTCAACCGCTTTCGGTATAACAAACGCGCGGCAGCTTTCAAGCAATTCCTGCAGGCTGAACGGAATTTTATCAAGCTCCATTTTCCCCGATTCAATTTTTGAAATATCAAAAATATCGTTTATTATTTGAAAAAGCCATTCGGTGTTTAAAAGAATTTTATCGATATAATCTCTTGTTTTCGGAGGAATCTTTACATCAAGGGCAAGCTCGGCGAATCCGATGATGCTGTTCATCGGCGTCCGCAGTTCATTGCTCATATTCGCAAGGAAAGCTGATCTTGCCGCGTTTGCCGCGTTTGAATTCGCCAGCGCTGTATCCAAATCACTCTTAGTCTTGTCAAGTTCGGACGTCCGCTTTTTAGCGGCTTCCTCTATTTTCTTTTTTCCGAAATAGCTTTTAATTAACAGGAAAGAAAGAATAACAAGCACGCACATTAATAATATGATGAATACAATGAGCGCCTGCGTATCGAATAAATCCGAAGACACGGACGACTGCGCGCCGCCGCAGGAAAGAAATAAAAACAGCGGCAAAATTAAAACTAAAACACGGTTAAATAAAAATTTTGTTTTTCTCATTTTATACATCCTTTAAACATATTATTCATTATCAGGCGCTTCTTCGGGCGCGTTTATAAAAATATCATCATCCAGCGGCTTGAAATATTTTAACAGGCAGCGCCACAATTCCTGCGACGCGAACGGTTTACCCAGATAATCATGAATTCCGCTTGCGTTGTAAACTTCAATATCTTCGGCCATAACGTTAGCTGTCATTGCCACCATCGGGATTTTGGCTCCCAGTTTGACGATCTCGGCGGACGCCTCAAATCCGTCCATAACAGGCATGTGCATATCCATAAAAACCAAATCAAACTGTTTTTGTCCGCTGAGCATGCGTTTCATTATCATTTCCACGCCGACCTTGCCGTCTTCGGCGACAACCGACATTAACCCTACCCTTGAAAGATGCTCGCAGATTACAAACTGGTTCATTTCGTTGTCTTCGCACACAAGAACCTCGCCTTCGAACGAAGGTTTTTTAATCTCCTTGAACATCATTTTCTTTTCTAGTTTTTCTTCTTCTGTAACGGGAATAGTCTCAAATGTTAAATTAAAATAAAATTTACTGCCTACGCCCAGAACGCTGTCGACACTAAGTTTTCCGCCCATCATTTCGACAATGTTCCTTGTTATCGCAAGTCCGAGCCCCGAGCCGCCGTATTTGCGGTTAGTTCCCGATTCCGCCTGAGTGAACGGATCAAATATTTTTTCTATCTGATCGCTTGTCATTCCAATGCCGGAATCTTTTATTTCAAAGTGCATTGTAAGGGTATTATCGCCGGTGCTTACGATATCGGAAAGAAGCTTTATCATGCCTGAGTGTGTAAATTTGATCGCGTTGGAAAGAAGATTAACAAACACCTGACGCAGCCTTGTCGGATCACCTAACGGCCTTCTGCCGACGCTTGGTTCGGCGTAAAAATGAAGCATAACTCCTTTTTCAACGGCTTTGGGCATTACTAAAGTTCTGCAGCTTGCGAAAAGTTCGTGTATATCAAACGGAATGTGCTCAAGCTCCATTTTTCCCGATTCAATTTTAGAAATATCGAGTATATCGTTTATTATCTGCAGCAGCCATTCGGAATTTTGATGGATTTTTTCAAGATAATCCCTTGTTTTGGGAGAAATATCGCTATCCATCGCAAGCTCGGAAAAACCCATAATGCTGTTCATCGGCGTGCGTATTTCATGGCTCATGTTCGCGAGAAAAATTGATTTTGAGCTGTTAGCTGATTTTGCGGCGGCAAGAGCGGCCTTGAGTTCCGCCTGCGATTTATTTAATTCGATGGTGCGTTCCTGCACTTGGTTTTCAAAGCGCTTGCTCTCGTTATATCTTCTGTATAAAAGGAACAGCAGGAAGAAAAGGCCGAATAAAAAAGCCGGTATACCGAACATGAGCGGCATCTGCGCCTGAAGAATTTTTACGCGGTAATCAAATGTTCTGCTCATCCATTGGCTGGAAATTCCGTGTAAATCGATCAACGCGAGCGCCTTATCAACAACCGAACAAAGCAATGTCTCGTTTTTATTGAAACCGAATGTGGAATCAAACGTGTGATCGAAAATTACATTTGCTTTATAATCGGGAAACCCGCGGTAATTGGTAAGAAGAAGAAAACGGTACTGGCTGGACATAACCATATCAACTTCGCCTTTATCAAGAGCGGCGAACGCTTCGGCTGAACTTTCATAATCAACCGTAAATTCATGTTCGGGAAACCATTCTTTAAAAAGTTCCGCGTAAGCGGTGCCCTTCGCGAGACCGATTTTAATATTTAAAATTTCATTAACGGTGATATTCGGAAATTCGGACTTAGAAAGAAGCGCGTAATTATCTGTGATAATAGCGGTCTTCGGCCATAAAAAACGCCCGTGACGATCTTCGGTTTGTATCAGCTCTGTTAGCATAGACAGATCATCGTCTTCATCTTCAAGCATCTTTACCATAACAGACCAGTCAATATACTGATTATCCGCGTTGATCCTGTAAAAATGAATATCTGTCAGCGCGGTAATATTGCTCATAATATCAAAAGCGATTCCCTGCCATTGCTTTTCCTGCGTGTTATAAAAACAAAGCGGGTAATTATCAAGTTCAGCGGCGAATTTTACAACCGGGTTCGTTCTAAGGTAAGCTCTTTCCCCGCTAGTCAGCCTTGAATACAGCTTATGCTTTAAATATTCCTGATACCCGTGGTTATAAAGCGACGCTAAATACTGCAAGCCGCCGTTATACAAAACTTTTTGCATAACAGTGATAATAGGCTCAAGCTCTTTGTTCATCGTGGATATGGAAACAGGACTGAAAACCATCGGGTAGAAATTATCAAATACAACATCGCCATAAGCGTCAAAAGCGAATTCAGCGGAATTTTCACCGAAGAACGCGTCGCCCGCGCCCGCTTTAAGCAGCTCATACGCGGCGTCAAAACTGCTGACATAAATTGATTCAAAATCCTTATACGCTCCCGACGCAGTCAACTGGACGGGCGTTACCGCGCCGCTGAGAAAAATGAACCTAAGAGGACGCGCCGCCTCAATAACAGAAAAAGACTGACTGCCTTTAATGCGGTAGTACATCAATGTGCGCTGAACAATCGGGCTGGTCATAAAATATGTTTTGCGGCGTTCTTCGGTAGGGGATAAAACGCCTGTAAAGTCGATAGCTCCGGTTTCCAGTCCGGCGATTAATTCACCCCAGTTAAAAACAGCGGGTTTAAATTGAATCCCAAACAGGCTTGTAAGCCAGTCACATAAAAGTTCGGAAAAACCTCCGATTGCGTAATTTTCAATTGAAATAAAAGCTTCGGTGCTCGGAGTCATCCCGTAAACAAAGGATAGCCCGCGTTTTTGAAGAGACTCTATAGCGTGGATTTCCTCAATCGTAATGCCGGGAATTTCATTAATTGATGAATACGGGAGAGAAATATCATAATAATTGCTGACCGATCCGCTGTTACAGGATAAAAATAAAACTGACAACAGAAAAACGATGCAGGAAAAAATTGCTTGAACTTTTGTAAACATATAAACCATTCAAAAATGAAGGTAGCGAAAGCAATGACGCTGTTTGCAGCGAAGCCTCTCGCACCCGGTATAGACCAAAACAGGAACAATATCTCTCCTTAATTTATACTATGTTATAGAAGAAAAAGCAAGAAAATCTTTTAAAACTCCAATAATGGCATTTTTTTTGTGTTGCATTTAAGTTTTTATTGTATTATTTCTATATTGATTTGAGTGAAATATTGATTTTTTCTATTAAATTAACCAACTGAATTGTAAATTCTGGCAGATTTTCTTTAATAAAAATCATGTCCCGGGCTTTTCCTGCCGCTTCAAGAGCCGCGGCTTTGGCGGATAAATCACTCACGGCAATGGCGGCAAGGGCGCTTTTAATGGCATGAATATTTGTAATAAAAAGCGAAATATCTTCTTCCGATGAACCGCCGGCAATTATTTTTTTTAACAGCGGCAGGCGGTTATTTGTGTCATCGCAGAAAATGTTTAATACCACAAGATAGCCTTCTATTGTTCCGCCTGTCGCGGCAATGCCTTTCTCAATATCAACGCCCGGTATTTCCGGTATCCACGCGGAAAAAGCGGTCTCCGCGGAACTGCCGCCGTTCTGTCCGCTTTTGCTTTTTTTTATCGATTTCTTTACATCGGGAATCCACCGTTCAAGGATGTCATTTAGTTTATGAGTATCGATGGGCTTGGAAAGAAAATCACTGAAACCGTGGCTGATAAACATTTCACGCATTCCGACAATAGCGTTAGCTGTCAACGCGATAATGGGAATATTCGGATCATGCTTGCGGATAATTGCCGCCGCTTCAATGCCGTCCATGCCCGGCATCATGTGATCCATAAAAATTAAATCGTAAATCTTTCCCGTAAAAATTTTATTGATAGCCTCCTGCCCTGAACAGACAGTGTCTGTTTTAAGCCCGTACGGCTCAAAAAGCCCCACGGCAACCTGCAGATTAACAGGCAGGTCATCTACAACCAGCACTCTTACATCAGGCATCCATGAATGTTCAATGATTTCTTCGTCGTCGTCGCTTTTAAAGAGAAAATTCCTTAGTTTCTTCGCGTTCTCATCGCCTATTGAATCATCGTTAACTAAATCTTGTATTAATGAAACAGTAAAAACAGAACCTCTTCCGTAATTGCTCTCTACAGAAATATTACCGCCCATTTTATCTAAAAGTTTTTTTGTTATAACAAGGCCTAAGCCTGTGCCTTCGATTCTGCGGTTCGCCTTGGTGTCAAGCTGGGAATAATCATTAAAAAGTTTTACAATATCGTCTTTACGTATGCCGATGCCTGTGTCACTAACGGTAAAACGCAGAAGCGCGGCTTCAACTGAAGCTTGTTTTGCCGGGTGAATTTTTTCCCACGCAATATTCAGAGTCACGCTTCCTTCGTTTGTGTATTTAATCGCGTTGGAAAGAATGTTATTAAGAATTTGTTTTAACCTAATTTCATCGCCTATAAGTTTTAACGGAAAATCGCCGTTGATTTCCAGAATAAAATTAATTGGTTTTGAGCCAATGCGCACTCTGTTAAGATTGATAGTATCATTGATAAAAGACGCGGTATCATATTCCAGATACAGAGGTTCAAAACCGCCCGCTTCAATTTTTGAAATATCCAGAATGTCGTTAATAAGCCTAAGAAGAGTTGTACCCGACTGATAAATCTGATTAATATTATTTCTGCTCTTCTCGGGAATCTCGCATTGAAGCTCAATCTCCGAAAGACCGATAACCGCGTTAAGCGGAGTGCGTATTTCGTGGCTCATTGTCGCAAGAAATTCGCTCTTTGCCTGCGAAGCCTGAACCGCGATTCTGGTTTGGTTTTCAAGTTCAAGCGTGCGATCATGCACAGTCTTTTCAAGAATAACATTTGACTGTTCAAGCTGCTTATAAATTCCGCTGAAACGGCTGGATAAGGTAAAAGACATTCCGATATGAAACACAAATGTTGAATACAAAAACAGCCGGATTGAACTGCGGAAAATCAATATGTCAAGAACGTCAAAAATTCCGCACGCATAAACAAGAATCGAACCTATTAAAAGGTTCGCGAATGTGTTTAACGTCCTGCCGATAATATCATTTTGAATTTTATTTGAACGCCGCTCGCGGAAATGATATACAAGCAGACCAAAGTAAACAAAGAAGAAATAAACAAGCATAGAAACATAAAAAATATGCTTAACATCATCGCCGTACTGGGCGCAAAAGAATATCTGCGTAACACCGAGAAAAAGCGAAAACGCAAGAAAAACCAGACTAAATCTTGTTGCCTTCTGACGCCCGATTTGTTCGATGAAAAGGCATAGCATGGATATCGCAAGAAATATTGACAGGTACTCAAGATAAATCGCGGTATTTGAATTTGGAATGATAAAATTTACAGCACCTTCCGACATGATATAATGGACACAGAGCATAAGCGAAAAAATACCGTAGTAAAGATTAAATAATTCAGCTTTTTTTCTGAGAGAAATAAAAACTAAAAGATAATATATGCCTGTATACGCAAGAATACCGCTGATGAAAAAACGTATAAAATTTTGATGCTGTTTTAAAATGACGCTGTAATCATCAATATAATACGGTTCTGAATAGAATAACCCTGTCCCGTCATACGAAGGATCGCCTATAATCCGCAATGCGATAATATTTGTTCCATGAATAAAAAGATTTTTATCTACAGGGAAATAAACATCCCTCCATGTGCGGTGACTTTTAATTTGACCGTTATCATCAAGATGCATTTCCGATATAACAAGAAAACCGTTTATATATATTTCCCAGTTCTCTCCGATGCAGCTAAAATAAATTCCGGGAACTTCGATCGAATCTGTCTGCATGAATCTCATTGCCGCAATATCAATTTCAATTGGAATGATAATTGTAAATTCTTCCGCCGGTTTGCCGAACGGAGACAGAAATGTACGCTTAGGCAAATCCGGCAAACCGGAATTCGTAACGTTAAAAGGAGGAGAGTTGAACTTCACCCATTGCGTTTGTGCGGCGGACGGGATTTTAAGAATATCCTCAGGATCAAATCCTCTTCTTATAAAAGCGGAATCCGCCGTCAAATTACGATAGAGCGGACTGCCGCTGCCGCTTCGGATATTTATCTGTTCTGTCCATTGAAAAATAACCATCAGGATTATTGCTGTTGAATAGAAAACCGGAATTAGATATTTAAAGGGAATTAAAATAAATTTAGGCTTAAAATTGAAGTTCATGAATTTTTAAGTATAATAGAATAAAAAATAATTAACAAGATATGTATTATCATACACTTAATGACGCGCCGATAGCGGTAGTGTATTCTGCGTTTTCAGGATATTCAAAATGCACATGATACAGCGAGGTAATGCCTTCCAGCACGCGCCGCCCGATAAGATTACCGCTGCCATTTCCAGTAACAACTATTTTATCGGTGTTTCTGCTTTTTGCCGCAAAGACAGACAGCATGCCTATTACCTGATACACCATGTTTATAATAGCAAGGGCAATATCTTCGCTGCCTGTGCCGTCCATCATCTTGCCAAAATTGGATGCTGTTGTTTCCTTGTTAAGAAAACTCAGATCGGTTTCCATTATGTCTTCCATTAGAAGATCAACACCGGAGAGCTTTCCTTTTTCCGCAAGCTGCATAATTCCGTTAAACTCCGACACATAAAGCATTTTTTTCGCAAGCCCCAGAATTGTTCCGCCGCCAACACCGGATCCTCCAAGGTGAGAAATATGATCGTTTTGCGCGTCGATAATTGCCGTGCCCGTTCCGATATTGGTGATGATGATATTACTGCGGCCCGCAAGAAACATTCCTCCAATGCCAATCGCTTTAATCTCATCAACCTTAACAGCCGGTATGCCAAACAGATCATCCTTCAGCTTTCCCGCTCCCGCTCCGGTAATCATGATCCGTTTAATATCGCCAATCGGGATGTTGTTCTCCACAATCATCTTGCCAAACGCTCCTGTTGCCGAAGTTACCGCATCAAGCGCCTTCGTCTTTATCAGGTGAATAACGCGGCCGTTTTCTATCGAAACCGCTTTAGTGGTGGTACTTCCAATATCAATGCCTACTATCATAGCGTATTTAAAGTATAAATTTTTTTTTAATAAATTAGTAGAGCTTTTTCAGATAACTTTCAAATAATATTATTAATCAATATTTAATAATCAAATAATAAAACCTTAACACTCATTTTAGACATTACTAATCATAATTATGTTTACGCTTAGCGGAAACAAAAATCAGGAGGATATGAATGAGAAAATTTCTTTTAGCTGTATTTGTATTATTAACAATTACATTTCAGCCTTTATTTGGATCTGGCGGTTCAGATAAAAACGCGCGGAATAACGCACAAAATACCGCGGCAGGACAGGCAAAATATGTTTTTGTTTTTGTCGGTGACGGGATGTCAACATCGCATTTTTCCGCTACGGAATATTATTTATCAACAAAAAACAATGTCACAAACTACGAACTAACCCGCTTAAATTTTACACAATTTCCCGCAGCTGGACTTTCAAACACACATGATTACGGTTCATTAATCACTGACTCCGCTTCCGCCGGCACCGCATTTGCATCCGGCAGAAAAACATTATCAAGCATGATCAATATTGATCCCAGAGACGGAAGGACGCCGTACAAAACCATTGCCGAGTATGCAAAGGACGCAGGTATGAAAGTCGGTATTGTATCAACTGTTACTTTAACTCACGCTACGCCTGCCGCTTACTACGGGAAAATTACCAACAGAAACAATACTGAAGGTAACGCAAATGAACCCGTAGGATTGGGACAGCAGCTTGTGGAAAGCGGTTTTGATTATTTTGCGGGCGGATGGATAGTGTCAAACAGCGCTCAAAACGATAATCATCTGAATGAAGCAAGGAGACTGGGTTACACCGTTACGCGCACATCCGCTGAATTTAACGCGTTAAATAAAAACAGCGGAAAAATAATCGCTCTTGCGGAAAGAGTACAGGACTCGGGAGCAATGCATTATGAAATAGATCGTCAGCCGTCAGATTTATCAATTGTTGATTTCACCAGAAAAGGAATTGAAGTTCTTGATAACCCAAACGGTTTTTTTATGATGGTAGAAAGCGGCAAGATTGACTGGGCTGCTCACGCAAATGACGCAGGCGCGGTTATTCATGATGTTATTGCGTTTGATAAAGCAATTGAAGAAGCAATAGCGTTTTATAACAGACATCCAAATGATACCCTTATTATAGTAATTGGCGATCATGAAACAGGAGGCATGACTCTTGGCTGGGCAGGAACAGCAGGAATTCCGGCGCAGCCGGGTGTGTCCGCAAACCTTGGAATGGGATACTCATTATATTTTGACAGAATTGCAAAACAAACAAGATCATATGTCGCTTTTGACAATGATGTAATAGCGCCATACAAAGCAAACATTCCTGCTGCGCAAAGAAGATTTGAAGATCTTTTTCCAGCAATTTTAGAATCCTTTGGCATTGATTTAAGGCCCGGCAGTTTAAATGTCACCGAATTCCAGAAAAATCAAATTGAAATCGCTTTCAGGCGATCAATGGAATTGCAGACAAATACGCCGCAGGAAGGCTGGAGCGTATTTCACGGCAGTTATGAAGCTTTAACAGTTAAATTAACTCAGATTCTTAACCAAAACGCAGGCATAGGCTGGACATCTTATTCACATACAGCCGTTCCTGTCGCTACATTCGCATTTGGAGTGCATCAGGAAATATTCAGCGGATATTATGACAATACTGAAATTTTCTTTAAGCTGGCAAGCGCGATGGGGATAAATGCGCGTTAAATCTTTTCCTCCAAAAAAAGATATGGAAAAATTAAAAAAAGTTGTTATGCGATTATCCTTTTTGGGTTCTTTCAAAGAATCCAAAAAGGACATCATGTTTATTATAATTTCTTTTATTTTTACTATATTAATATTTTTGATACCGACAGGATTTGAAGATTCGGGAATTCAGTCAAATACATTGAAGTGTAAAGTGCGCGTCATTCAAGCGGATAATGAGTATGTCAGAACAATGGGTCCTGTAAAGCACGGATATCAAAAACTTGAAGTGCAGGTTCTTTCCGGTAAAATTGTAAAAACAGAAAACTTTAAAGGTTCAATTTATTCAACATCAAATAATCTTACAGGCAGAATGGAAATGGATAAATTATTCGCCGAAGGGGATATCGCTTATGCGGTATTAACCCTGACAAATGATAATACAGTTTCCATGATCCGCGTTATGGATCATTATCGCACAGATAAGATAATCATTTTAAGCGTTCTTTTTATAGTATTAACTATTTTTATAATGGGATGGATGGGAATAAAAATTCTGTTGACTTTTATTTTTTCCGCCGTCATGCTGATAAAAATATTATATCCAATGATGCTGCGCGGCTATGATCCAATAATAATTTCGTTATTTGTCACGATTTTTATTTCAGCGATAATATTATTTCTGGTTGCAGGCCTTTCAAAACGAGCGTTATGCGCATTTTTAGGAACAGCGGGCGGAATTTTATTTACTGCCTTATTATCTTATATTTTTACATTTTGGTTTAAAATCCATGGAGCTGTGCGTCCTTTTGCTGAGACGCTTGTTTATACAGGATACGGCCATTTGAATCTATCGCATCTTTTTATCGCGGGAATTTTCATAGCAGCGTCAGGTGCAATGATGGATCTTGCCATGGATGTATCAGCGGCGATGGATGAAATAAAAAACCAGCAGCCTGCTATTACAAGGTTTCAACTTTTGAAATCAGGCTATACTGTCGCCCGTCAGGCAGCAGGCACAATGTCTACAACGCTTTTATTCGCTTATTCAGCTGAATATACCGCTATGATAATGGTTTTTATCGCACAAGGCATTCCGCTAGAGAATGTAATTAACATGGTTTGGGTATCTTCAGAAATAGTGCATACTTTGGTAGGTTGTTTCGGTTTAATTCTTGTCGCGCCTCTTACTGTATTCGCGAACGGAATGATTCTTTGTAAATCAAAGCCGTAAAATTATTTAGAAAACAGGCTGATGGTATTTTTTATACATTTTTCTTCAAAATTTTTATAAGAGAACCTCTGATATATTCATTTCTATCCATTCGGCAACTCCGTCTTTATTGTTGCTTTGGCAAATATAATCAGCAGCCTTTTTAAGCTCATCTATTCCATTTTCCACCGCTACTCCGGTTCCGCACTTTTCTATCATTTCAATATCATTATAGTCATCCCCAAAGGCGGCAATTTCATCAAGTTTTAAATTTTCTTTCTTTGAGATTTCTTCTATTGCCAGATATTTACTCGCATCATTTGGATAAAATCCATACCAGTTTTCTCCCGCAAATTCAATTACTTTGATATTTTTTAACTTATCTTTAATTTTATTGGCAATTTCTTTTTCGTGTATTTCAACTGTTATCTTATATGTCTTCTCCGATAATGGTTTTGAAAAATCATAATAAATACCATGCATATAATCCGAGTGCCATGATACATCTTTGTATGTTACATAATAATTGTTGATTGTCTCTATTGTGACAACTCCTATATTTTTATTATTCTTAAAATCATCTAAGAGCGTGTCAGAATCCTCAGTCGAAATATATTTTTCGTATATAATTTCATTAGCTTTATTTTTAACTAAAGAACCGCCGTTATAAATCATTATATCCGGTTTTATCAGCCGCGTAATTCTTTCCGCCGATTTTTCCGACCTTGCTGTTGCGATAATTATTTTTATTCCTCTTTGCCTGCACTTTTCAAATATTGAAACAGTGTAACCGGATACTGTTTTATCTGATCTTAAAAGTGTACCGTCGAGATCTGTGATGATGGCTGACGGCATTGGGTTTTTGTTTTGCATAATTAATTATAACACGGATTAATTTTTTATATTATCTTACCCCACAAAAGTATAAGTCTCATTGTAATAAGCATTGGACTTGTTCGACAACTCGGTTAGTTGTCTCACAAGTCCTGCATTTTTTCAGGCTAAAGCCTTACAAAAATGCGTTTTTATAATGAAGTTGTTCAATAACTGAAGTTATCGAACAACTCTATTAAGCGATTTCCCTTCATAACTCCAATATCTTGTAGGTTGAATATTATAATCTATATCAAGAATTTCTCTTGTAACCTGAGTTAAAGATTTTTCTTCATCGCTGTCCGCAGTTTTTACTTTTCTATCAGATGACACAAACACTTCCGCTGATGTTTCGCCGTAAGTAAAAACCAGTTTAGCGC
>Ga0209755_10004689_pt1 | contig 16007 bp, 11 predicted proteins | sample TergutCo191P1_FD_187301 | JGI IMG/M metagenome (GOLD analysis project Ga0209755, IMG submission 187301) | Cornitermes sp. P1 segment gut microbial communities from Petit-Saut dam, French Guiana - Co191P1 (SPAdes) (version 2) | ecosystem: Host-associated > Arthropoda: Insects > Digestive system... | reverse complement strand
TTGGGCGAATCATGCCACGATTACCGGTCTGCAAAACGGCGTGGAATATGAGATATGGATTCGCGTGCCCAACGTGTTTGGCGAGCGCGGTTTCGGTGTTATTCGCGGCACTCCCGGCCCGGCCACCATGCTCGCGCCGACCGCCCCCGCCGTAACACCCCCCGAAGGCACTACCAGAAACCTTCTCGTAAGCTGGAATCCCGTGCCGGATGCCGAGGCCTACCGCGTTTTCTACAGCCCATTCAATGAACCCCCGGGGCCAAGGACTCGCTTCCAGAGGATAACCCCGCAGAACAACAACGAGGGCAGACAGGAAGCTCTGGTGCTTGGTCTTATGCCCGGCACCCAGTACTTTATCTGGATTGCCGCCGAGCAGAACGGCGTGGCGGGAAACCACAGTGCCATGATAACCGGCACAACCGGCTTTCCCACCACGGGTCAGATGCGCAGAAGGTATGATGTCAACGGCTTCCCCGTAACGACCCTGATGTATATCGAGGTGAACGACAACAACATTCTCAATGCCGGTGACTACATCCTCGAGGATGGTACCTTCCTGTGGGACTACATCGTTATCTTTGCCGCGAATCTAAGGCAAAGGAACTGCGCCATGGATGACGATGCGAGCATACACGGCTGTACCCATCACGGTGTCCACATTCACTTCAACGAGAATGTGCGTCACATTCTTGAGCACCGCAGCACCTTTATACAGCCGTTGCAGGACAAGGGGATCAGGGTAAAACTTGGCCTTCTTGGCGACTGGGACGGCATAGGCTTTGGCAGCATGAACTCGACTGAAATCGACGACATGGTAAGGCACATAGTCGAGATCATGGAACGCTACGATCTTGACGGCGTTGATTTTGACGACGAATGGTCAAACGATATGCGCATGGGTGGCTTCCCCTCCCAAGCCGCGTGGGTAGGCAGTCCGGAGGGCATGGTAATGGCTACCGCCGTCTATCCGGCTCATGCCTTTAGCTGGCCTTTCACTATTACGGTTTGGAGGGATCCGCAGCAGGGAGTAACGCCGGGCAACGTTCTTACCTCAAACCCGGGTGCGGCTTACTTGAACGAGATGTGGCTGCAAGGCGGCAGGAACTTCTACGAGACCCTTAGAAGAACCAGGGTGGCCTTCAACGAGCTTGAGGGGCGGCTTCCTGTAAGGCCACAGGACATAGCCTATCAGGGCGGCGTCAGGCGGCTCACCATCTCCCTTTACGAATTCAACAAGGCTCGCTGGGTAACGCCTGGTGACGGTGTGAACGAAGGGTATGGTTTGACCAACTATATCAGGAACCGTCCGGACGGGCAGGGTGAGATCATCAGAGCCACGTCTGAGTCCTTGGCACAGATCATAGACTTTGCCATGCAGCCTTGGTACAACCAGTGGCACTGGGACAGCCCCAACAATTTGCCGCGCACCATGTTTTCGCCGCTGGCAATCGACGTAAGCGGTCATGCCTATGCCGGCCAGAACAATTCTCCCAACCCGACATTCCCAGGCATGGAAGGCGGGGGACGGCCAATCTCGATCCAGACCGTGGCCAACAGGTTCAGGGCGGCTTCCGATGCCGCCGCTGGCCTGGGGCCGGGCGAGTCGCCCTTTGTGGCGCAGTACATGGCCAACGTTATACAGGGTGGGGAAGCGCGCGAGCCTTTTGGCATGATCTTCTTCTACAATCTGCGTCCTGCCTCCATGCTTCTTAGCGAAACTCCCGGGGGGCCGGCAATAAGGACAGTGGAAGAGTACTTGTCGTACCTTACCAGAACTATTTTTGGCCAGGAAACGATTCTTACCGTCGGCGGCGGGGATCGTCCCAAAGGCTTCTAGGTTCGTTACCCGGCGCCTTTGTTTGGGCGCCGGGTTTGCTTAATAGCACGGAGGTAATGTGATGAGAAACGGCGTTTTGTCAAACCGCGGAAAGTTCCGGCTCCTTAAGGCTTTTGCCTTGGGGGGAGTCTTTTCCGGGCTTCTCTTTGTGCTTGCCTGTCAGGTGCCTGGAACCGGGCTTGATCCGATCGGGGCGATCCCGACCGTCCCGCGAAAGCAGCTTGCGACTACCATGCTGGCGGGTGCCCCTCACTGGGTGCGGACGGTGCTTCACGTTGATTTGGAACGCTACAACCCGCTTAACGCAATGGACTTTTTCGTCGGCGAGCGCCGTCAGGACGGGTCATGGGTTTCTCAGAACCCTCTCTTTGAGTACGTGGTTCTAAGCTACGCTTATCTTGCGCGGGACTCCCGGGGCTATGCGAGCCTCAGGCTTACCCCGCAATTGCGCCGTATCCTTGACAACAGCAGGACTTACATCTGGCCCTTGCAGCAGGTCGGCATAAAGATTCTGGTGGAGGTGCGCAGCGGCCGCTTCGGCGATGACGAGGCGGGGGATGGGGTAGGTTTGGGAACCTTCGATATGCCGGCGGCGCTTAGATTTATGGATCAGCTTGTCGTGCTGACCGATCGTATCGGGCTTGACGGCTTTGAGTTCAACGACATAGGCGGCGGCTACAGGTCATTTCCTCCGCATACGGAGTTTCTTACTCGGTTCGGAAGCGACGAGCGGATGTTCCCCGAAAGTATGTTCCTTGATGCGGACGGAAACCGGTTCGAGCAGGAAAGGGTGAACGAGATTCTGTGGCGCGAAGGCGGCCAGAACCTTACGGACATGATGATCTACGTGAACGAGTACCTCAAGAAAAGGCAGGATCTGGCTGCGGACTTTGGCGGTGCCGGGAACGACGGCAGGATCGTGGAAACCGTGCGCACTGTTCTTGTTCGCGGGGTGAACCACGGCTACTGGATGCCCACGATGGTGCGCCCGGCATTCACGCCGGATGCCTACACCGGGGCTACGCCTTACATCGTGCAGAATGTCGAGGCGATCATAGTGGATGCCCGCAACCATTTGGAAGGAACCAATCCCAACTTTCCCTTCCGAATGATGTGGCATCCGCCTACCGCCCGGTATGAGCCGCAGCTTTTGGAGGCTTTTGCACCGTTTGCCATAGATCTGTCGGTGAACGACCGAATGTCCGTGGCGGAGGCTGGCGCGCTTGCGAGGGCGTTTGCCGGGACTTTCCAAATACCCAACAGGTTCGGCACGCTGTACTTCAGCAACCTGCCGACCCTGGACGAGGATGCAAACATTGTATCGTTTTTGAGCGCTTTTGTCGGCCCTATATTTACCGGCCATGCGCACTTGCATGAGGGCGGCGGAAATCGCCCAAGGCCCACTTGGTAGTGGGGCTTTAGTAACATTAAGGAGTAACACAAATGGCAAAGATTTTTAAGGCACTGGCCGTGTTGGTCGTGCTTGGGTTTGGACTCGCAGTTCTGACGGGCTGTCCTGACACGGTGGACAGGAGGCCGACTGTAACGGTAACTGCGTTAGGCGACACAAACCTTATCGGTGGCGAGTCGCTGGGGTTTGAGGCGACCGTGGGCGGCTGGATGCCCGAAAGTGTCGATAACAGCATTGTCTGGTCGATTGTCGAGCAGGGAACGCACGGGGGCACGTTTCTTGACGGGAATGTGTTAACAGTATCGACACTTGAAAGGCATTCGCGGCTTACAGTGCGAGCGTCTTTAGAGGTAGATCCTTCTGTTTTTGGGCAGGTTGCGGTTAACATCACGCCGCCCGATCCGATTATGACGGGGCTGACGCTGGCTGCTGCAAGCAATACTGGTTTAAGAGGTGGAAGCGTAATCTTTTCTGCTATCGTTGAGGGGTTGCATAATCCGCCGGCATTCATGGACTGGGAAATTGTTACTACGGGTACCAGTGCGGGGACAACGCTTGCCGGTGGGCTCCTCACGATAGCTGTTGGTGAGACCCAGCCAACTATCACGGTGCGGGCAACTTCTGTATTCGATCCTACCTTCTCCGCTCAGGACAGTGTCAATATTCATGACTTGCCGACTGGGGTAAGGGCTGTGTCGGCGGGAAGTAACTATACCGTGGTGGTAGGAACTGACGGTTCTCTTTGGGCTTGGGGAAATAACGAGTTTGGTCAGATTGGTGACGGTTCATCGAATAACACCCGTGTTAGCTTTAGTCGGATAGGAACGGCTAGTGATTGGCTATCCGTGTCGGCAGGTAGTTCGCATACACTGGCTATCAGAGAAGACGGTTCTCTCTGGGCTTGGGGAAATAATGCGGACGGCAGAACTGGTCTCGGCATAAACACTGGAACTACCAACAACCCCACTCGTGTGGGGACGGATAGTTGGGTCGCTGTGTCTGCGGGCAATTCCCACACTCTGGCTATCAGATCGGATGGTTCTCTCTGGGCTTGGGGGAGCAATGCGAACGGCAGGACTGGCCTTGGTATGGACACTGGAACTGCCAACAGTCCCACCCGTGTGGGGACGTATGCTGATTGGGACTACGTATCCGCTGGGATGGAGCACAGCATGGGCATAAGGGAGAATGGCGATGGTGATCGCACTCTCTGGGCTTGGGGAATTGGCGTGAACGGCAGGCTTGGCACTGGCAATTCAGATAGCCAAAATGTCCCTGTCCAATCGGGAGGTGCTACTGATTGGGCGTCCGTATCGACAGGCAATGTCCATAGCATGGGTGTAAGGACGGATGGTGCCCTCTTCGCCGTTGGAAATACCGCTTCTGGTGTATTTGGCGGCGGTTGGGCAAGTGGGGTTGCAACTAACTGGATGCGGGTAGGTACTCTTAATACCTGGGCATCTGTTTCCGCTGGCTTCCAGCACACCATGGCCACCAGAACGGATAACACGCTCTGGGGCGCAGGTAATGTTGCGGATGGAAGGATTGGCGGTTCCAATGCTGGCTTTACTGGAGCATTGAATTCTTTCGGGCAGTCATTCCAAGCTGGTGCGACAGGGTTAGCTGGGGAGTTCTGGGTATCTGTATCCGCAGGTGTCACGCATACGGTGGCTATAAGGACAGACGGTTCCCTCTGGGCTTGGGGTAGTAATGCTGATGGCAGGACTGGCTTCGGGACCACAGGGGGACAGCAGAACTTTCCTGCCCAGATTATTCCCTTGCCGTAAGTTGATCTAGTACAGGGCAATGCCCTAGCATTTCAGTAGTGCCCTTGCAAGACTTAGATTTTGCAAGGGCATCATTGTTTAGGCGAGATGTGGTTTACACCTACTGCCTGGTGAATGTCCTTGTTTCATCGCCAAATGTTAAAGCTAGGATGCCGCCACTAATCGAATACGTTCCTGTTTGCGGCTCTTGCGTATAACTCACCCATTCGTCATTGACATGTATTTCGGCTAATTCCATAGTAATAGTACCATCGCTGATCTTATATGTTCCCCTTGATCCGAAACTTCCCAAAAACCACGATTCCCAGTTTCCGTCATCAAATCTGAATTTGGTTCCGACCCAATCGCTCCAGCTTCCGGCGAGTGTAGAACCATCCTCAATAACCGACGTTAATGTCTCGTCTTCCGTCCGTGTTGTGCGGCTTATGATATACACCGAAAACACGGCAAGCGTTATCACGACAAGCCCTAAAATTGCCTTTTTCTTGTTCATGTTCATGCCAAACTCCTTTAAGATATTTTCCATATTAGTAGGTTGCCTGTCAACGGTCAATGGAAAAGGCATCCGCAGGAGTGAAAATGAAAGACAAGCAGAGTTTAGCACGTACCAGATGGGAATGTAAACTCTCTCTTGTGTGATATACAAAACCGCGCAAACCGTGATACAATCTCCCCATCATGCAAAACTTCGAATTCAAAATGCCGACGAAAATGATTTTCGGGAAAGGCGTCGAAAACCGGGCGGGCAACGAGTCGGCCTTGGTCTCAAAACGGGTTCTTCTGCACCATTCAGGGGGACACGCGGTAAAGTCAGGTCTGGTTGACCGAATCAAGGCGAGCCTAAAGAACGCCGGGGTCGAATGGGTGGAACTGGACGGCGTTCTGCCAAACCCAAGGCTTTCCCTTGTTTACAAGGGCATTGAAATTGCGAGAAGGGAAAAACCGGGGTTGATACTCGCGGTCGGGGGCGGTTCGGCGATCGATTCGGCCAAGGCCATCGCTTTGGGGGCGGTCAACGACGGCGACGTGTGGGACTTTTTCGAGCGGAAAAAAACCGCGACCGAAGCCCTGCCCGTGGGTGCGGTCCTGACGATTCCGGCGGCAGGCAGCGAGTCGAGCAACAGTTCCGTTATCACCAACGAGGAAGGGCCTTGGAAACGCGGCGTGAACTTCGAATGCATCCGGCCCGCCTTCGCCATTCTTAACCCCGAGTTAAGCTATTCCCTGCCGGCGTTTCAAACCGCGTGCGGAATCGTGGACATGATGGCCCATATCATGGAGCGGTACTTTACCAAGGAGCCGCATGTCGAATTGAGCGACGAACTTTGCGAGGGCGCATTGCGCGCCATCGTCCGCAACGGGCGCAGGATTTTTCTTGGCGGTGAAAGCGATTACGATGCGCGGGCCGAGATCATGTGGGCCGGTAGTCTCGCCCACAACAATCTTTTCGGCGTGGGGCGCGTCGGGGATTGGGCCAGCCACCAGATAGGGCATGAGCTTTCCGCGCTTTTCGACACGGCCCATGGCGCGGCCCTTTCGGTCATCTTCCCCGCGTGGATGCGGTACAACATCGGCGAGGATCCCGCGCGCTTTGCCCGTTTCGCGGCCAAGGTTTGGGGCGTGGATGGCGCGTTTTACGATTTCGGGCAAGCGGCTTGGGAGGGGATTTTCCGCATGGAAAATTTTTTCCGTTCCATCGGCATGCCGGTGAATTTCGCCGAGGCAAAAGTGGACGCATCCCGAATCGACGAGATGGCGCAACGGGCATGTACATTCGGCCCGGTGGGTAATTTCCGCAAACTTGAGCAAAAAGATGTCGAGGCGATATATCGTCTTGCCGCGGGGCAGTAGTAACGGCGTTACCGTTAGACCACCATCGTGATTCTGCTGCCCCCCGTGGTTTTCTCGATTTGGATTTGCTTGTCAACCCGTTCGCGCAGTTCGGTAACGTGGGAGATGATTCCGATGATGCGATCCGCGCCCGCCATTTCCGAAAGCGTTTTTATCGCTATATCGAGGGTTTCGGTGTCAAGAGTGCCGAAACCCTCGTCTATGAACATCGCGTCAAGATGAATGCCCCCAGCGCTTTGCTGGACGACGTCGGATAGCCCAAGGGCGAGCGACAGCGAGGCCATGAACGATTCGCCGCCGGACAAGCTGTTCGCCGAACGCGCCTTGCCGGTGTACGCGTCGAACGCCTCTATCTCCAACCCCGTTTTTAGGCGGCCATCGCTGCTTTCCGTTTTTCGCAACAAGGTGTAACGGTTTTGGCTCATCATTTTTAAGCGTTGGTTTGCGGCGAAAAGCACGCGCTCGAAGTAGGCCATTTGGGTATAGGTTTCGAAGTCGAGTTTCCCGTTTGCCGCGTCCGAAAGTTGCTTTACCGCGGCGTATGATTTGTCGGCCCGTTCGAAGTCGATTGCGGCTTGACGTAATTCTTTGAGTTTACTTTCGGTTTTGTCAAGGCGGCTTTTGATTTCCTCGCGCTGTTTGCCCAATGCGGAAGATTCCGCATTGGCCTTCGCCGCTTCGGTTTCCAGTTTTTCCATATCGGGCCGCGCCTTGCCTGCGGTTTCGTTTTCAAGGCGTTTTATGTCCCGGGTAAGTTGTTCGCCGTTTTTTTCGTAGTCCGTCAGTTGCCTTGCCATGTTCGCAAGCTCGTCCTCGGTTATAAGCGCGGCGGCATATTCCGCTTCGCTAGAGAAGGCGTGCGTGCGCAAGACTTCCTCGTATTTGGCCCGCGCATCGGCGCAGAGTTTGGACGCTTCCAGTTCGTTCGCGCCGCGCTCCGCCACCAAGGTTTGCGCGGATTGATGCGCCGATTCCGCGGCGGACTTTCGTTTGGTCGCGGTTTCCCAGCTCGCGGCAAGGTTCGCGAGGGATTGTTCCGCAGTTTTTTTGTCGGCGGTCAAGGTGTCCGATTCGTTTTGTGTTTGGCCCAGCAATTCCGTGAGTTTTGTTTTCGATGTTTCCCATTTGGCGTTGGGCGCGAATTCCGAAAAATCGTTCTCAAACCGATTGACCAACGATGCGATCTCGCCTTGCAGCGAAGCGACTTCGGGGGTTAGTTTGTCGCGTTTGTTCGTGGCGTTGTCGAATTTTGCCTTGAGTTCGGCAAGCGATTTTTCCGTTTCGGCTTTCTTCTTTGACAATTCCGATATCTTCGTTCTTACCGTGTTGGTTATTTCGGCCAATTGCCTAGCCGCCGTTTCAAGCGTGGCATTTGGCGCATGCGCGGACAAATCGGCAAAAAAACGGGAGGACAGCACTTCGATTTCCGATTTTGTCCTGCCGCACTCCAAGGACTTTTCCTCGCGTTTGCTTTGCGCACTCTCTTTCGCGGCTTTCGCTTTTTTGAGTTCGGCTTCGGTTACGTCTCCAGCGGATAATACGGAGGGATTGGGATGAACCGCGGAGCCGCAAACCGGGCAAGGCTCGCCATCGGTCAACGTGCTTGCCAGAATACCCGCCTGGCTGCGAAAGAAAGCGTCTTCCAATGACCTATGCTTGCCATCCACGTTTGCGAAGTCGATATCCAATATCTCGAATTCCAACTGCATCTTGGATAACGCATTTTGCTTTTCGGCGACGACGACGAGATCCATTTGCAGTGCGGAAAGTTTTGCTTGCGTATCTTCGTTGCATGTCAGTTCCTGTGTTAGCTGATCGATGGCGTTTTTTACATCGTCAACTGGTGGCAGACTGTCAAGGATTTCGCATGTGGCAGCCAATTCCCCCTGCATACCGGACAGTACCGTTTGCTTGCCCGCGATTTCGTCTCCGCTCTTTTTCAACGCGGTCAGCTTTTTCAGCCGTTCGACGACCGCCTCCCACTTTTTGGACAACTCGTTAAACGCGGTTTGCGCCTCGGCAAGCGGGGGCAGTTCCCGAATGGCACTCGCCGCCAGTTCCAATTCTGCGGCGGCCGCGGTTTCCTGTTTCGTTGCGGCGCCTAGGTTGGCCTGCGCGGTCGCATGGTTGGCCGCCGTTTTCGCCGCGTCATCGGCAAGGGGTTTGACCTTGCGCAACGCCGTTTCGCCCAAAGCGGCGCGCCTTTTGCACGTTTCGATTTCGCTGGCCTTGGACTCGTGTTTGTCCAGCAAAATGCGGGATGAGGCAAGGTCTGAAAACTTTTTGCACAATTCCCCAGCGACGGCAAGTTCGGCGGTAAGGTTCTGTTTGACCGCATCGAATTGGGCAAGGCTTTTGTCCGCTTTTGAAAGCGCGGTTTTGTCGGTTTTGACCTGCGTTTCCCACTCGGCGAACTGTGCGTCCCGTTTGTACACGTCAACTTCGTGGCGGTTGAAGTCGTGGATTATCAAATCGCGCCTTTCTTTTTCCCGCTTCGCGTGGGCCTTCAACTGTTCCTGAAAATTCTTGAACATTTCCGTCCCAAAAATACGCCGCAGGATTTTAAGACGTTCGTCCGTTCCGCTCTGCAAGAATCGCAGAAAGTCGTTCTGCGCGATCATGACGATCTGCGCGAATTGGTCTTTGTCGAGACCCACGATTTCGTCGATCCTTGACTTCACGTTACGATCCCCGCTTACCGTGGTTCCGTCGGGCAACAGCAGGGTGACGTCCTGCCCGCTTTTCTTGATCACGCGCCTTATGTTGTAAACGGTATTGCCGGAAACGAAATCAAGTTCGACGAAAGTCTTGTCGTTGGCATCCGCGAAGTCGGAACGAAGCATCCCGTAATCGCCGCGGCTCGCGCCGCTCGCCTTGCCGAATAACGCGAAGGAAATCGCGTCAAAGATCGTCGTCTTGCCGGAACCGGTCTCGCCCGTAATCAAGTACAGGCCGTTCGTCCCAAGCGCGGCAAAGTCTATGTTTTGAAGATCGGCATACGAGCCGAAGGCGTTCATTTTAAGTTTAAGCGGTTTCATGCCTCATCCCCCGTAAGCAGGCCGCGCACTATGGCGGCTTGTTCGTCCGTCATGGTCGCGCCTTGAGTGTCAAGAAAAAACTCGGTGAAAAGATCGTATGGCGAAAGCCTTTCCGTTTTCTCGGTTCCAATCGCGTCGGCACTCGCACCCGCAACCGCGGATATGTCAATCCTTGTCCTTGAATTGTCAAAATCAAGACACATCACGTTCGGGTACACGCTTCGCAGCTTTCCCATCGGGTCTATGATTTCCCCCTCGTCCGTGAGTATCACCCGCAGATAATCATCTTTGTCGATAGCGTCACCGCCATCCATCAACTTGTCGATTTCGCCTTTAATCTCCCGCATGTCGTGAATCGGCGTTAGGGGGAGGGGGGTAATATCGAGCTTGCCTTTCTCGCCCAACTCCACAAGGCTTACGGATTTTTCCTGCCGCCATTCCGAAAACGAATACTTGATAGGGGAACCGGCGTAACGGATATGCGGAAGGCCGACGGATTGCGCCCCATGCAAATGTCCGAGCGCGACGTAATCGAACCGTTCGACCAACCCCGCGTCAATCGCGTCGAGACCACCAACGGGATTCAGTTCCGATTCCGAACGCGTGGCCGCGATGCCGGCTTTCGTGTAATACTGATGCGACACAAGCACGTTGCGCGCCGCGTAATCGATATCCGCGTTTTCCAATATCGCCGAAAGCGCGGCCCCGTAACTCTCGACCTCCTCGCCATCGAAAAAACCGCGTATCGACAACGGTTTTATAAACGGCAACAACCAAAAGTTCACGTCGCCATATTCGTCGGCCAACGTGAGTTTGTCAAGCGCGCCGTCAAACGATCCGCACAGGAAAAGTTTCCTGTCCGATAGCAAACGGCTCGCGTAACTCATGCGTTCGGGCGAATCGTGGTTGCCGGAAACGATCATCACCGCCACGTTCTCGCGGGCGAGTTCGGTCAGGAAGTCGTCGAACAGACGCACCGCCTCCACGCCGGGAATGGCGCGGTCGTATACGTCGCCCGCGATTATCACCGCGGAGGGCCGCTCGGTTTTGACGTATCCGATTACCTGCTCGAAAACATGCCGCTGCTCGGCGAGCATGGGGTAACGGTTCACGACCTTGCCGATGTGCAGGTCGGAAAGATGAAGGAATTTCATTATCGTTTCTCCGAAGGTTCGGTTCCGGTGGATTAAGCAAGCGGCCTTAAGCTACTTGAAAAAACCGGTTTTCCCGTATTTGTGAATTTTTCCGTTGACGCGCCGTTTCGCGTCGTCAAGCTGCCTGAAAATAAAACCGGCGAACTCCGCCTCGTTCCCCGCGCCGCCGCCGGTGAAACCCTGGACGACATACGCCTCGCTCGACGCGGCCGCGGAAAGCCTGCGGGCAAGGGATCGAAAAGAGGCCGCGGCCATCGCGCCGAAGATATCGACCGCGTCGCCGTCGTCGACATCCCCGTCCGTTTCGGGGTAGACCAAAGCCAACGTCCCCTGCCCCCGCGCCTTGAAACCCGCGGCAAGTTCCTTCGTCAAAAAAAGCCAGCTTTTGACGTGGTCGCTGGCAAGCACCTCTATGTCCACGGGTTTGAGATCGGCGGCGGCGCACGGGGCCGAAGGGGGCGAGCAGACGAGGATCGCCCCGTCGATAACCCCAAGGCGGTTTTCCGCGGCCAGAACCAAGGTGCGGGCCGAAATCGCGCTGCCGGGGTTCCAATCCAAGGGTACGCGGGACTTGCTCTGGGACATGGAAGACATGGTATATGAAGGGTTTTCCCGCGGGACCGAAAACCGGTTGGGTATCAAGGCAAGGGCGTACTGCGCCACGCGTTTGGCGACCTCCGTTTCGACGGCGTTTAAGAGGGCCGAATCGTTTCCCGCAACCAGAATCCCCTTGGTCATTGCCACATTGTATACGGAACGGCCCGTCGTAACAAGCCGGCGAAACTGCAACTCCGATAACATTCCGCCCCTTTTGGGAGGTATGATACGGGGTATGGTTCATATACCCGACTATTTCCGCGGCCCCTCACCCAAGGGTATGTTCCGTCCACTTCATATCCTTGGTAAAGTTGACGTTCAGCCATATTTTGTAAGGCAGTTCGGCGAGGCCCCGGGCGAAACGGCCGCGCAGTCGGTCTTGTTCGGACAAGGAGTCCAATCGCGACCCTTCTTTAAGGACGTAATCGATTTCGACGATGACCTTGTTTCCGACTTTCCCCAGACGCAAAACCTTGTCGGAGAAATCATACCCGTCATTGATTTTTTCAATCTTTTCGGTAACGGCGTCGGACACGTCGCCGGGCGGGTTTGTCCGCATCAGTTCCCTCATGCAATCCCTTATGCCGACAATGGGGGACGACGCGAACAACAGCATAAGGATAATCGCCAAGGCGGGGTCCATATACGGGGTGATTCCGGCAAGGGGCGTGAGGTTCAACACCCAGGAAAGGCCGAACCCAAGCACGATGCCAATCCCGACAAGCGCGCTGAATTTCCAGGCGATAACCGTCGCCATGACAAGCGGGCTTGGGTTCTTTTTCGCCAGGGATTTGAAATAGGCATGGACGATTACGTTGAATACGACCGAGAAAACCCCGAACAGGATACTGGACGTCAACCGTATCTCGTCGTTCCCGCCGGCGAGCAGCGTTCGCGCGCCGTTCGCGATGACCGTAACGCAAATCAAAAGCAGGAAACAGTTGTTGGGGATCCCGACGAAGGGTTCCAACGTCTCCTTGCCAAACGGGTATTTCCCCGTATTTCGTTTGGCGATAAACTTGACGACGAAAAGGTTCAGGATCGCGATGGGGGCGGAACCCAAATTGGAAACCCCTTCGGCCAAGATCGTTTGCGACGAAACCATTATGCCGGTTGTCACCGCGATAATGGCATAGCCAATCACGATTGCGACGTTGACCGTCAGCATTTTTTGGGTCATGGCTTCCGTAAGCGATTTTTCCGTTTTGACAATCAAGTCTTGCATTGAACTACCTCCGCATGTTGCGATATTCTGGACATGGATATATTATCGCTTGCGCGGGGAATTCCTAAAGAAGGCACTTATTTGTGCCGTAGTTACCAAAAGGAAACCATGGGGGGTTTGTCATGAAAAAAAAGTTGTCCTGGTGCCCGGTGCAAATAACCTTGTCCCTTATAGACAACAAATGGAAGACGCTCATCATAGGCGAGATAATGTTCGAAGGCACGCGACGTTTCGGCGAGCTTAGGAAAGCCCTGCCCGGCATATCCCAAAAGGTATTGACGCAAAATCTTCGTTCGATGGAGGATGGCGGGCTCATAAAACGCGAGGTTTTTGCGGAGGTCCCCCCTCGCGTCGAATATTCCCTGACCGACCTGGGATCCAGCTTGCGCCCTGTCATAGATTCGATGATGGAATGGGGGGAGGATTACAGGGCTAAAACCAACGATAGAACCTGATATGGTTTTGCGCCCTATCACCCAAAGTCTTAAGGAAGCACTGAATTCCGCTTTAATCAGCGGTTCCCTAGACGAACTGGCATGAAACAGGCCGATGACGGCAAACCTTGCGGCGTTACCGCTTGCCTGTATTGTTGTTTTAATCAAGCGGGGAAGCAAGCAAATCGCCAAGGAGGGATTACCCGTGAGGAAACCGCTACATCTTCTTTTCGCATTAATTCCCGTGGTGCTGGCTTCGTGTGCGACCTCGGTACGGTTCGACGTCGAGCATCCGCCCATTGTTGACCTGCGCGGCGTAAGCAGGATCACCGTCATACCTTTCGAACGAAACAGCTTGAGAGGGTTTGAGCACCTTTCGGCTTATGTAACGGCGGCGTTGTCGGCTGGCATAAGGGACAACATGCTAAGGGGGAACCTCATGTTTGTTGAGCCGCAGACTTTGGCGAATGTTCCTCAGCACAACTTGTGGCAACATGTCGATGTCTTCATCACTGGCAGGATAATCGACATATACTCAACGGACAGCGCAAGGGAAGGCACCCGAACTATTAGAGGCGAAGTTGTAAATGTAACCACCGTCACCCTTACCGTAACCGTATATATCGAGTATTCGTATATCCGCGCAAGGGATGGTAGGGTGCTGGGAACTTTCAGAAAGAGGGAGCGGCTGACCGAGACCGCGGAGCGTATAAGGGGACGGCCAAGCCAGGGGGGCGGGAACCGTCCTGGTGGCGGGGGCTGGGATCAAGGTCACTGGAATCACCCCAACTGGAACCGTCCGGGGCCGTGGAACAATCCTGGGTGGTTCGACCCAGACCGAGATCGAGACCGGGGAAGAGGCCGGAGGGGCCGTCCTGGTGGTGTTTCACCGCGAAGGAATTCTTGGGTGGAAGACGTGGCCAGATCCGCCATAAACAGGTTTTCTCTCACAATGGACCGGGAACTTGCGCCGTGGACGACTACCGAGGCACGGAACCTGCGCCGAAGGTCGGGAAACGAGCCGATGCTGGACGAGGCCAGAAGGCTTGTCAGGTTGGGAAGGTACGATCAAGCCCTTCAGATATATCGGGAGATATACGAGCAGGAAGGCAACGTTTTCGCCGGATTCAACACCGCAGTGCTGTTTGCGGCGAACGAGCAATTTACCGAGGCCCTTGAGCTACTGGAGTCTTTGCACAGGGCTCTGTTGGCATCGGGCCAGAACACCCCGCGCTTCATCAGAAGGGAAATCCAAAGGATGGCGGAATTCGTCAACGGGTTTAGGATTCTGGAGGAGTACAGAGCGGGCAGGGGAGATGCGGCAGGTGGCGGCGTTGGCACACTCGCCACGCCAAGGCCGTGGTCACTTGTTGTGGCCGGGAATGAGCCAGTGAATGTCCGGGAGGCGAGGGGAACGGTAAACCTTAACCAGGCAAGGATCTATGCGCTCAGCGGAGCCATCGCCTATGCGGAGGACAATTCGATCTGGTCAAAGATCGTCGCATCCACCGATGCCAGCGCATTCGAGGGGCGATGGTTCATGAGGATTCCCGATACCGCCCCTTCTCTGCTATGGTTCGTGGTAACGGACAGCCACAACCTGTATATCACCCCAACAGCGATAAACATTTCCGGGACGACAGTTTTGGATACGTCTTGGATGACCAGACTGGAGTAACTAGACTTATTGCGGTCAGTCCGGTTGTTTTTCTTCCGCCGATACCTGCGGTTTTTGCTTCTCCTTTTTGGCCTCGGCGCGGTCTTTCATGTCGGCGATCCCGATAAACACCGCAATAAGCCCGATAAGTACCGCTATGACTGGCACCCCACCTTGCAGAAAATTCAGGACGTAGCCTCCCCAGCCAAGCCCAAAACCATATTCACCACCGGGAATCATCGCAAAGGCTGCTGCCGCAAGAATGACGATGCCAATAATGAGGGATTTCATGTTTTCGTTTCCTCCGTAAAAGTCATGTGTGCTACTAAATAATAACTAAAAACCGTATCATCTTGCAAGTGCGAAATCATCGCTGGTCAGCCTGAAAACCCCGTCAAGGCCGTCGGTGATCCTTACGCTGCGGTCTTCGAACACAAAAATCGCTTCGACCCCAGGCATGGAATCAACGAGAGTTCTTCCCCGCCGGTAGCCCATCGTAAAGGCTGCGGCCGAAAGCCCGTCGGCATCGGTTGAACTTTGCGTGATCACGGTAACGGCTAGCAGGCCGTTCTCCACCGGGAAGCCAGTTCTTGTGCAAAGCAGATGGTGAAAGCGTCTGGTGGTTCCGTCCGGGGCCTGCGCCACGAAAAACCGCTCGTAAACGCCGCTGGTAACTACGCTGGTGTCGTAAACCTCGACAATGCCCATGTGCAGCCCGCGCCCACCGAGCGGGTTCTGAATACCCACTCGCCAAGGCAGATCCGCATGTACCCGCCTGGAAAACAGCCTTTGCAGGGCGTTTCCCCGTCTCTGCCGCCAGCCCACTGCGACGATGTTCCCGCCAAGGTCGATCATGGCGCGCCTCACGCCAGCCTCCCTTGCGATCTGCGCCGCCTCGTCCCCGGCAAAGCCCTTGGCGATGGCGCCAAGATCCAGCGACATTCCCGGTCGCCGCAGAAACGCGGTTCCGGCCTCGCGGTCGATCACCAGATCCCGCCAATCGACCAGATACAGCG
>Ga0209755_10004688_pt1 | contig 16007 bp, 2 predicted proteins | sample TergutCo191P1_FD_187301 | JGI IMG/M metagenome (GOLD analysis project Ga0209755, IMG submission 187301) | Cornitermes sp. P1 segment gut microbial communities from Petit-Saut dam, French Guiana - Co191P1 (SPAdes) (version 2) | ecosystem: Host-associated > Arthropoda: Insects > Digestive system >... | reverse complement strand
CATTATGCCAGGACCGAATTTGGAAGACCTAATACAACTAACCGGAAAGCATTTCTTGATGAGGAAGAATGGTTGGATTTTGTAAATGCTTTATACAAATGCAATACTAATAAATGGGAAAGAAAATATATGGGAGAACGGGGACAATTTGGTATCTCGTGGAATGTTGATATATTTTCTTCGGGCAAAAATGAACCCGATGCATTTTCGGGCAAAAATGAATACCCACTTAATTGGAACGAGTTTACAAAAGCAATAAAGGATGTTGAAGAAAAAGTAAAAGTAAAAAATAAAAAACAGGAAAATGCTTCTGCAGAAACTAAGCTTGCAACGGAGTATGAAGAAAAATTCGGAGAGTCTATAACAGATTTTGAACTTTCAATAATGAAAGCGGAATTTAATATTAAAAACGAATTTGTATCAATAGCCAAAACCGAAACTGGAGCAGTTTTAAAAAACGGAGAGGATTATGAAAATTGGAATAAAGGCAAATCATTCAAGCTAGAACTTGATATGGGCGAATGGCTGGATTTTATAAGAGCTTTACGCAAAAGCCGCGTTAATGAATGGGAGGAAAAATATGAAAGCAATATACCTGCTGCGATACGCAAAATATTCAAATCTTCAAATGAAACATGGCGGTTTTCAATTTATACTCCTTATGAAAAAGAAGGCCGTATATTTTCCGGCAATAATGCATATCCGCCGAATTGGAAAGAATTTGAAAAAACAATGAGCGGCATAATGGCGAAAATAAGAAAAGTCCAAGACGAATCGGATAACAGGCTAAAAGCAGAATATCTAAAAAAATTTGGAGAACCCATAACAAATTCAGAACTTTCAGTAAGAAGCGTATTATGTGAAATTAGAAATAGAAATAGAAAGTTTGAAAAATATACAATCACAGTATTCAGAACGGAAACAGGGGCGGTTGCAGAATACCCGCATGCGCACAATAAAAGCGTAAAACTTGATGTTGGCGAATGGCTTGATTTTGTAAGGAATTTGCATAAATTTACTAAAGAATTGGGGGAAGAATATAAAACTACTCCTTACGCAGGGAACGACTGGAGACTTGATATATTTTCTCTAGATGGGTATGAATCCAATGTAATGGATAAAGATGAGGTGTATTTAGGTGGCAGAAAATATCCTCCGAATTGGAATGAGTTTGAGATGCTAATGCTGGATATTGCAAAAAAAATAGAAAAAGCTCCGTATGTCGAGATTGAGAATAAGCTACAAGCTGCATATCAAAAGAGATTTGGAGAGCCTATAACAGATTTTGAGCTTTCAATAAAAGAAGTTCGTTTTGATACTTATGGGATAATATCTGTTAGCAGAACGGACTCTGGGGCAGTTGCATATTATTTTTTGGCGAGGCAAGATCACGAGAGAGTAGATGTAAATCTGACAACAGAAGAGTGGCTTGATTTTATAAGAGTTTTGCGCAAAAGCCGAGTTAATGAATGGAAAGGAGAATATGGCACTCCAAGTCGGTATTACCCTAGCTGGGATCTCAGAATTAGTGCTTCAGGATTAATTCAAAGTTATGATTCTGAAGGTTACAACGCAGAGCCGCCGAATTGGAAAGAGTTCAAGAAAACAATGGATGGCATTAAGGCAAGGATATCTGCTTGCAAAAAATCTCGCTCTGCCTGCGGTTAATTTACTTTTCTGCGTTGAACCAAAATTGCAATTTTGCCATGCATCCTGCGCTCCACGGTCTCCAGTCTCTCCAGCCGTCATTCACATTTACTCTTGCCCCGCCCGTATATTCCTCCCATTCAACCGATTCTTTCAAGCCTCTGCTGAACCCCTTGTTAAGGGAGTAATCGACAAATGCTCCGAAAAGCAGCGCAAAGTTTTCGCTTAGATTTATTCTTATTCCGCTCTCAAAAGCGAGCAGAAACAAGGTTTGGGCAGAAATATGCGTTTCAAATGAACCATCTTCATGTTCGCCGAATCCCATGTGAGGCAGGTCATCAAAATGCACATCAAGGTATTCCAAATAGGCTTCTGTTTTAAAACCTTCGTAGCTCATATTTACTTTAACATTTTGCGGAAGGCCTATTTTAAGGCCCGCAGCCGAGTAAAAGCGGTTAGTGCGATATTTGAGCATAATAGGCACATGCAAAATTCGCGCAAACAGTTCATCTCTGTATTTATCCATGGTATAAATAAAGTCGAATTCTTCGCCATCGGAATCGGTTAAAGCCATGACTTTCGTTATATTTTCCGCGCTGGATGATTTTGTTCTGTTGGAATATTCAAATCCGGTAGAGAAGCCAAAATTTTTCCACGGGTAAACCGAAATTGCCAGCGGTGCGCTGTGAAATGAAAAATCCGGTGTACCAAGCCCGTAATATATATCGAATTCAAATGATGCTGCGTGGGCAGATGAGGAAAAATTTGATAATGCCATCATTGAAGTTAGCAAAAATGCGAGTTGAAGCTTTATGCCTTTTGATACAATCTTCATTTGTTTACCTCATTTTGGTTGTTTTTTCCTTCTTCCACAATGTAAACGCCTGCCGGAATTTTGTTGCCGGTAACACGTTTACCTTTTATATTGTAGATTTTTGCGTTTGCTGCCGGATTTTTATTATCCAGCCCAAGAACCTGTTTTTTTGCAGATATTGGTTCAGGCGAGGCTTCTATTTCCATTGGGTTTCCTTCGCAAGTGCTTATTTCTAAGCCCTCTTTGGTTTTGAGCTGAACTTTGACGGGAATTTCCGGGTGGAGTTTTTCGCCAAAATCAGAGGCACGATAGTATTGAAGATTGTTATTATGCAGTTCTTCACCACCTATTTTCCAATTGAATTCGGTAAATTTATAGCCACCGTTGGTTTGCGGATTATTGTTTATTATCAGCATGCCCCATTTTTGCCTGATCAGTTTCTCATAAGGGATTGGGCTTATTATGATAATAGTATCTTTGCGTTCAGCGGTGAAAACCGTGTCGATTCCGTTTAATTTTACTTCTGCACGGAAGGAGTCTCCATTGTCATATGGTATTTGAAGATCGGCCTTGTCAATTTTGCAGTTGGTATTGGCTTTAATGAAGAATTTGTTGTTGGAGTTGAGTTCTTCATTGATTTCAAAATCTATGTCTTCTGCCGTTCCTGTTTCTTTTAAGGTAATCTGTATTGTCCCTTCTGCAGGTAATACCGAAATTGTGCCGGAAACGAATGATATATTGTATTTCTCGGAAGAAAGACCGCTCGGAACTATTGCGTAATTGCCAACTTTGCTGTTTGAGTTGTAGGAGCTTGTAAATTTAAGTTCTCCGATTAAATCAAATTCATTATCGCCATCAACAAAACCTTCGTAAGTTACAGTATATGCCGGTGCATTATCGCCGTAAGTTACGGTTATGTTGTTTGCAGTGATTGTTAAGGGCTTTGGCGTGACGGCGATTGGGTGATCTATAGTGAATGACGCTTCTATTGTGCCTGCGTAGTTGCCTATGCCCGTGAGCGTGAATGTTCCGTTGCCTGCGTTTGTGCCGTTTGTGCCTGTGAATGTGATTGTGTAGTCTTTGCCTTTTACAAGCACTTCTGCACCCGATGTGACTATTGGCGTGAGTTCGGTGCCGTCATAAGCTTTTGTTGTTGCGCTTATGTTTACGGAAGCCAATTGCTGTGGATTGATCACAATGTTTGTTGAAGCCGGTGTGACAACTGGATTTTCTGCCAGTACGAAGTTCGGGTTGGTGAGGCCGGTTACCGTTGCTACGATTGACTTATTCTCGCCAGCGTTTGCATTGTTGAATGCGAAGTTAGCGTTTATTTCGACAGTCTGCCCAAAAGTTTCATCTGTTGTTGTGATAGTTGGGATTCCTGCTGTGATGTCAGCGGTGCCGTCATATTCTTTGTCTTCTACCGAGCCTTTTGCTACTGTGAAGTTTGTGAGCATTGCCTTAGAAATGGTAACTTGCAAGTCCGTTGGCTGGGTGAGGCTGTAGTTGCTACTTGCCGTGCCGCCGAGCGCAATGTTCGTGGTTACCGCTTTGCTTTGTTCTGCGTTGGCATTGGCTATTGTTCCTTCGCCGAGGATGAAAGTTACGTTGCTAGTTTCGCCTGCGATCACATCATTCAGAGTGCCACCTACAAGCGCAACTGTTTCTGTGCCGTTGTATGTGCGGTCTGTTGCTGTTACGTCGGTAATTGTGAGAACCTTTGCGGTGATTGTTCCTGCGGTTGTGTAATCTTGCGGCTTGGTGTAGTTGGCGTTGTCAATGGAATATACTACAGTGATTTCGGTTGCATCGGCTACATCTTTTGAGTTGTAGGTTGCTGTTGCGATTACTTCTACATCGTCGATTGCATTTTCCAATGCGCCTGCTGTTGCTGTTGCCACATTGTTGCCGTCGTAGGTTTTGGTCGCTGTGACAGTCGGGCTGGCGATTGTCAGTTGCTTTGCGGTGATTGTACCTGCGGTTGTGTAATCTTGCGGCTTGGTGTAGTTGGCGTTGTCAATGGAGTATGTAACAGTGATTAAATTTGCATCGGCTACATCTTTTGAGTTGTAGGTTGCTGTTGCGATTACTTCCACATCGTCGATTACATTTTCAAGCTCGCCTGCGGTTGCTGTTGCTACGTTGTTGCCGTCGTAGGTTTTGGCTGTTGTAACAGTCGGGTTGGCGATTGTCAGCTGCTTTGCAGTGATTGTGCCTGCGGTTGTGTAGTTCACAGGTTTGGTGTAGTTGGCGTTGTCAATGGAATATACTACAGTGATTAAGTTTGCAATAGCAACATCTTTTGAGTTGTATGTTGCTGTTGCGATTACTTCTACATCGTCGATTGCGTTTTCAAGCTCGCCTGCTGTTGCTGTTGCCACATTGTTGCCGTTGTAGGTTTTGGTCGCTGTGACGGCTGGGCTGGCGATTGTCAATTGTTTTGCAGTGATTGTACCTGCGATTGTATAATTCTCAGGTTTGGTGTAGTTTGTGTTATCAACGGAATATGCAACCGTGATTAAATTTGCAGTAGCGACATCTTTTGTGTTGTAGGTCGCTGTTGCTATTTCAACATTCACTAAGTCTCCGCCGAGTATGCCTGCGAGCTCGCCTGCGGTTGCTATTGCCACATTGTTGCCGTCGTAGGTTTTGGCTGTTGTAACAGTCGGGTTGGCGATTGTCAGTTGTTTTGCGGTGATTGTGCCTGCGGTTGTGTAATCTTGCGGCTTGACGTAGTTACCGTTGTCAATGGAGTACGCAACCGTGATTAAATTTGCAATAGTGACATCTTTTGAGTTGTATGTTGCACTTGCTATTTCAACATTCACTAAGTCTCCACCTACAACATTTCCCAGTGCGCCTGCTGTTGCTGTTGCCAAGTTGTTGCCGTCATAGACTTTGCTCGCTGTGACAGTCGGGTTGGCGATTGTCAGTTGCTTTGCGGTGATTGTGCCTGCAGTTGTATAGTTCACAGGCTTGGTGTAGTTGGCGTTGTCAATGGAATACGCAACTGTGATTAAATTTGCATCGGCTACATCTTTTGAGTTGTAGGTCGCTGTTGCAATTGAAACATTCACTAAGTCTCCGCCTACAACATTTTCCAATGCGCCTGCGGTTGCTGTTGCCAAATCGTTGCCGTCATAGACTTTGCTCAGTGTGACAGTCGGGTTGGCGATTGTCAGAGCCTTTGCGGTGATTGTACCTGCGATTGTATAGTTCACGGGCTTGGTGTAGTTGGCGTTGTCAATGGAGTACGCAACCGTGATTAAATTTGCAGTAGCGACATCTTTTGTGTTGTAGGTCGCTGTTGCTATTTCAACATTCACTAAGTCTCCGCCGAGTATACCTGCGAGCTCGCCTGCTGTTGCTGCAGCCAAGTCGTTGCCGTCGTAGGCTTTGGCTGTTGTGACGGCTGGGTTGGCGATTGTCAGAGCCTTTGCGTTGATTGTACCTGCGATTGTATAGTTCTCAGGTTTGGTGTAGTTTGTGTTATCAACGGAATATGCAACCGTGATTAAGTTTGCTGTAGCGACATCTTTTGTGTTGTATGTTGCACTTGCTATTTCAACATTCACTAAGTCTCCGCCGAGTATGCCTGCAAGCTCACCTGCTGTTGCTGCTGCCAAGTCGTTGCCGTCGTAGGTTTTGGCTGTTGTGACAGCTGGATTGGCGATTGTCAGTTGCTTTGCGGTGATTGCAAGGTCTGTAGAAGCCGGTGTGACATCAAGAATTTCTGCCAGTGCAAAGTTTTCGTTTGTAAGGCCGGTTACCATTGCTACGATAGACTTGTTCTCGCCAGCGTTTGCGTTGTTGAATGCAAAGTTAGCGTTTATTCCGACTGCCTGCCCAAAAGTTTCGTCTGTTGTGGCGATTGTTGGTGTTCCAGTGATGTTGGCAGTGCCGTCATATACTTTGCCTTCTGCCGTGCCTTTTGCTACAGTGAAATTTGCGAGCAGTGCAGGAGAAATTGTAACTTCCAAGTCTGTAGGCTGTGCCAGCGTGTAGTTGCCGAGTTCGTTTCCGGTAAGCGCAAAGCCTGCGACTGTAACCGCTTTTGCTGTTTCGGAAGCATCTGCATTTACTACCGAACCTGTTACGCTCTCCTTATTCAAGGAGACTTCACCATTAAATACTCCGACAAGCTCTGCATCTTCTGCGTTAATCTCTATGGCTGTTGAAGCGTTGTATGTGCGGTTTGTTGCTGTTGCGCCGGTAATTGAGAGAGCCTTCGCTGTGATTGCAAGATCTGTAGAAGCCGATGTGACATCAAGAATTTCTGCCAGTGCGAAGTTTTCGTTTGTAAGGCCGGTTACCGTTGCTACGATTGACTTGTTCTCGCCAGCATTTTTGTCGTTGAATGCGAAGTTAGCGTTTATTCCGACTGCCTGCCCGAAAATATTGTCTGTTGTGGTGATAGTTAGGGTTCCAGTTATGATTTCGGCAGTGCCGTCATACACTTTGCCTTCTGCCGAGCTTGCATTTACCATGAAGTTGGTGAGCAGTGCAGGAGAAATTGTGACTTCCAAGCCTGTTGGCTGGGTGAGGCTGTAGTTGCTACTTGCCGTGCCGCCGAGCGCAATGTTCGTGGTTACCGCTTTGCTTTGTTCTGCGCTGGCATCAGCCATTGTGCCTGTGCCTAGAACAAAGTTTACTTCATCGCCTGCTATCACGCCATTCAGAGTGCCGCCAGAAAGCACGACTGTTTTTGTGTTGTTGTAGTCACGGTTTGTTGCCGTTACGCCGGTGATTGTGAGCGATGCTTTGGCAACGGTTATGCTTACGCTTTGATTTTCGATTCCCAGGTGTGACCAGTCGTAGTTTTCATCGTCTGTCGGATTGAATGCGACTGCGACTGTGTGTGCACCTGCGCCGAGTTTTTCGCTTGCGTTTGCCCAGGCCCACATGCCGCCAGCGGTTCCGCCGGAGAGCGTTGATGCGCTTACTGCTTGGCCGTAGGTGATTGAGGTTGCGGTTGGAAATTCGAGAACTTCAGGTATCGCTTTAGTGATTGTGCCTGCGATTGTGTAGTTCTCAGGCTTGGCGTAGTTGGCATTGTCAACGGAATATACTACAGTGATTAAGTTTGCTTCCGTTACATTTGCCGAGTTGAAAGTCGCTGTTACGATTGAAACATTCACTAAGTCTCCGCCTACAACATTTTCCAATGTGCCTGCTGTTGCTGTTGCCACGTTGTTGCCGTCATAGACTTTGCTCAGTGTGACAGTCGGGTTGGCGATTGTCAGTTGCTTTGCGGTGATTGCAAGGTCTGTAGAAGTCGGTGTGACATCAAGAATTTCTGCCAACTCAAAATTCGTGTTTGTAAGGCCGGTTACCGTGGCTACGATAGACTTGTTCTCGCCAGCGTTTGCGTTGTTGAATGCGAAGTTAGCGTTTATTCCGACTGCCTGCCCAAAAATATTGTCTGTTGTTGCGATAGTTGGGATTCCTACAGTGATGCCAGCGGTGCCGTCATACACTTTGCCTTCTGCCAAGCCTTTCGCTACTGTGAAGTTTGCGAGTGTTGCCTTAGAAATTATGACTTCCAAGTCTGCTGGTTGTGTGAGCGAGTAGTTGCCGAGTTCGTTTCCGGTAAGCGCAAAGCCTGCTACTGTGACTGTTTTTGCTGCTTCGGAAACATCTGCATTTTCTACCGAACCTGTTACGTTCTCCTTATCCAAGGTGACTTCGTTATTAAGCACTCCGACAAGTGCTGCATTTTCTGCGTTAATCTCTATGGCTGTTGAAGCGTTGTATGTGCGGTTTGTTGCTGTTGCGTCGGTAATTGTGAGAGCCTTTGCGGTGATTGTGCCTTCGGTTGTGTAATCTTGCGGTTTGGCGTAGTTGCCGTTGTCGCCTGTCATTGAATATACAACAGTGATTTCGGTTGCATCGGCGACATCTTTTGAGTTGAAAGTCGCTGTTGCGGCGATTTCAAGGTCTGTGTCGGATGCGATTTTGTTTGACGATATTACTGTTGCCTGTGCGGTTGTGGTTCCATCATACACTTTTGAGGTTTCAACATCAAATTCGCTTACCACAAGTTGCAATTGGGTGATACCTGCAACACTGAAACCATTTGCTGGAGCCACAACATAATTTTCAGCATCTGCGCCTTGCAATGTTACTTCGGAAATATTCAGCAACGCACCCACGTTTTTGCTTTGGTATGCGGCAGTGACAATGTTTGGAGTAACTTCATGGTCTTCACTGAATTTGCCGGCTAAAGCTAAAGTTACAGTAACTTCTGTTGCCGTTGTTGTTCCATCGTAAATTTTCGTGTGTGTTGCTGTTTCTATGGCCAACGCTTTCGGGTTCACCTTTACAGTCGCCACATTCGATGGTGTGCTGAGGCTATTTCCCCACGAAGCTCCGCTTGCGACACAATAATAGTAATATGTGCCTGCGTTAGAAGATGCGATGTTTAAAGTAGCAGATGTAGCACCATCAATAGCCGTGCCGCCACTGTTGCTGTTAGCGGCGTTTTTATACCATTGATAAGTGATGGTGGGGAGGTTCGGTGCTACCACAGACAGCGAGGCTTCTTCGCCGTATGCTATTGTAGTATTAGCTGCAGGCTGTGTCTGCATCGTCATTGCCGTGCCGTTGTCACCGCCCCAGTTCGTGGGAGCATACAGACGATCTATGAATGTATTGTTGCTTGTTCCAAAAGTCTGCCTATTGGTGTTCGGAATAAGATTGCCATTGACGATTGACTCTATGGTGCGGCTTTGCTGGTTGGCTATGTTGGTATTCAAGTCGTAGAATGTGCGATAGAATACAAGGCTTTTGTCAATATTGGTTTGATTCAATTCGGGGAACTTGAATACTTCGTTTATTTTAAAGTTAGCATGGTTGGCTCCTTGGAACATACTGTAAGCGAATTCATTGTCCACGGTGGTGATGCCTTGAGGGAGATTAAACACGGAGTTCATGGTGAAGCTTGCGCCAGTGACCTGCAAGAACATAGCCCGAGCGAATTGAGCGCCCACGGTGGTGATGCCTTGAGGGAGGTTGAACTTGGAGTTCATGGTAAAGTTTGGGCCGTTTACGTTTTGGAACATACCATAAGCGAATTGAGCGCCCACGGTGGTGATGTCTTTAGGAAGATTGAACTCGGAGTTCATGATAAAGCTTGCGCTGGTAACACCACGGAACATATTGTAAGCGAAGTAAATGCCCACGGTGGTTATGCCTTGTGGAAGGTTGAACACGGAGTTCATGGTAAAGTTTGGACCGGTTATGTTTTGGAACATATTGGAAGCGAAGTAATCGCCCACTTTGGTGATGTTTTCCCATTCCTGGGCAAAAGTGAAATCATTGCCCATAGTAAGATTTACGCAGCCAAAGAAAGTACCGCGCCATTCATTATCCACCGCTACGTTGTTTGCGATTTCAGTTTGTGTGCGAGTCATAAGTGGAGTAAGTGGGCTGATGACTTTCGTCACCATCGCCTTGTTAGTCGCTACATTAGCACCGTCCGTGTTGCTATAAAACCCAAACGCCCTAAGCCAAGCATCAGTCGAGCCGTTAGGAGTGATGGTAATCGTATAAGTTCCGGCAGTGGCATAAGTATGCGGAATGCCTGCGCTGGCCTGCGACACCGCCACGCCGCCGTTAGCGTTAGTAGCGGTTGTGGTTTGCCCATCCCCCCAGTCAATATTCCAGTTATAGAGGGTTCCTGAATTGCCGTCGTTCCCACTAAGCGGAATTCTAAAAGTAGCACCGGCAGCAACCGTCACATCGAACACAAATTCCGGTTGCGTAAGTGTTACCCCGCTGATAGCAAAGAATTTATCACCGTCATATTTAATGCCTGTTAAGTTGCCTTGCTTTGCCCAAGCAACTTGCGCATCTGCAGGCAATGTCTCCAAGCCGTCTTTTGAATTAATTTCGAATTTTCCGCTAGCAGGGTAAGCGACTGCCAAGCCTCCCATTGTTTCTTGGTTTGAGATTTTATTTACCACGTTAGTCGCAGTTCCTCCGATGACCGCCGTTCCCTGCGCAGCAACCAAGCCACCGGTAATGTTAACAGTACCAGTACCAGTGGAGCTGATAGCCAGCGCATTATTCGCAATAACCAAGCCACCGGACACTATGATTGTGCTTGCGGTAGCGGAGTTAATAGCATTGCCTGTGCCTGTTATTGTTTTGCTTATGTGCCCTTTTGCAACTTCAAATGTGCCGGTGCCGCTAATCGACACACCATGATTATTAGTTGTGTTGGTGCTATATTCTGCCTCCCAGATAACTTTTCCGCTTGTGTTGGTGTTTATGGTGATTCCGCTCGTGTTCGTATTAGTGACTGCGCCATCGCTGACAATCGTCACAGTGACACCATTAGGCACGCTAAGCGTTCCGCTTGCCCCCGAGGAAATCCGTACTATATCGCCGTTTATAAGACCTGTCGGAGCAGTACTGCTGCTCCAAACAAATGTAGCCGGTTCCCTAAGTGTTTGCGTCCCGCTGATAGCAAAGAATTTATCACCGTCATATTTAATGCCTATTTTATCGCCTTGCTTTGCCCAAGCAACTTGCGCATCCGCAGGCAATGTCACCAAGCCGTCTTTTGAATTAATTGCGTATGTTCCAGATGATGGATAAGCTACTGCCAAGCCTCCCATTGTTTCTAGGTTTGAGATTTTATTGACCACGTTATTATTTGTAGTACTAGCTCCGAAAACCGCCGTTCCCTGTGCAATGACCAAGCCACCGGTAATGTTAATAGTACCATTACTTATGGAGCCGATAGCCAGCGTTACATTCGAGCTAATCAAGCCGCCGGACACTATGATTGTTGCGAACTGGGTGGTAATAGCATTGCCTGCGCCTATGTCATAGACTGCTGTTCTGCTTATGCGTCCATCTGCAACTTCAAATGTGCCGGTGCCGGTAATACTTACAGCAGCACTAGCAAATCCCATGTTGATATAAAATTCATATTCTGCCTCCCAGATAACTTTTCCGCTTGTGTTAGTGTTTATGACGATCGCGTTCCCATTAGTGACATCGCCATCGCTGACAATCGTCACAGTGGCATTGTTAGGCACGCTAAGCGCTCCGGTAGCCCCTGAGGAAATCACAATGATGTCGCCGTTAACAACGGCCTGAGGATTATTGTTGTTCCAATCAAGTGTAATCGGTTCCCTAAGTGTTTGCGTTCCGTTGGTAGCAAAGAATTTATCAACGCCATATTTAATGCCTATTACATCGCCTTCCTTTGCCCAAGCAACAGACGCATCTGCAGGCAATGTCATCAAGCCATCTTTTGAATTAATTGCGTATGTTCCGCTAGCAGGGTAAGCTATTGCCAAGCCTCCCATTGTTGTCTGGTTTGAGATTTTATTGACAACGTTATCTGCCGCAGTTCCTCCGACAACCGCCGTTCCCTGCGCAATGACCAAGCCACCGGTAATGTTAACAACGCTAAACGCACTGGTGGAGTTGATAGCCAGCACATTATTCGCGATAACCAAGCCACCGGACACTATGATTGTGCTTGCGGTATTGGAGAAAAGAGAAGTGCCTGTGCCAGTTGTTGTTTTGCTTATGTGCCCTTTTGCAACTTCAAATGTGCCAGTGCCGCTAATCGATACACCATGATTATTAGTTGTGCTGGTGCTATATTCTGCCTCCCAGATAGCTTTTCCGTTTGAGTTGGTGTTTATGGTGATTGCGTTCCCATTAGTGACATCGCCATCGCTGACAATCGTCACAGTGGCATTGTTAGGCACGCTAAGCGTTCCGGCAGCCCCTGAGGAAATCACAATGATGTCGCCGTTAACAACGGCCTGAGGATTATTGTTGTTCCAATTAAGTGTAGTCGGTTCCCTAAAAGTTTGCGTTCCGTTGGTAGCAAAGAATTTATCAACGCCATATTTAATGCCTATTACATCGCCTTCCTTTGCCCAAGCAACTTGTGCATCTGCAGGCAATGTCATCAAGTCATCTTTTGAATTAATTGCGTATGTTCCAGATGATGGATAAGCGACTACCAAGCCACCCATTGTTTCTTGGTTTGAGATTTTATTGACAACGTTAGCTAGTGCATTTCCGACAACCGCCGTTCCCTGCGCAACAACCAAGCCGCCGGTGATGTTAACGGTGCCGGTGGAGTTGATAGCCAGCCCTGCATTCGCGCTAACCAAGCCGCCGGACACTATGATTGTGCTTGCGGTAGTAGAGTTAATAGCATTGCCTGAGGTTGTTCCTGTTTTGCTTATGCGCCCATTTGCAACTTCAAATGTGCCGGTACCGTTAATCGTTACACCAATGCTAGTTGTGCCGGTGCTATATTCTGCCTCCCAGATAGCGTTTCCGTTTGAGTTTGTGTTTATGATGATTGTATTCCCATTAGTGACTGCGTCATTGCTTACAATCGTCACAGTGGAATTGTTAGGCACGCTAAGCGTTCCGCTTGCACCTGAGGAAATCACAACTATGTCGCCGTCAATAACGGCCGGAGCAGCACCGCTCCAAGTAAGTTCAGTCGGTTCCCTAACTATTGATCCGCTGGTGGCAAAGAATTTATCACCACCATATTTGATGCCTGTTACATCGCTTTCCTTTGCCCAAGCAACAGACGCATCCGTAGGCAATGTCACCAAGCCATCTTTTGAATTAATTGCGTATGTTCCAGATGATGGATAAGCGACTACCAAGCCACCCATTGTTTCTTGGTTTGAGATTTTATTGACCACGTTAGCTGATGCAGTTCCGACAACCGCCGTTCCCTGCGCAACAACCAAGCCGCCGGTGATGTTAACGGTGCCGGTGGAGTTGATAGCCAGCGTTGCATTCGCGCTAACCAAGCCGCCGGACACTATGATTGTGCTTGTGGAAGATGAGGAAATAGCATTGCCTGATGTTGTTCCTGTTTTGCTTATGCGCCCATTTGCAACTTCAAATGTGCCGGTGCCGTTAATCGTTACACCAGTGCTTGTGCCGGTGCTATATTCTGCCTCCCAGATAGTTTTTCCGCTTGTGTTGGTGTTTATGGTGATTGTGTTCGCATTAGTGACTGCGCCATTGCTTATAATCGTCACAGTGGCATTGTTAGGCACGCTCAGTATTCCGCTTGCACCTGAGGAAATCGTAACTTTGTCGCCGTCAATAAGGGTCAGAGTATTACCGTTGGCGTTCCAATTAAGTGTACCCGGATCCCTAGATGTGTACGATCCGCTGATAGCAAAGAATTTATCAACGCCATATTTGATACCCGTTACATCGCCGTCCTTTGCCCAAACAACAGACGCATCCGCAGGCAATGTCTCCAAGCCACTTTTTGAATTGATCAAGAAAGCTCCCGGTAAAGAATAAGCGACTGTCAAACCACCCATTGTTGTCTGGTTTGAGATTTTATTGACCACGTTATCTGCCGCAGCAGTTCCGACGACCGCCGTTCCCTGCGCAGCAACCAAGCCGCCGGTAATGTTAACAACACTTGACATATTGGTGGAGCTGATAGCCAGCCCTGCATTTGCGCTAACCAAGCCGCCGGACACTATGATTGTGCTTGCGGTAGCGGAGGAAATTGCAATGCCTGAGGTTGTTCCTGTTTTGCTTATACGCCCATCTGCAACTTCAAATGTGCCGGTGCCGCTAATCGTTACACCAGTGCTAGTTGTGTTGATGCTATAGTCTGCCTCCCAGATAGCTTTTCCGTTTGAGTTGGTGTTTATGGTGATTTGGTTCGCATTAGTGACTGCGCCATCGCTTACAATCGTCACAGTGGCATTGTTAGACACGCTCAGTATTCCGCTTGCACCTGAGGAAATCGTAACTATATCGCCGTTAACAACAGCCGGAGGAGTACTGCTGTTCCAAGCAAGTTCAGTCGGTTCCCTAAACGTGTACGATCCGCTGGTTGGAAAGAATTTATCAACGCCATATTTAATGCCTATTTCATCGCCTTCCATTGCCCAAACAACAGACGCATCTGCAGGCAATGTCGCCAAACCAGCTTTTGAATTAATTGTGAATGTTCCGCTAGCAGGGTAAACGACCGCCAAGCCTCCCATTGTTTCTAGGTTTGAGATTTTATTTACCACGTTATCTGCCGCAGCAGTTCCGACAACCGCCGTCCCCTGCGCAATGACCAAGCCACCGGTGATGTTAACAGTACCGGAGGAGTTGATAGCCAGCACATTATTCGCGATAACCAAGCCACCAGACACTATGATTGTGCTTGTGGTAGTAGAGTTAATAGCATTGCCTGTGCCTGTTGTTGTTTTGCTTATGCGTCCATTTACAACTTCAAATGTGCCGGTGCCGCTAATCGTTACACCATGATTATTAGTCGTACTGGCGCTATATTCTGCCTCCCAGATAGCTTTTCCGCCTGTGCCGATGTTTATGGTGATAGTAGCCGTATTAGCATTAGTGACAGCGCCATCGCTGACAATCGTCACAGTGGCATTATTAGGCACGATAAGCGTTCCGCTTGCACCTGAGGAAATCGTAACTATGTCGCCGTTTATAAGACCTGTCGGAGCAGCACCGTTCCAAAGCACCTGCGCCCACACGTTGCTAACCGCAAAAAACATCAGCAATAAAATTGCCATTCCAGAAAAAAGCCTTGCCATCTATACCTCTGTAATCTTTTGCCTACTCTTTTATTTATACGATTTTTGGCACTACTCGTATCACATATTAATTGTCTGAACCATGATTCACTTGATTAAGGGATTAACATGATTGTTAAGCATAACTCTGAGAAAATCCTGAAATCCTGAAAATCGTGGTTCTGACGTTCCATAATGTAATTCAAATATATATTCATTTGCAGAAAAAAGTACGGTGACTTCGTGGAAAGCACGTTTTACACCGTGAAATGCAGTTTTCGGTGGGTTTGGGGTGCGTTACGCTTTTCCAATTAAACGTATCAGTTCCTTTTCCAAATCTTCTTTATTAGGCAAATAAAGCTGATATTTGCTTACAAATAATTTGTTATTGATATTATCCATAGCATATTCAACCATAATTTTATCCTTATATGCCCCTAACACTATTCCTATTGGCTCATTATCCGTTTCGGTATTTACTTCTTTGCGGAAATAATTGAGATAAAAATTCATTTGCCCAATGTCGCTATGTTCCACCTCGCCACGCTTCAAATCAATTAGCACATAACACTTCAGCAAAATATTGTAAAAAACCAAATCTACCGAAAAGTTGCGGTTGCTAACCGGTATGCGATATTGCCGCTTAACAAATGCAAACCCCTTGCCAAGCTCAAGCAGAAATGCCTCCAAATTTTTAATCAACCGCTCTTCCAAATCACCTTCCAAATATCGCTCCTGTTGCGAAGCTCCCAAAAATTCAAATACAAATTGCTCTTTTATAATATCTTCTGGCTTTTGAACCTCCGCTCCTTTCTCGGCAATTGCCAATACTCCAGCCTTGTCTTTGCTTAATGCCAAGCGATGAAAAAGCATGCTTTTCATTTGCCGCTTTAACTCTCGCACGCTCCAATTTTCTTTTTCACATTGACGGGTGTAAAAACTAATCTCCAACTCATTATCGGCTTTCAGGACTTCAAAATAATGGC
>Ga0209755_10004687_pt1 | contig 16008 bp, 8 predicted proteins | sample TergutCo191P1_FD_187301 | JGI IMG/M metagenome (GOLD analysis project Ga0209755, IMG submission 187301) | Cornitermes sp. P1 segment gut microbial communities from Petit-Saut dam, French Guiana - Co191P1 (SPAdes) (version 2) | ecosystem: Host-associated > Arthropoda: Insects > Digestive system >... | reverse complement strand
TACCTGGTCTACAGGGTAAAGGAGGCCGGAACTTTACGATGTTTAACACGTACTACCTGGGCGCCAGGGTAAAGGCCGCCGGAGCGTGCGGTTTAGAGGGGCGTGGCGGCCACCCTGACAAATTACCCAGGAAACATGGCGAAAGCCTTGGACGGGCCCAAACTCAGAATTCGGCGCCGTCTTTTTTTTGAGTTTGGGTCCGTTTTATTACCCACGGACCTAAACTCACAATCCATCCAGGGGCTTGGTTTTCTGACCATAGATATAACTAAAATGCTAAATACGGTCTCATACAGAAAAGATTTTGAAGAATAAATATGCGGTTAATTATTTTTAATAAATTCGAAGATATTAAAAAATTTATTGGAACTTTGTGATAACTTATATCGTTGCCTAACAAAACGTTGGGATTACGCACCTTAACAGAACTCAGAAAGTTGCAACTTTTCGATTGGTGGCCGTTTGTTCACAAATTCCGAAATCATACTTTATAAGGGCACAAAATTTCTCCCATGTTGTTGTTTCTTTGAATCTGACTTGTTCAATAGCTCGTCAAGCCCTAAGCAATGCACGTGATGTATTGAAAATTACACTGCCACCGTCAGTCTCTGTTCTTGGAGTCCGACAATCATCAGTTTCCCACGAAGAAGTTGCTCCGAATACACGATCAAACCCTAATTTAATTTCTCCTAAGCACCTAGATTTTTCTTCTATAAACATTAGCGATTTTCCTTTATAGGTAATGTATTTTTCTAAGACCATAGCGCAGCCTAATACCTCATTGTTTTCGATTGTCATTCTTTCAAAGGGTCTCAGAAGATCTATCTTTTTAATTATATCATTATTAATATTAAAAATGCCTATTGTTAAATCATATTCTGTATGGTTCATTATTTCGAAATATTTCTCACCATTTTGATCTCCTACATATCGTACAGTGTTTTCGTGCAGAATAAGTGTAAGAAATTTATTGGTGCATTTGTTCGTAATTCTTACGGATTCTAAAGTTTTTGCACCGCTTTTTAAATTTACAGTTTGCACCACTTATAAAACTATATGAAAGTCTAGCAAGCGGTGATAAGCCTATTAATAAATTAGATGCAGATGCAGCAACACGATATTTTTACCGTGATCCTAAATACACCAAAGAAAGACATTGCTGTTACAGAGATGGAAAATATAGCTGCTGAAAGAACACACGCAAACGATGCAAGCACACGTGGAAAGATTGACGCTACAATAGTAAGAGGTGGTATGAAAGCTAAGAGATTCTTTGGAATAGGATTTAACCATTAAATTTTATAGGTTCATTACCTATAAAAAATTTAAAGAGTGAAAAAGCTCGTTCACTGCATACCACTTTGAGTTCCGTTAAGGTCGTTTTGTGTTTCATTCCTCTTTCAGTTGAAGATATACAGTAACGTCTTTTAAATCTTATTATTTTTCTCATCTGTTGGAATTAAGGTCATTTCACAGATTTCCCGCAAACCTTTCCTAAACGGAATGAACATAATTTTTTTATAAATTTCTATCTACACGGGGGTATCGTGAAAGTTATTGTCAACAAAACTAATACGAAGTAATTCATTATGTGAATGTAAATGGGAGTAGTCATCATGATTGACATAACTGTAATCTGTAATATTACAATGCCATTCAACGACTGAGAAAGGATTCACCATTTCCTTAATATTTTCCGCTGAATGATCTGTATTTGTTGCATACGTGGTTCCGGACTGAATACGTTTATGAAACTTGAAAACTACAAAAGCCATCGTCAGCATCGTATGTAAACTTAAATTTAAAAGGAAAATTAAAAACTACTAATATTCATCATCATTAACATTTTTCAATTCAAATTTTACAGGAGTAAAATTTAAATTTTTCAATTTCTGAATGATATCAGGTTTTTTCTTTAATATTTTTTCATTCAGCAAGGCGAATTTTTCATCACATACTTTTTGAAATTTTCCTTGCTAAGAATTGATTTATAAACACCTGTAATGACAGATTTGGCATTAAAAACATCAGTAGTATCTGGTATTGGTATTAAAAAATCAAAATGCAGATTTATTGCAACTTTTCTGTCAAAAGAAAGCATCAGTTTGCTTACGCCACGTTTATATTTTTTCAGGATTTAAAGCAATTGGAAGTTCAAACTTTAGTCTGAGATTCAAATGTTTATCTGTAATTTTCATTAAATTAAATATATTTCTTTAATTTAAGCAACAATAAATGAATAAGACAATCTACTGCTCTAAATGCAAAAAGAGAACAAGCAATTTAAACACCATCAAAACCAAAATTCTAATGCCCGTGGGAAAGCTTCAGCCCAATACTTAAAGTGTAAAACAAACAAAATACAATGTATACAAAAACCGTAAGAAGATAAAATGTTGTTAGCTAAGGAATTACACAAACGTGTCAGAATATATTTAAAAAAGACCCAATATTATTAAAGGAATTGATGATTTATGGCCTGCTGATTTAATTGATATAAAAATATTCGAAAGAAAATAATGGGTATGCATATTTGCTAAACGTCATAGATATATTTTCTAAATTTGTATGGGCTCTTTCGATCAAAAAGTAAGGTGGTGTTATAGTTTCAGCAGCTTTCGAAACATATAATTAAAGTTCAAAATCAACGATTGTACGCCGCCAAATTTACTTCATACTGATAAAGGATTAGAATTTGAAAATAAACATTTTAAGGGCTTTTTAAATAATTATGGTATTAATATTTAACACACAGAATCTAGAAAAAGCAGCTATTGTTAAAATATTTAACCATACTTTAAACAATAAAATTAAAATACTGTTCGAATTCCGTAACAACAAAATTGGGTTGATATTTTACAAAATATAAAAGATGAATGCAACTTTAAAGATAAGCATGATGCCTTCGGGAGTAAACAAACTAAACGAAAATTCGGCTGTTCGCACACTTTTCAAACAGTCAAACGAGAAAAGTAAAGTAAAATTCGAAGTTTGTGATCGTGTCAGAATAACAAAATTTAAAAGCACCTTTAGTAATAAGTACGACCCTAACTGGACTTGAGAAAATTTTACAATTAAAGAAATACTTAACACAAGCCCTATAACTTACAAGATTAAAGATTTAAATAACAAAGAAATCATAGGGTCTATTAAAACGAGGAATTAAAGAAAAAATTAAGTTAAAAATAAATCTAATAATAAAGAACAATGAATAGATAATAGAAATTTTTAAAAAATATGATGATGAAATATCTTGAATACAATACAAAAATTCTCACCCTGTCACTGTTCTACAATTAAATAAGGAAAATCAATATACAATATTTAAACTTGAATTTGAAAATGAATTCATTTCTAAAAATATTCAGTACTATATTGCAGGGGGACTTAGTCCAATTAATGCTACAAAATCTTACAATAGCACAAGTAACATCAAAATGATTGGTAATTTTGTAACTCACTTATTTTCTCGTATAGAAGTAAGGAAACATGGCACAACCATTAATGAAATGAATTAACCAGGAATCGCGAGCACTATAAAAGGATGCTCTAAGTATCCAGGATTACATACCTATAATGACAACGCTCCTATTTCTGGCTATCATAATCATGATTATGATGCCTCTCAATTTAGAGCTGTAGGCTATTTAGGTCATTTAGGACTTGGTTACTTTAATGATATAACTGTACCAATTTACAGGGGCGGCTTTGAAATAATTTTTACTAGAGATAGCAATAATAATGTTATTTGCCGCCAGACAACTACAAAACATGGAAAAGAAGATAGACTTCCTGAAGGAAAAATTACGAAAACAACTTTCTATTTAAGAGTGCCAATAATAGAATACAATACTGAACCCCAAATTAATCTTATAAAAGAATTGTTTGACAATAAATATACCTTCCAATTCAAAAAATAGCAGTGCATTCAAAAAGAGCAAGTATCAGAACAAATTTTACATAGAAATACAACAGATATTTATAGAGCAGTAACTAACCCCATTTGGACACTTGTGATGTTTCAAAATGACAGGCTAAACGACCAATTAAAAGATAATAGTCAATTTGATCATTCTGATGTTAAAAACATATGGTTTGAGTTTGGCAGAAGGCGTTACCCTGAAGAGTCTTGGAATTTAGATTTTAATAATGACGACTATCTTTTAGCTTATGATACTCTCCAAAATTACAAACCATGTTTCTTTAAAGCCGACTCATCTCCATATATTGACTCAATTCCATTTGTTAATAAAAAAGGTTTCAAAACCCTGTATCCGATGTACAGTATTAATTTAGTAAACCAACCTAAAATATCTCAAACAAAAAGGTAATATTATACTTAATGTTGACTTTACTAAACCCGTCCCACCTCCTAGTGGATCTGCTGAAGAAACCACCTGCTATATAGTTTTAGTTTCGAAATGAATGCTTCATTATGAGCAGGCCAAGAATAAAATCGCACAAGCAAATTAAATTTTGTTTTTATAGAGTTAACTATATAAAAATAAGCAGTTGTTAGTCGGTGGCTCTTACCATACACTAATAAATGATTGTGTGCCTGAATGAAAAAGTAACCGATCGAAATCTTTGGAAAGGTCATTAGACCGATTTGGGTGCATGAATTTGCGCCCTGCTTCTGTTTGAAAACACATTCGGTCCGTGCACAACATTTTTGGAAAGGTCATTGGCCCCAACAGGAAAATTGCGTTCCGGGTTGCACTTTTTGAAAAGTGACTGAATAAAAAAGTGTCAGAATGACAATTAATGGTTAGTTCACGACTCAGTGACATTTAACGGTTCAGTCACTACCAAATGTTTGCTAATGGCTCAATCAGAAACAAATGGTTGCTAATGGTTAAATGCGCCACTACACACACTTACTAGTAATGATAAGGAAATTCATAACACTAACAAAAAAGCAAACAAATAATAACATCCAAGAAGTTCCTTTATTATTCCAACAAAATACCACAAAACAGCGCAATATCGTAAATACCTTAAAATCCAGGTATTCATGAACGCTAGCTAAGAAGTTTTAAATACCGCCAAAATGCAGAAAATCACTGTTCAATTTCACACGTACCCTTAAAACTTGGTATTCAATAAATACAATGACAAAAAGCGTAAACAAAATCAGAAACACATAATAACAATAAAAATAACAAAAACGTAAACAGAAACTATAAGGATAAGAATTAGAATATACGTTTTATCAAGCAGCCAAAATAGTGCAAAACATAGCTCAATATCCGACATCCCCTTAAAGTAAGAGAATTTCTTAATGCAGAGAAACAGCTTTTACAAGCAGCCAAAATAATGGAAATCTCTGAGCAAGTTTCGAAGAACCCTTACACCGCTGAAAAAACACAATAACAATTACCCAAAAAAAGAAAATTCCAAAAATATGACAATCACAATGTTCATATTTGTATTTTCATTCTGCCAAAATACCGTAAATATTGAGCAGAATATGAAGTACTGTTAAAATCCGGTTCTACAAGTCGCAGAAAAATAGCTACATCAGGCCGCAAAATGCAGGAAATCACTACTCTGCTTCCGACGTAACCTTAACAAAATCAAAAGGAGAAGAGTGTGAGCTTGAAACGTAACTAAGACCAACTTAAAAATCCATTTCGTGACACTCGAACTATTTACTCATTGTCCTAAATATATGCGACAAGAAATGATAGTTATCGATTCACGCTAGATTTTATCATGGTTTCGAATCTGACACGCACCGAAGGAATAACACCGAAAATAATAATCATTCTTTCCCGTGAATCAAACTTAAACATCGATATTTCCAATAAACAACATTGTTCTAATCACCATGGGAAAATGCGACATTGTAGATATTACACATCACAACATGAATATCTAATTGCAAACATCGAAATTGTTTACTATATTACTTCAGTAGGGGAAGGATCCATGACCAGAAATCGCATTTTCAGAATACAAATATAATGAAAAAGAACACAATCAAACACTCAACAAAAAAGTACATAACTAATGATCACTTTAAAATTTTCGAATAGGCAGGTTTGTGCTTTTCATTATTGAGTTTATTCGTCTATTGTCATTCGAACATCTGCCTATTTGTACTTGTAAATATACTGTAAACGTGACTCGCTACAACGGAATAAAATCATGTATTGTCATTCAAAATACATAAAAACTGAGACGAGTGTAAGCTTCGAACTTAACTAACGACAACAGAAAAAGTTCGATTCTTGACATTGGAACTATTGAATATTTATCCTGAATATATGATCGAAGAAAGACTAAGTAAAGGAAGAAAGTCATTATTGACTGCATTAAAAACAAACGATTCAAAATTTGAAAAAGTGTAAAAAGTAAACCTGAATACCTGGTTAAAAAGAACTCACAGGTCCTCTACTCCTGAATCGAAAGTTGCGGGTGACTTCGGTGATCAGGAGTTCCAGGTGACTGCGGGATCCAATCGTTCCGAGTCACTCCAACACCCCAGAGTTACGGGTGACTCAGACATACAAGCGTTCAGAGTGACTCCGGCAGCCCGGAGTTAGGAAGACTACGCCATCACAGCGTTCGGATTGAATATGGTATTCCGCAGTTCCGGGTGACTCTGGAACCCAGGAAGTCCAGGTGATTGTGGAACACTGGAATTCCGGTTGACACCGTCAACCTGGAAAACCAGGTGACTCCGGCAAAAGGGAATTCCGGTACACTACGACACCACGGAATTCAGGGTGACTGAGAAACCCCAGAAAACCTGGCGACACATATACCCCTAAGATCCGGTAAATCCAGGACACCGGAGTTCCGGTTTATTCCGGCAAACCGGAGATGCGGGTAAATCCGCGACCACTGAGTTCAGGGTGAATTTGGTTCGACAGACTTCCGGCTGAATCGGCCACTTCGGAGATTCGAGTGAATCCGGAATTCCGGAGTTCCGGGTGCCTACGGATCACCGGAATTCAGGGTGAATTCCGCATACCAGCGTACCTAGTGATTCCGGGACATCGGAGTTTCAGGAGATTCCGGTACTCCGGAGTACATGGTGAGTGCGTTACACGGAGATACGGGTAACTCCGACAACCCAAGTTTCCGGAGGACCCCGGCAAACCTGAGTTCCGTGTGATTAAGACAATCCTGAATAGTAGGAGAAACAGGGAACCAGGAGTTCCAGGTGAATCCGGTACCCGGGCTTTCAGAATGATTCCCGCTAACTGTTGTTCCGGGTGAGTCCAGCATCCGGGGGATTCGGTTGAAACAGGAACCCGGAGTTCCGCATGTATTCGGCACCCCGGAAGTTGAAGTGACTCCTGCACACAGGAATTGCAGTTGATTACAATGCAGCCGGAGTTTGGGTGACCCGGCTCCAGGAGTAAATTAGGCATCCCAGCATTCCGAGTGATTCATATTCCGGATTTTCGCCTGACCCCGTCACCACGAAGTTCCAGGTTACGACGGCACACAGGATATATGGGTGAATTAGACACACCGGAAATACGGGAGACACCGGCACCCCGGAGTTCCGGGTGACTCCAGCATCCCAGCGTTTCTAATGACTCCGTCACTACGGTGTTACAGATTTCCACTACCCACGAGTTAGTTGTGACTCCGAGAACCCAGCGTTCCAAGTTACTCCGCTACCACGTTGTCCCGGGTGATACCGGTACCTAGAGTCCTGGGTGATTTCGGCACAACGACGTTCCAGGTGTCTACGACAGACAGGATTGCTTTGTAGCTCCGGAAACATGGAAATCCGGTTCTCTCCGGGAAACAGTAATTCAGGGAGAATCTGGCACATTGGAATTCGGGGTGACACCCGTAACCATGAGAACCGGGTGACACGAACACGCTGGATTTTAGGGTGCCTCCAGCAAAATGGGTCAGATTAACCACGGATACATGGAGAACCGGTTAACCCGGAAACACAAGAGTTCTGGGTGACTCGGGAATTCCAGTGTTTTGAGTGAATTTGTCATTCCTGGGTTCCAGTAATCCGTTACCCCGAATTAGGTGTGACTCCAGAATCCCAGCTTACACATTAACTCCGGTACGCGGAGTTACGTGTGATTTCGGCACAAACCAGTACCAAATGATTGCGACACAGGATTGCCGGGTGATTCAGGCAACAGGCCTTCCGCCTGACACCGGAACCATGGAGTTCGGGGAGACCCCGGCAATTTGGAATTGCGGGTGACCCCGGTACCCCTGAGAAAAGAGTGACTACGGCACACCGGAACACACAGGGGTCAGGGTGACACCGGTAACCCGGACAATCTTGTGAATTAGGTATCCCGGAGTTCCGGGTGACTTCAAAAACACGGAGTTATGGGTGAATCTGGCACCCCGAAATTCTGTTATTTCCCGTAACACGGAGTTTCTGGTGACTTCGTCACAGCGGTGTTCCGGTTTACACCGGCACCCAGGATTATCGCATAAATCCAGCACCAATATTTTGATGGTGCCAATGACATCGCTCCTGTAAGACTTACTCATTTAACCCGGGGTTCCACGTAACTCCGTTATGCCGGATTTCCGAGTGACTAGGCCAAGGGACATCCAAGTGATTCCGGCACAAAGCTGTTCCCAGTGACACGACAAACCGGAATCCGGGTGTCTCCGGCATTCCCGATTTCCGAGTTTCTCCCGCAGCGCGGAGTTCCTGCTAACCCGGACATCCCAGCCTTCCGTCTTACATCGACACCTCGGAGATCCGGGTGACTTCGTCTCCCCGGAATTCCATGCAACTGCGGCAGAAGAGAGTTTCAGATGACACGGTCACCCTGGAGTTCTAAGTGACTCCGGCAACCCGCAGTTCCAGGTGAATCCGCCATACCAACGTCCCCAGTTTCTCCGACACCTCGTAGATCCGTGCGACGACAGCACCCGGTTTTCCGGGTGTGTCTAGGAGCACCTATTACAGTTGGACTTCGTGAACCTGGAGTTCCGGGTGACACCGGTAACCGGGAGTGCATGCGAGTTCGGTAAACGGCAAAACCATGTGATTCCGTAGCGGTGTTCGTGTAATTCCTGACCCGAAAACTTGGAGAAAGTAACACAGTTTAAAGGAGCCTCCGGGAACCTACAATTTCAGGTGACTGAGATCTGACTTCTCATTAAACATTTAGAATTCCGCGTCTGTGAGAAATCGCATATCCCAGCCGAAAAATGGTGAAATTACTGAATGCGTTCCGATATAAAATTAAAATTGGATAAGCAATAAATATTAAATTAAAGTAAAAAATACATAAACAATAGTAAAAACCACATGAAAAATGTAAAAAATAAAAATTGCAAACAGAATATTTCAATATTCAAGCAGCGATAATAACGAAAAACTCTGAGCTATATATGACATCCCATTAATCATCACGTATTCCGAAACGTCATGAGAGAGCTTTCACAAGCTGCCAAAATACAACCACAATAACAAAACAAAACAAAACGATAACAAAAATCATGACAATAACAAACCGAATAGAATAACATCTAGGAAGTTCCTTTATATGCCGCGAAAATAGTACAGAAGAGCCCAATGTCTTTCATCTTTTGAAGCCCAGGTATTAATGAACGATAACAAAGAAGTTTTCATACCACCAAAACGCAGGTAATCGAACTTGGAACACATTTGTCAAGCGCATAAGTTTTTTTAATATACTGGTAGGACCAATTATAATTTTCAAGGTCCTGTGTGCACTTCATGTTCAAGAAAACATAGAGAAATATTTCTGCCCGTTTGCTAGCTTTCAGTGGAGTAACGTAGCAAAAATGGCCGGAAGATTGCTTGTTCTTAGAATAATTACAAAATCTCCTGATGCATTCGGGTTTTGAATCACTGGGTACGGTAAAACTACAATTTCGACATTCTTATCTCCTCTGACAGGCCTGCTTCAATTTCACTTTGGGGGTAAAATGATTTTGAAAACATATCTCACTGAGAAATCATCTGTTGCGTGTACCACATTACCTTGATCTTAAGAACAGGGTGTTGTAGCTGTACATAGGGAAGAAACTGTCACACTTGTGTCTTAAGTCGTTTAAAGTGTAACACGTTTTACATATATACTTCTTGGTAAATGGAGCTTCCAAATTCCCAATCACATTGAAGTGTCCAGCATCATATAGGAGGTACAGTTTCTATAAGGGTTTAAACCATCACACACAATAATTTTTTATTCCGAAAGATAATTTTGAAACTGTTCAATTTCCTAAAACGCACCACCATTAGTCAAGTTAGCACCGGAAGCGCTAAATCAGTTTTGAACAGGTTGCTTCAAACCATAGCCGTCTCTATATGATAGTACTTGGGGTAACCATTTACCTTGTCCCGGCGATAATTAATGCATGAACCAAACCAAAGTATGCCGCTTTCACGTAACAGTACTTTTTAATACCATTCATTACATTCAAAGACCGCCATTTCGAATTCTGAGGGCCGTTACCAGCAGGCATCCTGACATTCTCTAAATATACTTCAAGTCCGCCATTCAAGACGAATCTGGAATTAGAATGAACAACTTTTCCATGCACGCACTAGAACACATCACGTTTTAGCTGGTCACGGCGTCGGAAACTAATGCCCACCACATTATCCTGGACATAATCAGTGTTAAAATCGTAGTCCCAACAAACCTATAACGCACATAATCAAATATGTAATTAGTTAATGCAGGAATTCATTCCTTCCAATAAACAGTAGGAACATGCTCCTCACAAGGGGGCCTAAACTTGATCAACAAGCTACGCCCGTTTGCATTACCTTTTGGAAAAGTTTTGCTCTTCTCATCCAAAATAAAAAAGGAACCTGTTCAGGACTGCTTCTGCTAAAGGATGCTACCTACGAATCGTACAACTCCCTCCTAACTGAGGAAGTATGGGAAGTCGGGATAATTCTCCCTCTGTTCAGGAACAGTTTTTTGCCATTATTATATTTTGATTCGAAAGAAAACCACATACTTGAATCCAGTTGTTGTAATTAAATACGCTGAGAAGTGTGACAAGCTGGTAGCTGTTGGCAGGTTGGTACAGTTAATATCACTAAGGCTGTAACTATTTAAAACTGTAGCAGTTAGCTGTAGATGTAAGAGTAGCAGGTAGCTATAGTCGAAGCTTTTAGCTGTTAACAGTTGCAGCTGTAGCTATTCGAATTCGCTGTAGCAAGTTGGTGCAAGTCTAAGCTCTTGGTACTTCTAATCGGACTAAAGGCCCAAAGAAGAATATAACACACACTACAAAAACCCCTATTTTATACCAATCCCTTCTAGACACATTCCGTCCTGTTCAGTGTGCACATGTTCCTAAAAGTATATATTTCTCATATCACGTAATGGAAATTATTTCCTCTAGCTATCTTCAAAGCGTGAGTCATAAACTATTAGCACCGGAAGTCTACTGGAAGGGGAGAAATGTTTCGTAATATTCCAGACCACCCTCATAGTTGGATGAGTTATAAACTTTCTAGCACCGGAAGTTTAATGGGAGGAACAGACACTTAGCTATATTCAAGGCCACCTAGTCAGTTACACGCAGTTATCACTTCCACCCTGCAGCCTTGTGTTCGTAAGTTCATTCCACCGGAAAACTCGTTTATATCCAACACAACCGCCACCATCAGAACAGTATTAACAGAGACCTGTAGCATTTAAATAAGAAGAGTGAAGCAGATCGCCGTCAAACTTTTAAAAAAATGGCCGGAGGCCTTAGTTGATTATAATAATTTTTCAGCTGCAGAATTTTATTTCACAAACCAGAGGTATATTGAAAGTTGCGCCTTTTGTGGAGAGGAAATACTCTACTGGCAAAAGGCGGATGATGCATTTAACGACCACCAACGCTGCGGTAAGACTTGAGAATTTATTAGAGCTATATTTGTCAGGAACATCCCTATTGTTTCTACCAACCACCCATCCGCATGGTCTGAACAGCCTGCTCTGAGCCGCGTCGTGTGTGGGTCTCATTTCACGTTAAGAGCCAGAACGCTGTAAGTAAACTTGTTTGTATTCCTTCTATTATTATGTGCGCAAATTTTATAGCCCCTTCACCAATTTGTAATGTCCTTTTCTAGATACGACTCCCAGAATTTGTAAGTACACAGGAAGACACCACAGCTGATGGGACCCGACTCTTTAAATACAATTCACCACACGGGAAGCTCGAATGCAGTCTTTTAACACAATGCCACCCTGCATTTAACATCCTGATAAAAGACTGAGCGAAGATGGGTTCTTTCATACTGGTAGATAATTTTAAACTAGAATGTTTATTACAGGTAAAAAGAAATCCAGACTAGTGTAAAATTGGTCTCATCTCACAAAACAAGGATCTTATTTCCTTCACTCACCGTGGCTTGTTACTAACTTACTGGCATAAAAATACAGTCGCGTTTCAGCAACATTCGATATTATCACCAGCACGCATTTATATACATGTGAAAGAAAAAGAGTTTGTGTTAGACAACGGTGCAAAATTCTGAGTGCTTATACGTTATCTACAGTGAGTGTTGGATGTGCTAAAACAGTGTGTGTAAGACATCAACCGATCCCCTGTTTACTCGCACAAATATCAGAAGTTTACGCGTCACTAAGTTTGCACGTGAAGAATTTGACTCTGTTCTTCAGTAGGGTGTGTTAATAGCTTCTTTCTAACAGCACCCTCATGAAATAGTTGGGTGCAAAGCTGACAAGTGTCGCTGGCTTGCTCTTTCTACTTAACAGGTGACCTATAGCAATGTTGTGTCTCTCTATAGCGCTAAGACGATCCTTCAGCCTATCTCATTTGCGGAAGCAGAAAAGCGGAAAGTGACTGTGTCCCTGGCTCAACTAAGAATGCGGTAAGATTACAAAAGCAAAGGAATTCATTTCAGGATTAAATAATATTTTAGCGTGTAGTGTACCTGTGTGTGTGTGTGTGCGCAGCAAAGAGGCTGTTTACGTATTCTTAATATTATTATCTCTAAATGTGTGTAGATTTTGCGTAATATTTTCCGGTTTCTTAATAATTAATTTATATGAATTACACTTCTGCAGTCCGTAAAGCCAGATAAAATCGTTTTATGTTCTCTGTACACATATGCATTTCGCGTAAGTCGTCCACCCTTATTTCAAGTTGTCTTGTAGAAAATGAACGTATAAGTGTTTTCATAAGTGTGTAATTATTTCACGCGTGTTTTGATGTACATGCATGTTAATTTAATTTCAAATTATCGTAGTCAATAATTATAAACAGTGCTATTATATACAGTTTTATAAGCCGTAATTATTTCCATGCGTGTTTAGTGTAATTATATATTCAAAAAATAACTTCATATCCGTTAACATACCGTACATATATATCAGTGTTATTATATACTGCTTTTATTAGTGCATAATTATTTCGCGCGTATTTCAGTGTAATTTTCTGTTTTTTTGGTGCGTAATTATTTTTCCGTGTGTTTCCATGTAAATTTTCTCTTTTCATAACTGCGTAAATTGTATCAGCGGATGTCTCAACTAATCGTGTGTGTAAATATATAAAGTAAATTTGCATACTACCCTAAAACAAATTCGTAAAACTCAGTATAAATTTCAAGTTTCGTAAGTGTAACTGTCAGTAAGTTCCTCTGTCTACCTGCGTTAAAAGGAATTCGCCCTGCTACAGTAAGTTTTTAAAACATTAGCTCAAACACCTCGTCCTACAAACATTCACATATTTTTACTGTATTACAATGGGATTAACATATAGCCAATATTTCTAGTTGCGAAATTTGCGTATTTATTTATAATCCTTAATACAACAAGAGATAGTTCAGGAGGTGGGATTCGAACCTAATATCTTTCAATTATAGTCTAAATACCTACCGCTGAGCTGCCTTATTTTCGTGAATAACAAAGTCTAAAACAATTTTAAAAGTAGCCTCCAAATTGTAAAGATAGTCTATAATTTAAAAATAGCAGATCTTAAAGTTAGGGTATAATTTAAAAATTCCACCCTGCCAGCCATAGTGTAAACTGAATGATTTTAAAAATTAAAAATCGAAGTTATATTTAAAAATAAAATAATAAAAAATTGCGCATGTCCGCCGTATTGGAAAATGGCGACCACCTAAGATGGCTGCCGAATAAGCATCATACAATCTACGGGGACTAAAAAGGGGGTTAGTCGACACGCTGTCTAGGACTAAAGAAATTTGCATTATATTTAGAACAATTGTCTACCAATCAGGGTTTTAGAATATTAATTAGGTCAATTGCATGTCAATCAAGGGCGTGTGAATAACAATCAGATAATTTGCATATGAATTGAGGACATACGAATGTAAATTAGATAATTTTCATATAAATTAGGTCATTTGCAATTTAATTAATGGGCGGGGAGAATCATTTACCTACTTCCGGATCGGTAAAGTAGAGAGCTTAATTATCGGTTGGTATTGTGGCTTATTGTCTAAAATATGCACAACCGAGATTTCGAATAGGAATGTTTATTCTCTTCATTAATGGCTACATACTGGTATTATCGCTCGAACTCCTGCATATCTGAGCAGGTAAAGGCCGGTACACGTAACTCAAGGAAAAATAAGAATATCGTTTATTTTAGCAAAAAATACAGCTTATCTGTGAAGAGTGTGAGCTCGAAACTAGATTCACCTCACAAGAAGTAGTCCATTTTAGGCATCCTATATAGCCGTTTGTCCTGGATATGGGCTCAAAGCAAGAATCGCGCCAAAGGAAATAATTTGTGTATTGGCCCTCGTATTACACCATACCCATGCTGAATATGGTTTCGAAACCTGACACGGCAGAATAGCAGTATGAAAAGCAAATAATCAATCTTCTCTGTGAGCGGTACATGTAATACAAAATATTTGCTTACAATAGGCATGTTTCAATAATTTCACTACGAAATAGCGGGCTTTGTAAATACTTCACTTCGCTAAACGAATACAAACATCAAAGTATCCTAAACTGTTCACTATATACTTGCCGTAGACAATGATGGTGATGTGCAGAAATCGCATTTCAGCCCCTAAAATACATGAAATGAACATAATAAAACAATTGAGTCAATTACGCAACATAATTTCCTTGCAGATTTTAAATTCTGACGTTTATACTTTTCATTACTTCGTGCGTTCAAGTACTGCTTTAAGATTTCTACCTATCTGTGAAGTTATTGGAATGAAAACGTGAATCGCGGTAGACAAAGTGGAATTTATATTATGTGAACGATAAGCAGACTCCGTTGAGTATCCAATGTAAGCTGTCTTTGACGTGTTAAAAAGAGTTTTTAATTAATTTACGCGAGTTGAGCTATTTCGGTGAAACTACTTTGCAAAATGATTTAGAATTTTTTTCTAAATTTCTGGCCTACATTGGGCTATATAAATTAAAGGCAAAGCGAATATAGGGTTCAAATACAAAATTCAAAACTTGTATTCTTACATTGTGATTGTGTAATTTACGGTTGTTTTATATTCTTATTTTTACTTTAGTAATAAACATTTGTAGTTTAATTATTTAATTCTACCAAAATAATTGAATTGTATTTGACTACTAATTGATATTAAATAAGTTAACTGTGAAATATAGATGAATAAAATTTGTATTTATTTTTTTGTGTGGCAGAGCAGTTTCCAGATTCCCGACACTCTAAATTTGGTCCTAATCTGACTAGTGGCAGATTAGAAATTAATGACTTCGGCGCTGACATTAATAGCCGCGACCGTTAAAATTATATTGTCTTCAAGAGCTAAGTGTTCTTAGGTCGGATGGGTTAATCGGGAGGCATTTCAAATTGGTGGTAGGGTTGGGCTGATTGTTTACAACACGCAGCGAATTTAACACAATCTTATATGACTCCTACTATAAGATATAACTGGGACAGTGTTGAAGAGAATTCAGAACTACAAATTTCGTAAGTCGAGCAATTGTTTAGTGTATTGACACAGCATTTTCAATTATAGCTGAAGCGTAAAACGCGAGCTGAGTTGGCAGAAAACTACGGCCGAATTACGTTGTTTTAAAGCAAAGCACCTCT
>Ga0209755_10004686_pt1 | contig 16009 bp, 10 predicted proteins | sample TergutCo191P1_FD_187301 | JGI IMG/M metagenome (GOLD analysis project Ga0209755, IMG submission 187301) | Cornitermes sp. P1 segment gut microbial communities from Petit-Saut dam, French Guiana - Co191P1 (SPAdes) (version 2) | ecosystem: Host-associated > Arthropoda: Insects > Digestive system... | reverse complement strand
CCCAATTTCTTTGGATAAGATGCATGATAATGCAACGAAAAATGTATCGCTTAGCCTAAAGCCTGAAACACTAACCGCAGATTTTGCACTTACACATGCAATGTTGCGCTTACCTTTGCAATCAACGCCTTGAGTATGGGTGTCGGAAAGTGACACAGTTTGTATTGCGCTAATGCGGTGTTTGTGCTAACATATACGCGAAAGCAGAACGGGTGGTTCGGATTTCAGGCGTTTTCGCCACGACAGCGCGAGGGGTGCTGTTCAGTACTTTGTAAAAACTAAAGAGTGTCCTTTCATGGACAAAACGGAGTGTGCGCAATGAATTCTCGGAGCACAGAGAAACGCCGCACCCTGCGTAAGCATCCGCGTCCTTGTATGTGGTGGAGGCTTGCCTTGGTGGCGGTAGTTATGACGGGCTTGGCGCTTCCTCAGTTACCCCTTTACGCAAACGTGCCAGAACCAGCAACTGGTGAACTTGGCGCCGAGCAACCGACTGAGAAAGCAGAGCTTGAAGCACAGCAGGCTAATGCTGGCGAGTTGCCTTTGGAAGAAGGCGGCAGCAGCATAGCGGCAACAAACACGGCAGCGACAAACATAGCGATAAGCACAGCAGCTATAAGCATGGCCGCATTAAATTCAGCAGGAATTACTTCAGCTGCAGAAACCACTTTCGCACCAGCAGCAGCTCCCCCGGGCATCATGCCGCTTGCGATAGGAAGCAACATTGATGGCTACCTTATTACGGGGGTCATCGACACCGCAAGTCGCACCATCACACAGGGTGGCACGTATGAAGTTGTGGGTACTTTTGTTAACCTGAGTTACAGTTATGACTATGCAATTAAGGTGGAAACCACGCAGCCTGTTACGCTGGTTTTGAACAATACAAACAGATCAAACTATTATACGCCGCTCGAAATTAAGGCTGGCGCAAACGTGAGAATACATCTTGCGAGTGGCACTACGAATACCCTTAAAAGTAACGGAACCTCAACCAATACTGGCGTTAATACGGCAGGTATTTCTGTTGCGTCAACTGCCACTTTGACCATTTCAGGTACGGGAACTTTGAACGCTTTAGGTGGTTATGGTGGCGCCGGCATAGGCGGAAATCACATGGTTGGGTCCACCTCAAACCCACTGCGAAGTGGCACCATTCATATCGAAAGCGGAAATATTTATGCCGAGGGTGGCACTGATGCTGCAGGCATTGGTGGCGGACGCCAAGGTGCTGGGGGAACCACAACAATTTCTGGCGGCACAGTAGAAGCGCATGGTGGAAATAAGGCGAGCGGCGGTTCTGGTATCGGCGGTGGCGGATATAGCTCAAACGGTTATTGCCCTGGTGGATTTATAACGATTTCTGGTGGAGAGGTAACAGCACGCGCATATGGCAGCAGTTCAGCTATTGGTGGTGGATACAATTCAAAAGGTGAAACCGTTACTATTACCGGTGGCAAAATTGATGCAAGAACGCAATATGCTGGAACAGGAATAGGCGCTGGAGGCGGCTCTGATTGCGGCACCATTCTTATCACCGGCGGCGACATTTTTGCCATAGGCTCTAACATGGCCGCGGGCATTGGAACTGGGCAATCTGGCGGCGGAAATATCACCATTACAGGAGGTGTTATTCATGCAGAAAGCCAAGCAGGAGCCTCTTCTGGTGTTGGCGGTGGCGGTAGCGGCACTGCAACGATTAGTATTTCAGGTGGTTCTGTTCTTTCGCTCAACAAGCCCGACAACAACGGCAAACCTATGATCCGTATTAATACGAATCCAAAAAACGGACCTCAGTACGGAAATAGATCGGTTTTCTTGCTTCGTATTACCTTGGTTGACGATGCTGGACACCGTTTAGCAAACACTGCGGCATCAATTAGGGTTCCTGAATCGGCACCTGGAAAAAATGACAGTTACGTTTACGAAGCCCATACCGGAAGCGACGGCATTGCCAACATGTGGTTACCAGAAGGCGCCTACGATTACATGCTTTACAATCCAGAAGATGGTTCTTATTTAGACGGTTCTGTGTACGTCACAGATCCTAAGGCAGACGAATACGATCCGGATAAAAATACGGCAAAAATACCTAATATTCCTACGGGCAAAACAACCTACACAGCAACGCTTTCCTCGCAGGGTCAGAAAGTATATGGGCAGGAAGCATTTACCCTTAACATCAAAGATAACAGCACGACACAAGAAGGTGCACCCAACAACCCCAATGCTGGCATTGTTGGAGTTGATTGGTATCGTGAAAGCGTCGATACCCCCCACTTCACTAGGGACAATTTTCAGGCGGGACACACTGCCTCAGCACCCGAAAACAAGGGAACAGAAGCAGCTGGAAACGGCTTAATTCAAGCCCAGGGTGGCAGCAGTGTGAATCGCATTTACAACATGGACATGCCAGTAAATGGAAAGTATTGGTTCAGAGTTCATATTAGAGGTATCAGCACCGGCAAGGATTTGTATCACGTATTTTCGGTAGACGTAGTGAATGTTTATACCCCAACAGAAGTATATGTTCGCGACTGGGATTCTGATAAAAATACTGCCCTAAAACCTTACACTAAACTAACCCGCACAGAAGGAGCTTACGGCATCCCTTACGACTTTGACGGGCAAACCGTGCTTTCCAATCCAGCTCTTGGGTACGATACTTTGACGTACACGCGCAACGCTGGTGCGCCTTCAACAAACTGGTTGATGGCGGTGCCTGGTTATCCTTTTGATATGCCTACCTCAACATCGGCAGCAACATCAAAAATAACCCTTAATGGGCGCGTAGATGCTAGCGAAGACGCAACAAACCAAAGCTCTAAAACGAAAAAGTATTACACCGTAAACTATGCGCGCAATGCCACCTGGTGCAATGTGGACGTCTACTATGTTACTTCCTTTGGAAGCACTCTTGCGGTGCCGCGCGAAAGTGGAAGTATGGTGGGAACGGTGAAGGTTCCGCTCGATTCTTCGGGTGCTATAACAGCTAACAACTTCAAAGCAAACGGTGGTGTTTATCTGCCACCGCAGCAACCAGAAAACACACCATTAGGTTGGTATATTGCAACGCAACCGCACAAGGTAGACGATGTTTTAAGTGGCAATAATCAAAGCCAATACGTTGTACAAAATGATTTTGCCAACTTCGACCCCGACCTTACTTTTAGCGACACCTCTACCGGAACTTTGGCGGGCGGAAACAAGTTATACATCGTTTATTCAGCGCCTTACATGATTGAAGTTTCGCTTCCCACCGACTTAGTTTTCGCGGCTTTCGAAAGTGAAAAGGGAGACATTAAAGCTCCTAATTACGCCATCGAAAACAACGGCGAAACACCGGTTGATGTGAGTATTGAAAACTTTATAACGAAGCAGTCTGAGAACTTAACGATTTCAACAACGCCTTCTGGCGAAAACGAATTTAGCTTGGAAATGAAAGAGTCTGCAACGATTTCTTTGTTCAATGTGAAGCTTTACACCACCAGACCTTTCCAGCCGCAGCATGTTTGCACGCTTGATTATCGCGGTTCTGAAAACGAAAAAAATAAGGCGAAGTTTACCTTCACTGGGCGCTACGAGGGAGACTTTGGTGTTGCGAAAATGCCGAAATATGGATTGGTGTTTGGGTTTGAAATTGCCTGAGGGCGAGACTTTAAAAGCCAGCAGGGCTGAGAGTTTTGAGCAAGTTCGACAGCAAGAACGAGAAACTTAAAAAACAATTACGGATGAATCAATTTTGATTCCGCCCCGAAAACGGGTCACATAAAAGAGGATGACAATTTAGGAAGGGAGGTGACTTAAAATGACGGAAAATGTTTTAGCAAACGGTTACGAAAGCCCGCAAAACGAGCGGAATGAAGACGAACAAAAAAGCAAAAAACGAGCAATTCGAATCGCGCTAATTGCCTCAACATTGATTCTGTTGATCATCATGCTGAGTTACTTTGGGTTCATCAAATGGCCTTGGCAAAGTGATGGTGGATCGGTTGTTGCGGGCGATTTATTTCCTGGTTCAGGAGATGCAGCGGATGGTCATTTGCCCAACATGTCGCAAGACGAAGTGATGGAACAAATGCAGCGAGTTGCAGACGCTTCGATGTTTTCTTTTAAGATAAATTCCCGGCCAGTTTTCGCGAACGGGAATTCTGAAGGGGACTTTCGAATCGAAAATCCGAACTACAATGTTTACCCCATGGTTGTTGATGTAACGCTCAACAAAACTAAGGAAAAAATTTACAGTTCGGGAGGCATTTTGCCCAACCAGCATGTAGAAAAAGCAAGGTTGCTCAGGGCGCTTGATGCTGGCACCTATGAGGCGACTGCGGTCTTTAATATTTACGATCCAGACACCAAGGAACTTAAAGGAAAGACTCAAGCCGCACTTATTATCACAGTGCAAAACTAAGGTTGGAAACTAAAAGAGTGAAACACTAAAGGAGATTTAAAATGAAAAAACTAGTTACTATTATTCTTGCTGTTGCGTTTGCTTCATCGCTTTGCGTAGCACCGGCGTTTGCGGAAACTTACAAGCTTCCTGCAGACGATAAAATTAGCTACGGACCGCTGACTGATGAAAACACAACAACAGACACCACTATTGGAGTCACCGGTTATGTTGGTGAAGATGCAATCATCGACCCAGACCCAGACGTACCACCAACAACCTACGACATCAATGTTGCTGTTCCTACTGCAATTATTTGGGCAGCTTTCGAATCTGATGGCGGCAAGGTAGTTGCTCCTAACTACTTCGTAGAGAACAGATCAGCGAATTCCAAGGTAAAGGTTTCCTTGGTGAGCTTTAAGGCAGTAAACCCTGCAGGTGAGGCAAATTCAGCAGTTGACGGAGTACTTACCCTGAACCTGGTTAGCAAGACAGTTGGCGCTGTAGGCGTTAACAATATTTTCGTGAACGGCACGGGCTTTAGCGGCACCCCTGTAGTGTTGGGTACTTTTGATCCTCGTACCACCATTGAAAATACTGGAGCATTCAAGTTCACTATCGATGGAAAGTATGATGGCGGTTTTGAAAAGAACTTGCAACCCAAGTACGAAATGGTTCTCCAATTCGACCACGTTGAAGTTACGCCATAAGTCCGCTAAGGGAGCGGTTACGTGAAAAAGACAATTAAAATACTGTTGATGACGACTGTGGTTTTGGTCATATGTCTCAGATGCGCAGTAACCGCTTTTGCCGCTGAGCCGCCGAAGTCACCAGGTGAACTGGCGGCAATCCAAGCGGAAAACGATGCCTATATGGGCGACGGAAGGCAACTGGCTAGTATTGCGGTAGCGGGTAATATCGTTGCAAACGGGGGAACAAAACCTCCCGTTGTGGTAGATCCTCCGGTTGTAGTAAACCCCCCGGCACCACCAGTTAATGGTGGAGGTGGCACGGTTATCATTCAGCCCGGCGGAGGAACTACCGTCATTCAGTCTCCACCAAAGACGATTGTGATTTACCCGCCTGCCGCGCCAGGCGCAGAAGCAGAACCTTTGCCGATCGAAGTAGCAGTGCCCGGAAATGAGCCGATTTATGTTTCCCCGAATTTCGATATTCCCGGTGGGATTATCGGGGCAAAGAGGAACGGGAATTGGGATTGGGAGCGCTTTATAATTCCGGGGATATTGCTAATTGCGTGGCTTGCGCTGCTTACTTTCTTGGGTCGTTTTCTTTTTCTGGCGAAGAAAAAGAAAAAAGAAGAGGAAGAGGATGAAGCGGGCGCCGGCGCCGGGGAGGGAGCTGGCACAGGAGCTTTGGCGGGAGCCGGTGTTGCAGCTGTTGCTGGCGCTGGCGCTGCGGCTGGAGCCCAGCGCGACAGAGCACCTATAGAGGCAATATTTGGCAAGGAAAGACCCTGAGCAATCTTTCCGATAATTCGAACTTCCAAAGCGGGCTGTGTCTTACGACGCAGCCCGCTTTGTCATCCCTCGCAAAAGACTGTCGGGTGCTTCGCAACCTCCCAAAAAATGTGTGTCGGGTGCTGCGCAACCTCTCTAATAATACTTCGTTCGCTACGCTCACTTCGCTTGTCATCCTGAGGCGAAGCCCCCACGTCATCCTGAGCGAAGGGTGCGAAGCACCCGTAGTCGAAGGATCTAGAACGGAGTATAAATAGAGAGGTTGCGAAAGCAACCGACAGTAAGTTTAAGGATGGATCCTTCATTTCATTCAGGATGACAAGGTAGTGTCGGTTGCGCTAGCAACCGACAGACACTTAAAAGAGCACAAAGTGCATGCGAGCAGTTTGTTCGTTTTAGTTAAAGAAAGTCAGAGTGGGAGCCAGTGCGAAGAAGCTCAAGAAGGTTTTTTCTTTATCTATTTTGTAAATCAAAACCCAATCTGGTCGAATGTGGCAATCTCGTTGACCATTTCTGTTTCCCGATAATTGGTGATCTCGATATTTAGGTGCCAAAGGATTCCCTTTTTGAAGCTCCTCAACAACTAGGCTAATTTCCTCTCGAGGAAGGTTTCTTTTGTCGCATAGTTTTAAATCTTTTTTGAATTGGTTTGAAGGGGCAATTCTATACATTGTCGAGTTCGTTCCACAGTTCACCCATGGTTTCATAGGTTTTTACAGAACCTTCTTCGATTTGGCTTTCCAGTAATTCAGTCGAAATTCGTTCCTCGTCGCCAACAACATAATTAATATTGTAGGGAAAACCACCAGCCTTATTGAAAGTCTTAATAAAGTTTCTTAAAACTACCGACTGGGTTAGACCCATATCTTCAACGATGGATTCAAACAAAGCTTTTTCAGAGGAATCAATTTTTGTATTGATCGTTGCCTGCATAGGTATCCTTTCTTTCGCATTGTTTGATTTTATCAAATAGTAATCATATTTACAACAATGTAATACTCTTGATTCTTGTTCGGTTTATGTTGGGATGGTGGATCCTTCGGCTACGCCTCAGGATGACATGGACGTCCCGCTTCAGGATGACATGGAAGGATGTGTCATCCTGAACTCCCATGTCATCCTGAGCGAGGCACGCAGTGCGGAGTCGAAGGATCCATAACTCAACCAAGTGGATCCTTCAGGTGCGCGCTACGCGCAACCTTCAGGATGACAAATGTCTGTCGGTTGCTTCGCAACCCTTAGGACGACGTATGTTAAAGGAGTTCGTCATGGGAACCAGTGCGAACAAAGACAACTTCATTGCCAACCTGCTTGTACAGCAAAAGCCAATTCGACGACCTTCCACCAATATGAAGAAGCCTATAACCCTGCTTGTCGCCTTTTAAAGCGTGGTCGTTGAAGTTGAAGGGGATGGGTGAAGTGTCAGAATTGATGACAGCCATTAAGGCAGCTGCAAGCAACTTTTCATCCCAGTGTTTTTTCAGGCATCTCTTTCTGTCTTTTGCGAAAGAGGGAAGATAATTAAATTCAAGCATTTCCGGTATCTTTTTCAAGAGCCTCAAAGAAGTCTTCGACATTCGTAAACATCTTCTTTGATGGATCGCGGAAAAGCTGTTCAGCGCTGTTTATTGCAGCGATTGTTTCCGGATTTTTAATATCTCCGATATCGACAATGCTACTGTATGACGAAGCGGGGCAAATAACTGCCCAAGGTTTATTCTTTTTAAATACCGTAACAGGCTCGCCTGTCCTGTTGACGGTTTCTGTTATTTCGCTAAAGCGTGTTTTCGCCTCTGTTAAACCAACGGTAAGAGCCATGACACTTCCTTTCTCTTGAAAAGGCATTGTAGCAGAAAACAGACTAAAAAACAAACCAGAAAAGAGGTCAAAAAAATGGCTGGACAAGTATGAGCTGTCGTTTCACGTCATCCTGAGCGAAGCACGTAGTGCGAAGCCGAAGGATCCATAACTCAACCACGTGGATTCTTCGCTACGTTCAGAATGACATAAGGCACCAGGATGACATTTATAGAGAGGTTGCGTAGCAACTGACACGCATTTGCGTGCCTTCCCTAATAGGCTACAATTTGCTCACGATACAGAAAGGACGGGCGGTGTGGGAGGTTCTCCAAATTCGGTTGACTGGGGCAAGGTAAAGACCCCAGAGTGGGACAAAAAATTCGATTCTATTACGGATAATAAGAAGCTAAATTCCCTCATTCGCGATGAGGCTCTCCGGATGCTTGAGCATCGCGACAATTCAGACTATGAAGATTTGAGCATCATTAATGCGACGACTAATTCTTTGGTGGGCAGGTCAACGAATTCTCGTATTGCAGGTGAAACTAGGTACACAGAAAGCATTAGACACAAAATGATTTCAGCGTTTGGTAGAGGGGAACTACTTTTAGCAGTACACAATCACCCAAACAGTTTTGTTCCGTCGTTTGACGATATTTTCTCTATGCAAGGCAAAAAATATACCAAAAGTTTGGTAATTGGACACGATGGAAGCGTTGTGATTATTGATAAAGTTTCTGATGCGTTCATGCCGTTTCATCATCGTGAAGCAATGGTAAAATTCATGCAAGCTGGTAACAGCGACGCTGAATCTGCTATACTAACGCTTCAAGAGTTACAAAAGAACGGACTTATAGCGTGGAGGAGGTTATAGTTATGACAAAAGAATACGACATACTACTAGACCGAATTAATCGCTTCGGATCCATGATTCATATTGATGAATTTGGAAGCCACAGAGAAGATACCATAGCTTTGTATATGAAGTGCACAGATGAAGAGGCGCGCATATTAAGCGACCTCGAAATGGAGCAGCACAAAAAGCTAAAACCGGCAGTTGCGTAGAATTTCCCGATAAACTAACTAACGACCTAACCGCCTCCGGGCGGTTTTTTTTGCTGTGGATCCTTCGCGTTGCTCAGAATGACATGAGGGGGGGGGCGTTCAGGATGACAGGGGAGTGGATGTCATCCTGAGCAAAGCGAAGGATCCATTCTTAAATCACTCACACGTCCCCAAAAAAAGTTACTTGTGGCAAAAAAATTCCTGGTTGATGGGTACCCAGGAAAAGTAAACTAAAGTAGAATTAAAAAACCTACTATAAACAGTAGGTTTAATATCGCAAGCAAGGGTGTGATAAACATTCGGTTACGAGTTTATTTCAATCTGTTTCAGTTAAGGCTTTCACAAAGCTTGGCTTCCTTGCTTATCTCACCATTTCAAACAACAAAAAACAAGCTATGACTTCTAGACCAAGGAGGGGGAAACACGCATGAAAAAGAAGGGGAATATCTTTATCAAAAGTGTTTTAGCAGTATTGCTGAGTGTGAACCTAACACTGCTCAGTACCATTCCCGTATTTGCTACTCTAAACAGCGCGGTATCTATTGCGAGGGAAGCAAAAGAAAGGGCTGCGGAAGCTCTCACGGAAAGCGCAAGCGAAGAAGCAGGCGAGGGCTTTGACGTTGTCAACGCAGGCCTGCCAGCAGACCTAAGCGCTTATGACAACCAGGAAGTAACTGTTGACACCCTTGCTATCGATTTTGCTTTAGGGAGCTTGATTGCAGGGCTTACTCCGAGTGAGAAAGACCTGAAAAGTAATGAACCGAGTGTTGCTTCTGAAGAAGAGCTTGCTTTTGTAGCAGAAATGGAAGATATCCCAGAATACCCTGGACTTACGCCAGTACCGTATTCTCCTGAATTCGAGCAATACCTCGAAGACTTGAAAAATGGTGATGGGGGAAAGTATGGAGGGATAATCCCCGAGCAGTATGAACCACGAGTTTTACCAAGTGGTGTGTCTGTAGCGGAAGAAGGCTCCGACTTCCTTAGTGTTGTCCCTCTGGCGGTTGAAGAGGTTGAACTACCCGCATTGTATAACCCGACGACTGACTACCTAACGCCTGTGAAGGATCAATCGCCCTATGGAACTTGTGAGATATTTGCCTATATGTCTGCGTTTGAAGCGTTGGTAAGCAAAACAACGGGCAGGCAGATTCTTCTTTCTGAAGAGCACGCACGCTTCATTCAAAGCAGGAATAATCCTATACCAAGTTCTACGCGCTATCCAAATGATGGGGCTGCCGCTGTTGATATGTTTGATTATTCTATCAACCGAAACAAAGGCATAGCTTCAGAGGCTTCTGTGCCTTACGGCGCCCCAAAAAACGAAACTTGGCCATCTGAAAAGATGGATGCGGCTCAAATTGTTTTGCATGCGACTGATGTGCAATATATCTCTATGAACATGCTGGAAGTTAAGAAGGCTGTTATGCAGTATGGCGGGGTGAGCGCAGGCGTTCGAACGAAGAATGTTACCACTCCTGGTAACCCACTAGACGGCGAAAATGCAGATTTTGCTGATCATGCTGTTTGTATTGTGGGTTGGGATGATGATTATCCTATTGCTAGTTTCATAAATAAGCCGAAAAACCCCGGAGCTTGGCTAGTCAAAAACAGCTGGGGTTCTAATGGTCCACTTTGGAGGGTTTCCTATGAAGATCCGAGTGTCCTCAAAGACAAAGCTATAGTTATTGAGGGTTTTACATACCCAAGCAACAATGAAAAGATGTCGGCTCAATATTATTATTGTGGATTCGGGGGGCGACTCTACTCCTCTTCCCAAACACCTCTGTACTATACTAATATCTATGACTTTTCTAAAGACTACGAAGTCTATGACAAAATAACAGAAGTAGCTCTTAAAAACGAGAACCCAGGAGCAAACTATGATATCTATATTGTTCCTGTAAGTTCTAATGGAGCTCCTCCGGATGTTTCAACTCTGCGGAATCCCCTGGTGAGTGGAGTTTTTCCCTCGCAGGGGTATTTGACGAAGAAGCTTGCAAGCCCCTACGTCATTCCTGCCCCAGGAAAGTACGCCATAATAATCAAAATAACACCAACGAAAGACAGCGAAGATATTTGTTTGAGTACGCTTGGCTCAAGCACTTTTTACAGCTACTATTATGCGGATGGTTCTTGGAAAACGTGCAACACGATCGATATTCGTCCTGTGCTTTATAAAAGAACCCCTATCATCAAGAACTCTACAATTTCACCAACTAGCGTGAATAGGCCATCTCCAGATTTCTCGCCTTCTGTAACAATGTCTTTAAATGGCAATATCCTGACCTCTATTAGGACAAGCGGTGGGAGTGTGTTGCGACAAGATCTTGTTGGTGCCAAATATTACTGGGCTAACAATTGCGACTATACTATAAGCGACGACGGCACTGTAGTCACGTTTACAACAGCCTTCTTTGAAAAGATTTCTGCTCAGCCAACGACTGTAGTCGAGTTTATTTTTAATGAAGGCAGTAAACAGACCTATACGATTAGATCTAACGGACACATTCCGGTAACAAGCGTTTCTCTAAGCGAAAAGCGCAAAACCGTCGCAATCAACAGTTCTTTTACTCTCGGCTCCACCGTGTTGCCTTCAAATGCGACCTATAAATCTCTTAATTGGACATCAAGCGATCCTTTGGTAGCAACTGTAGATAGTGCAAGCGGGAAAGTGACAGCTCACGCTGCCGGTTCCACGGTAATCTCTGCGGGCGCACCGACCGACAACGAGGCTGCTTCGTGTTTGGTGGTTGTTACGGGTTCAAAAACACGAACTATGGTCTCTAATGGCAATAGCCACACTCTAGCACTGAAACCGGACGGTACTGTTTGGGCTTGGGGCAACAATGGCTTTGGTCAACTTGGAGATGGTACAACAACTAACAAACCAATCCCTATACAAGTATCTGGTTTAACGGATGTCGTATATGTTGCAGCAGGAAGCTATTCCAGTTATGCAGTAAAATCCGACGGCACCGTCTGGGCTTGGGGGTCAAATGGCGGTTGGACACTCGGAGATGGAACTACCTCAACCAGGTACACCCCCGTGAGAGTTTTGGGGCTTAGCGATATTGTGTCTATTAAAGGTTCTGCAAATCATCTGTTAGCCCTGAAGTCTGATGGAACTGTTTGGGCTTGGGGGAGGAATGGTGGTGGCTGGCTTGGTGATGGTACCACAATCGACAGACCAACCCCTGTGCAAGTGAAAAACTTGGTAGATGTAGTATCCATTTCAGAATCATGCTTTGCCATAAAGTTTGATGGGACAGTATGGAACTGGGCAGGCAGCAATCTTTCCCCCGTTTGCTTACCAGGACAAAAAGGTGTGGTTTTGGTTGCTAATGGAACCTTTGCCCTTAAGGCCGATAAAACTATTTGGAAGTGGAACTCTAGCAAACAAAGTTTTCTCTGGGAAGAAAGCATTAGCGATGTTGCGAATATGGACTACGATACTTACAGCGTTGTTGTCAATAAAAATGATGGAACCGTTTGGGCCTCGAATAGCACCACGCTTGACTTCAAGCAAGTAACCGGACTTAGCGATATAAAGGCTGTATCAATCGGTCAGTCGCACAGAGCAGCCGTGAAAGCAGACGGCACTATATGGACATGGGGTTCGAATGGCTATGGACAATTAGGGGATGGAACGACGGTGTATCGAGGCAACCCTGTGCAAGTTGCAGGTTTTGGAACCAATGTTTTTCCAGCAAACATTACCATTGACCCTGCTACTCTGACGCTTAGCGTTGACGCTACAAAAGCTCTTTCTGTGTCTTTTTCTCCCGCAGGCGTTACCCATAAGGGAATTGTATGGACTTCAGACAATTCTGCTGTTGCGACCGTTAGCGAAAAAGGTTTGGTTACAGCTAAAGCTCCAGGTGCTGCAACGATTGTTGCCACAACACAAGAAGGCGGCAAGACGGCGACTTGTATGGTTACAGTTTCTGGAACACGTTCTGGTGCAAGAATTTCAGCAGGTTCCGACAGCAGTGCATTCTTGAAGCCTGACGGTACCGTTTGGGCATGGGGCAACAACAATGCTGGTCAACTAGGAGATGGTACAACAGCAAATAGAACAAAACCAGTACAGGTTAAAGATCTTTTTGATGTCGCTTCTATAATAGGAAGAGGTAACTTTTCCAAAAAATACGATGGAACTGTCTGGACTTGGGGCCACAATGGTAATGGCCAACTTGGAGATGGCACGAAAGTGAACAGGAATATTTCTGTTCAGATAAATGGTTTGATTGACGCAGTATCAATTGCTGGTGGTTCAGCCCATACGGTTGCCCTTAAGTCAAACGGCACCGTTTGGGCTTGGGGTTATAACGGCTATGGGCAATTAGGCGATGGTACAAAAAGCAGCAGAACCTATCCAGCTCAAGTTGAGGGTCTGGTAGGTGCTGTGGCTGTGGCTGTTGGCTCAGAAAGCAGCGTTGCCGTGCTTTCTGATGGAACTCTTTGGGCATGGGGGTATAATAACTCTGGTCTATTTGGTGATGGAGCAACAGAAAAAAATACGCCAACTAAGATAAGTGGTCTGCCTAGGGTGGTTTCTGCTTCGATAGGTTCCAGCCATATAGTGGCATTGGGTCAAGATGGTAGCGTTTGGGCATGGGGAAGCAATGATAGCGGGCAGCTAGGTAATGGCACGACAACAACTAGCAAGACTCCTGTGAAAGTTGAAGGCCTATCCAAAGTAAAAGCTCTTTCAAGCGTAGGAAATCACACAGTCGCCCTAAAGGAAGATGGCACTGTGTGGGCGTGGGGGCAGAACACCTCTGGACAACTTGGGAATGGCACGACTACGGGTAGTAATATTCCTGTTCAGATAAAGGGCTTGCCAGCAGTAGCGTCTGTAGCTGCTGGTGGGTCACACACTCTTGCCCTGGACACTGGCGGCACGCTTTGGGCTTGGGGAAGCAATTCTTATGGTCAGCTCGGAAATGGAACTACGACCAATGGTCTATCTCCTGTAAAAGTTGTGTTTGAACTTCCTGCTAACAATATAACACTTAACAGATCTGGAACTTACAAGTTCCCCGATGCGGCTGTTGACTATGGCACAGTAGAGCCACTCGTTGTTAACATTATTAACACTGGTGCTCAAGCAATAGAAACAATTAGTATCAATGAGGGATATTACCCTCTCTGGCTATATTCTTCTGTGTCTGAAATAGCGAATCTTGCGGCTGGAGAAACCAAAAGTTTTGCTATTGCTCCGAAACCTGGTCTTGCAGCAGGAACCTACAAAGAAAAGATTTCGGTATACGGAGACAGTGTGTCGGCATCGTTTGAGGTAAGTTTTACTGTAAACGCAGCAAATACGCCTGCATCCAGCATTGCTCTTAACAAAGCTACGAAAACCATGCGGATTGGCACTGTGGAGACGCTAACCGCCACGGTTACTCCGGCTAACGCAAGCGATAAGACGGTTACGTGGAAATCAAGCAATCCAAAGATTGTAGCAGTGGACGGTAATGGAAGGCTAACCGCAGTTGCTGCAGGTTCAGCTACCATAACTGCCGAAACGGCAAACGGGAAGCTTGCTGCAAGCTGTAATCTTGCGGTTACTGTACCAGTGGTAATGCTTGAGATGAAAAGCAGAGAAGTGCGCATTCCTGCTGGAAGCACAGTCATTCTAGAGGCCACCGTGTCCCCCGTTGATGCAACAAATAAAATAATAATGTGGACATCAAGAAAACCAGAAATTGCAACAGTAGATCATGAGGGGAGGGTTACGGCTGTAGCACCAGGGTCAGCGCTAATCTATGCAAGATCGGTAGACGATCCAGGTGAAGGCATTTTTTGTAACGTTATTGTCGACCATCGACCAATACTGGTGAGTGGGGTATCGCTCAATAAGCAGTCCACAACCATTGCAATAGATGCCAGCGAAACGCTTAAAGCTACTGTTGTTCCGGATAACGCAACGAACAAAGTAGTTACTTGGAGTTCAAGCAGCGCCACGATAGTTGCTGTTGATCAGGCTGGCAATGTGACAGCCAAAAGCGCAGGTACGGCTACCATTACTGTCAGAACGCAAGACGGTGGCTTTCCTGCTACCTGTACGGTTACTGTTCCAGAGGCCCCCAGATACGGCATTGCACTTGATAAACAAGGCTTACAGACGTTTCCTGATGCGACAGTGGGTTACGGTTCGCAAAGTCCTCTAACAGTAAAGGTCACCAACACGGGCAACCAGCCAACAGGAGCACTAACTATTACGAAATCTGGTGATACTGCAAACAACTTTACTGTTTCATCGGCTACTTTAGCGAGCATTGCTCTCGGTGGCTCAAACACGTTCACAGTAGTGCCACGCACAGGGCTTTCGGTAGGTACCCACACTGCAACAATAATAGTGGGTGGTAGTCAAGTTGACAGCAAAAGCTTCATGGTTAGCTTCACCGTGAAGCCTGTTCCTGTTACAGGAATCTCGCTCAACAAGCAGGCCACAACCATTGCAATAGATGCCAGCGAAACACTTAAAGCTACCGTTATGCCAGACAACGCAACCAACAAAGCAGTTACTTGGAGCTCAAGTAGCGCCGCGATAGTTGCTGTTGATCAGGCTGGCAATGTGACAGCCAAAAGCGCAGGGACGGCTACCATTACTGTCAGAACGCAAGACGGTGGCTTTCCTGCTACCTGTACGGTTACTGTTCCAGAGGCCCCTCGGTATAGCATTGCACTTGATAAACAAGGCTTACAGACGTTTCCTGATGCGACAGTGGGTTACGGTTCGCAAAGTCCTCTAACAGTAAAGGTTACCAACACGGGCAACCAACCAACAGGAGCACTAACTATTACTAAATCTGGTGCCAACGCTGACAACTTTACTGTTTCTTCAGCTACTTTAGCGAGCATTGCTCTCGGTGGCTCAAACACGTTCACAGTAGTGCCACGCACAGGGCTTCCAGTAGGTACCCATACTGCAACAATAACGGTGAGCGGTTCCCAGGTTGAAGGCAAAAGCTTTACAGTGAGCTTCACAGTAAAGCCTGTTCCTGTTGTTCCCGTTACAGGAGTCTCGCTTAACAAGAACACACTTGAGCTATCCGCTGGCACCCAAGAAACCCTAATTGCAACGGTTATACCAAACAACGCAACCAACAAAAAGGTTTTGTGGAAATCGGAAAACAGCGACATAGCTAGCGTTGATGCTAATGGTAAGGTGAGTGCCGTTTCGAAGGGCACCACCGTTATTAGGGCTACTACAGAAGACGGCGAATTCCTTGCCACGTGTAATGTTGTGGTGACAGAGGCAATC
>Ga0209755_10004685_pt1 | contig 16015 bp, 7 predicted proteins | sample TergutCo191P1_FD_187301 | JGI IMG/M metagenome (GOLD analysis project Ga0209755, IMG submission 187301) | Cornitermes sp. P1 segment gut microbial communities from Petit-Saut dam, French Guiana - Co191P1 (SPAdes) (version 2) | ecosystem: Host-associated > Arthropoda: Insects > Digestive system >... | reverse complement strand
CGCATTGACAGGCATGGCTATTGCCGAAGCTGTGAATGTGCGGTCAGCTACCAGTGAGCCGGGGCCGAATTCTATTCTAGCGGCCGCTACCGCAGGGGTGATTGTAACGCTTACCGGAGGTACTACCGGCACTTCTCCGCCGTAAACTGCTGCGAATACGGAGATGTTGTTAATTTTCGCGCCGTAGTCTGTGTCCGCGCCTGTCGGCATCCATTCGTTAGCACCTGTCCACGTGTTGCCGCCGCCAAAGCGCATGGCACCGAAGGCAAAGCTGTTTAGGTCGCTTGTCGGAAGCAGGATGTTTTCGCGTCTTGCGACTTCATTCCCGCCTGCATCGAGGACGATAAGCTGTCCTGTCTGTGTTACAAGGTTTGCTTCCAAAATTACGCGGTTTAGGGTGTGGCGGGGTATGCCGCTGCGAATGATGTCCGCCGCGCTGTGGCGGGTGTTATTTGCTTGGTCATTTTCGCTTGTTACGATGCGCAGATGGGTATTTTGATTCGGCCCCGCCGGATGTGAGCCGTTTGACGTCCCGCGGACACCGAACAGAGTCCCTGCAAAGGGTGTAGTGCCATCGTCAAAGTTAAAGCGGGCTTCCCAGCCTAGGGTATGCTGACGGTTCCACTCTGTCCAGAAGTCAAACTCAATGCGCACCATGTTGTTATCGCCTATGTCCCACGCGCCACTGGTAAGGGGCAGCGCCCACTGACCGGTTGAGTTGCCCCATGTGGCTGCCGGATAGGTGGCCATCGGGTTTGCGTTTAGGACAGTTTGCCCTGCAAATTGCTGGGTGTATACTATTTGGGAATTTGTAACGGCACCGGGGATTCCGTCAGCAAAGTCGATGGTTTGACCGATTTGCTCCCATTCGACAGGCATTTCACCTGAGAAGAAGTGCAGGTTGTCGAATCCGTGGCCGGTGAAGGTTATGTTATTTCCGCTATCACGCTGAGTTCTGATTCTAAATCCATCAAAGCTGCTGCCGGCAATCGGAACTGTGTAAGTACCCAATACAGCCCCATATGTCCAAGCCACGCCGTCAAAAGCACCGCGCTCAATTACGCTGATTACCGCTTCGCCGCTTATGAAGTTGAGGACGATGCCAAATGTAAACCAGGTGTTTCTCCAGTCAGCCCTATTTTCTGTGATGCTGCTCAAAACTGTATATGAGGTCAATTCCCCATCCCAGTAGTTGCCTGCGACAGGCACCTCGCCTGAGGCAATCATTCTACCTTGCTGATTTCTGATGACGAGGAAGGGGTTATCTCCAATCATCAGCGCGTGGTCTACAAAGTTCCTGGCTACGCCTCCTCCGGGAGTTGCATTGCCGGGGCGCAAATCGAATGTTACAAATGCTTGGTGAGCATCTGCAATGGGTGTCGGCAAGTTGGCATGAGTATACCGTCTGCCGCCTTGATTTGGAACATCAACTTGTAGGAAGTTGTTCCAAGCCGTTCCAGCAATTTCCTCAGCAAGTGTGTTTGCATTTAATGTGCCAAGAGCTAGTGGCACAAAATTCCAAACATCTCCTGCCGGAAACCCTGTTCCAAAATGATAAGTCCAGTCCGCTGCGTCACCTGCGCCTAGAAGCGGCAGGAGGGCTTCAAAGTTCGGAGTTGGCTCAACTATGTCCAGTGCCTCAATATTTTCCTGCGAAATGTAAAAAAGCGCATATTGATCATCTTCAATGCATGCACAGTCATACTCACCACAGTATCCTTGTACGTGGCCATCTTCAATCGCATTCTCTTCGTTTCCGTCTTCGGTATCGGCATATCCGTGGTTTTCGCCTACATTCTCACCGGAGCTTACATCTGTGGCTGCCGGAGCTTCTGGCGTGTAGTCAGACGCCACTGCGGGCATCACCATTGTAAACGCCATTATGAATGCTAGTAGTAATGCTAGACCTTTCCTAAATTTAATTCGTTGCATTTTATTCCTCCTTAGTATTTGTTTGTTTATTTTTACTTTATGACATGTGGCAGCCAATGCCGCCTGCACATGTATTTTTAATTATTCCCCATGCAATTCCATCCTTTTCATGTTAAGTTCTGCCAAAACTATAACAGGAATACCTGTTAAGTTTGTATTTTATGTTACAGCGCAGTGATTTTCAAGTATTATTATGCCCCAAACCTATCGTTTTCAATCATCACGAGATTTATATCCGTGAAATTTATGTATGTTGCACTAACTGTAAAGTGCAACATAGCCAAAGAGATTGCAGGTTTCTGCGCGAAGTGTCAGGTTCCGTGGGATGCGTCAATTTACAAACAGATATAGTGCCACTGCGGAGCAACGTAGTCTTCTAAGCACGGTCCGATTGACCGGCAGGCTTTATAAGTTCTCAAATTTTCTTAAATTTTCATCATTTTCATAGTAATATATCGTCATTTTGCAATAAAGTCAATACAAACAGGCTCATATTTTGTATATTTTCTATGAACAATTTTGAGAGCTGCCCCTGCCAGCGCCTTTTTGCTTCATACTTTTCATTGCTTCACAAAGACTCAAAGTGCCGAAATGGGAGAAAAGCCTCCATCACCATCAAGGCATCGAAACCGCCAATTTTTTCTCTCAAAGGAGAAAAGATTGGCGGTTTCGAGCATCATTCCCAGTACGTTGTTCGCGCTGCCAAGAAATAGAGTCAAACAGCCACAGCCTACCTAAAATATTCCACTCCACCTTCAAACAGGGGCATGAACTTCTCCCCCGGTATGTTCCGGGCAAGAAGCTCCCCTGCCCGTTCGGTGTGAGCCATTTTGCCAAGAATGCGGCCGCAGGGACTGCATATGCTCTCAATGGCCCAGTCAGAACCATTGGGGTTGTAAAGTATATCCTCCGAAGGAGCACCACCGGAGTCCACATACTGAAGCACAATTTGACCGCCCCTGCGAAGAGTCTCCAAAGCCTCAGGCGGCGCTGCAAAACGGCCTTCGCCGTGGGATACCGGCTGTGCATACACTTCGCCTGGGGAGCATTTGGACATCCACGGAGACAGGCTTGAAGCTACGCGGGTTAAAACATAGCGCGACTGGTGGCGGGCTATGCTGTTAAATGTAAGGGTCGGGCAATTAGAAGTCATAGACTGTATCTTGCCATATGGCAGCAGCCCGAGCTTTATTAGAGCTTGAAAGCCATTGCAAATACCCAGGATTAGTCCATCTCTTTGTTCCAGCAGCCCGTGAACCGCATCTGTGAGGCGCTGGTTTCTAAACAAGGATACTATAAACTTGCCTGAGCCGTCCGGTTCATCCCCGCCTGAGAAGCCTCCGGGGAACACCAGCATCTGCGCAGAGCTTATTGCCTTCTCCAAGTTTTCAATGGACTCTGAGAGTGCCTCCGGGGTCAGGTTGCGCACAAGAACTATCTCCGCCTCCCCGCCTGCCAGCTCTATGGCCGCTGCCGTGTCATACTCGCAGTTTGTGCCGGGAAATACAGGCAGGACGGCCTTGGGCCGAGATGTCTTTATCCCCACATATGGCTTAAAGGGCCTGTTGTCAGTTATGACAGGAGCCTCGCCGGAGGCTGCAGCTTTCACAGGAAATATACCCTCTAGCGTATGTTCCCATTTTTCGCGGAGCTTTTCAAGGCAAATCTCAAAACCGCCGAATGTTAGAGCAGGGCTTTCCTGAGTCTTGCCCAGCAGCCTAAATCCGTCAACCTCTTCGCAGGCTTCAAATATAATCGCCCCCCAGCCGGAGGCCAGCTCCGCCATATCTACCCCGCTTCTAAAGCCAATCATATTGCCCAGAGCCATCTTCATTATACCACCGGAAACTCCACCGGTTTCACAGACCCAAGCGGACTTAACTTTGCCTGCCCTGCATAGGTCAAGGTACTTATTCCAGTCAGCCTTTAGAGCCTCGTAATCCGGCTGTCCGTCAGCCGCGAGAGGAGTTTCCAAAAGGTATACAGGACGCCCCGGCTCTTTGAATTCCGGACTTATGAGAGCTGCTGCATCCGCCGTGCCCACCGCAAATGATATTAGAGTAGGTGGCACATCCAGCTCTCCGAAGCTGCCGGACATGGAATCCTTGCCACCTATGGCCGCCACTCCCAGACCCATCTGTGCAGAGAAAGCACCAAGCATGGCAGCAAATGGCTGTCCCCACCGTACCGGATCATCGTTTACACGCGGGAAATACTCCTGGAGCGACAGATGCACGCTGCTCAGGCAAGTTCCTGAGGCAATTAACTTTGCCACGGATATTACAACTGCATGGGCAGAACCGCCGTAGGGGTCTGCCTGCGTAATATATGGATCGAAACCGAAGGCCATTACTGAGGCCGTGCGCGCCGTTTCCGCCGGAAGCAGAGCTGCCATGACTTGAGCTTCAGTGAGGGCATACTTGCCGCCGTGAGGCATAAACACACTGCCCCTGCCGATGGAACTGTCAAAACGCTCCATAAGCCCCTTTTGAGAGCAAAAATTCAAGTCGCCGCACAGAGCCATTAACTCCTCTTCAATAGGGATTTTTTTCACATCCTGTGCTGCCGGTTTGAGCACACGGACTTCGGCAAAACGCTCTGCGCCGTTGGTGTCGAGAAAAGCTCTGCTCACATCCACTATTTTCTGCCCTCGCCAGTTCATCACTAGGCGTGGCTGCTCGGTGATTTCCGCTATCACAGTGGCTTGTATATTTTCAGCTTCGGCATGTGCAAACAGTGCCGGCTGATCATCCCTAGCAACGACCACCGCCATCCGTTCCTGGGATTCTGATATGGCAAGTTCTGTGCCGTTTAGGCCATCGTACTTTACAGGCACCACATCGAGATTGATTTCCATGCCATCGGCCAGCTCGCCGACTGCCACGCTTATGCCCCCTGCGCCGAAATCATTGCATTTCTTAATTAATTTTGTTACATTGGGGTCTCGGAAAAGGCGCTGGATTTTGCGCTCTTCGGGAGCGTTTCCTTTCTGAACCTCGGATGCGCTCTCACTTACTGTTTCGGTGTTATGTGTCTTGGATGAACCTGTCGCCCCTCCAACTCCGTCGCGGCCTGTACGCCCTCCAAGGAGCACTACCACATCCCCGGGAGCTGGGCGTTCTCTGCGCACATTGGATTTGGGGGCTGCTCCTACTACAGCACCGACCTCCAGCCTTTTGGCCACATAGCCCTCGTGATAAAGCTCTTTTACAAAGCCCGTGGCGAGCCCGATTTGATTGCCATAGGAGCTATACCCTTGTGCCGCAGTCACTGTAATCTTGCGCTGGGGGAGCTTTCCGGGAAGCGCATCTTCTGCCGACATTCTAGGGTCAGCAGAACCCGTAATGCGCATCGCCTGATAAACATAAGAACGACCTGAGAGCGGATCGCGTATTGCACCGCCAATACATGTGGATGCACCGCCGAATGGCTCAATTTCTGTAGGGTGGTTATGTGTTTCATTTTTGAAGAACAACAGCCAGTCTTCTTGCCTGCCATCCTCAAAATCCACCTTGACATGAACTGTGCAGGCGTTATTTTCTTCGGAGACGTCAACATTTGGAAGTTTACCCTGCCCCATGAGGTATCTGGTGGCAACTGTGGCTATGTTCATCAAAGTTGTCGGCTTGCCGCCGTTTGCGCCAAGGAATAGGTCATATGCCTTTTTGACACGCCCGTCCTCAATGTTCACCTTGTCAATTATTGTATTAAATGTGGTATGCCTGCAATGGTCGGACCAATATGTGTCCAGTACCCGCAGTTCTGAGAGTGTTGGATCACGTTTTTCTTCAGTAAAATATTTCTGGATTAGCTTGAGATCCTCCTTAGACATTGCCATTTCAAGCTCCGAGTGCAAATCTTCTAAGGCCTTCCCGTCCATCGCCCTCATGCCTGTGATAACCGGCACAGCTTCAGGAGCGCTCCCGCCGCCCTTACTCAGGGTTTCCGGCTTATCCGCCGAGGCCTCCATATTTTCAAGAGGGTTGATGAGATAGGCCTTGATGCGCTCAAACTCAGCCTCATCCGCCCCCCGAACAGCATATATCTTTGCCGACTTTACCACAGGGCGCACGCCGCCTAAAAGCATCTGTACACATTGCTCACAGGAATCCGCCCGCATATCAAATTGCCCTGGGAGCGGCTGCACATACAGCAGGCGTGTATCTTCCGGAAATTCCGGGAGCTCCTCAGAAACTATGTCACTCACAGGCTCGCTGAGCACAGTATTCATGACATACTGCCACTTATCACCCGGCACCCCCTCAATGTCATAACGGTTAAAAATCCTCACAGTTATGTGAGGCAATTTTAACGCTTCGGACAGCTCATTTCTAACGGCCTGCGTAGGCACGTCAAATCCCGGTTTTTTTTCAACATAACAGCGGTAGACTTGCATAGACATGTTTATCTCCTAATATTCCAAAAATTGTGGTCATGGCTCTGGTCACGGGTTGTGGTCATTAGTTTGGCCATGGGTTATGGCCAGAGGCCTTAAACACCCATATTCTGCCGAAGGCCAGGGACTTTGCGCTCTAGCTGATAAACGGCCTGACAGGCACGCCTTCTCCCGCTAGATATTCTTTAAGCCCGCTCACCTTGTAGTTTTTTTCAAGCCTTGGCGAATAGAGCATACTGCTTATTATAGCCGCCCCCGCCCCCGTCTGCGTGAAGAGGTCTAAAAGATGTTCAGGCCTTCCCGCCCCGCCCGAGGCTATGAGAGGGACTGTGAGAACTTCCTCGGCTTTTTTCATAATTTCCAGATCATAGCCGGACAGCATTCCATCATTATCAATACTATTGATGCAGACTTCCCCGGCTCCCAGCTCCTGACCCCGCTTTACCCATTCTATAGCGTCTAAACCCGTGGCTGTTCTAGCCCCGTCGATATATACCTCAAACCCGCTGGGCATATGCCCGGCTTTTTTGACTTGTGTGGACAGCACAATGCACTGTGAACCGAAAGCCTTTGCGCCGTCGGTTATTATCTGAGGGTTTCTCACAGCCATGGAGTCAATACTTATTTTCTCAGCACCTGCCTTGAGAGCTTCGTACATACCGCCGAGATCTTTTATCCCCCCGCCCACTGTAAAGGGGATAAAAACGCAAGACGCAACCTTTTTCACCGTTTCAATATCAATGTTGCGCCTCTCGGCACTGGCCATTATATCGTAAAAAATCAGTTCGTCAATTTGCTCTGTATACATCTTCTCAGCCAGCTCCGCCGCGGGTGCCACATGGATATTATCCTGAAATTGCACGGCTTTGGTCACCATGCCCCCAACTATGTCAAAACATGCGATTAATCTTTTTGTAAGCATTACCGGTCCTCCAGCAAAAAAGCATCCAGCAGCGCAAGGCCTGCTTTAGCACTTTTTTCTACATGAAACTGTGTGCCGTATATATTGCCCCTGTTTACAGCAGAGGTAAATGAGCCGTTATAGTCCGTAACCCCCCATGTATCAGACTCATCTGCGGGCTTTGCATAGTATGAGTTTACAAAGTAAAAATGTCCGTCAGAAGCCTTGCATCTGCTGTCTTTTACAAACCTGACCTCATTCCAGCCCATCTGTGGCACCCTGACCTGGGCACAGTCGTAGCGCACGACCTTGCCGCCCAGCCACCCAAGACAGGTGGCATCCTCTTCTTCGCTATGCTCAAAGAGCACCTGCATTCCGACGCAAATCCCCAGAAACGGCACTTTTCTTTGCAGCACCGCATCTTCTAATGCGCCTTGAATGCCCATTTCTTCAAGGGAAACCATCGTCGCCTTCGCACTGCCTACACCCGGCAGGATTATATGACTCGCAGCGGTCAAGTCAGCGGCACTTTTGGCAAGCACGGCACTATGCCCCAAATGTTTTATGGCGTGCAGCACGCTGGGGGCATTTCCTGCTTTGTAATCTATTATTGCAATCACTTAGCCTATCTCATTTCTCCAAACTTTTCCGTCTGGGTGATTTAATTTTACGCTCCGCCATATTTTACATCAGCGGCTATGATAAATCAATTATGTTTTTTCACGTCTTCCAATTGTCATATTTTACGATAAAGTTGTAACATAAAACTATAAAAACTTGCGCTTTGTCAAACATTCATTAATTGAGTATGTTCATAATAAAAAAGTTATAAACTACAGGTGTTTTTTTCATTGACTATGTAGAAAGCGAGTGTATAATTATACCGGCTTTAGAAGTTATGTTAACCATTACACTAGGAGGAAATACTTTATGACACCAAAACAATTTACATCACTCGCATATAAGTCAGTTGACGAGTTTGTCTACGGCAAGGCGCCAAACCCCGTTGTTTGCAAAAACGGAATGGTAATTGGCGGCGGCACCGTTTATCCGGAAATTAACTTTACACTTCCGAATATGCAAGTAACAAATGAAACCCTTATGGATGTTCTCGAAACTTATCACGAAATCATCTCAGGCGTACTTACCAAAGCTCACGAGTTAAACGCTCCGGGCGTTGTGGTCGAATACGAAACCCTTCCCGAATTTACATACAACCCTACATGGGGTGTCCAAGTTCACCGCATCCTGCGCGACACAATGCGCGAGTTTGAAACAAAGCACGGCCTCAAGAGCGTCATGCGCATGACCCCAAATGACGTCCGCGAGTTCAACCGCCCGCCTATTATGCGCAGCGGCCGCTACTTCAACAACATGCTTGAAGTCTTTGACACAACTGCCAAAGACGGCGCCGACATCCTCTCCATTGAGTCTACAGGCGGCAAAGAAATCAATGACGAGGCTATTATAAACGTCGATCTCAAGACCTCTGTCTTCGCCCTCGGCGTCCTGGGCGCCAGGGACATGGCCTTCCTATGGCAGCACATTTCCAACATCGCCCGCGCAAACAAAGTTATCTCCGGCGGCGATTCAGCATGCGGATTTGCAAACACCGCCATGGTTTTAGCAGAGAGAAAATATATCCCCAAAGTTTTCGCAGCAGTAATGCGCACAATGGTCACCCCCAGAGCTTTGGTAGCCCTTGAGTATGGCGCTGTAGGCCCAAGCAAGGACTGCGCTTACGAAAACCTCTACCTCAAGGCCATCACAGGCACACCGATTTCCATGGAAGGCAAGAGCGCAGCCTGCGCCCACTTCTCCCCAATCGGCAACATTGCAGCTGCTTGCACAGACCTTTGGAGTAATGAATCCGTTCAACAGGTAAAACTTCTATCGGGCTTCGCCACAGAAGTTTCTATGGAGCAGCTCGCATATGACTGCCGCCTGATGAACAAGGCCACCGAAAAAGGCCACGGCCTTCTTATGCGCGACCTTCTCGTTGAATCTGACTGCTTCACAGACCCGCAGGCATATGTTCTGCGCCCTGATGTCGCATTTAAGGTGGCAGAAGAGGTCATCAAAACCTCCGACGCTTTCTCAAGGACAGTAAACACCGCGAGGCTCACTTTAGAAATCCTCAACAATGCCGTCAAGAAAAAAGAACTCGTCATTGATGAGCGGGAAGTAAAATACATAGACATGCTCCGCAGCCAGCTTGATGATATTCCAGAAAACGAAGATGAATTCATCGCTGAAATGATGGACGAAGTTGACCCAGGTAAATTCATTCCCGAAGAGTACGGACTCTCCGTATAATTAAAACAAATTAAGCAGTTGGCCTATCTGCGGGCGTCCATAATTGCGCCCGCCAAAGGCGGCGCGGCAATCCTCACGGCATTTTGACCGTTATGGATTGCCGCGCCGCTCCGTTTCTATATCTCCAAATTCACCCGCACGCTCATGCCGATTTTCAGGCTTGTACTGGCTGATATCACAGCTACTTCAGCTTCAAACTCCACCACGCCGCCAGCCATTCCCATAGAGGGCAACGCAGTGGGCCTTATTGCAGTTATTCTTCCAGCATATACTCCGCTGCCTGTGACATCAGAGGTTATCTCTACTTCCATGCCCTCATAAATCAGGCCTATATCATATTCCCTAAACCTCGCCACTACGCGCAAATCCTGAGTGTCCTCAATTACAAACATGAGCCCCGAACCCATCATCCCCTCGTGGGCAAATAACTGAGTAACTGTTCCGCCGGCCGGCGCTATTATTTTTGAATCATCCAGCCTTCTCTCCAAAATCCGTAGGGCTATCTCTTGAGCCTCAAGGTTAGCTGAAACCTGTGCCAGTTCGACATTGCTTTGCAGCATCTCCACATCTTGCCTTGCAGCATTGCGCGAGGCACTCAGGGCACTTAGGGCTTGGGCATAAGCCGTGCCCGCTGCTTGAACGCTTATTTCCAGCTGCTCAATAGTGCGGTCTAACGCTGTTATTGCCGTACTAAGTGCTGTGGCTGCATCTGCATAACTATTTTCTGCCATCGTCAGGGCATCTTGTGCAAGGCGTAGTTCAAGCTGCGATATAGTGCCTGTTTCATATAGAAATCTCGCATTTTCAAAATCTGTTTTGCTATTTTCCACCGCTATACCTGCGTTTCGGAGCACAGCCTGTGCCGCTATGACCTGCGGGCTGTTGCCGCTTTCGCGGTCGCTCCGGGCCGTTTCTAAGTTGTTTTGCAGGGCTTCCAAATTTGACTGAGCAGCGCTGACTGCCGCCTGCGCGCTCACCACATGCATATTCGTATCGCCCCTGAGGTTTGCCTGGGCGAGATTCAGCATTTGCTGGGTGTTGTCAATTGAAGCTGCGGCGCTGAGTCTCGCAAGCTCCAGCCCCGCCTGCGCCTGCGCAATGGATAATTCCAGTTCCTCTATGTCAAATACCGCCAGTACCTGCCCCTTAGAAACCCTGTCGCCTACTTCCACGGCCACATCGTCTATTATGAGCCCCAGCATGGAATGCACATAGCTGACTGAAGCACTTTCAACCGTGCCGCTTGAGGAAATTCTGTTTACAAACTGCACCGGCTGCGAAACAGGCTCCCCATCAAGGGGGATTCTTACAATAACATTTAAGCCTATTAAGTCCTCCAGATTAACGTAGTCAGTTATATGGATTCTCACAGGGACAAGCGCTGTCACCTTAGTAAAAGTGCCCCCTGTGTTAAAAAACATAACATTCCCCGTAAGCTCGGCATCCGTAACCCTGCCTATCTCAGCCACATACCCATTAAACTCAGTGCTCCCAAAAGCATCAATCGTCACTGTAACTTGCTGCCCCAGCGCGATTCTCGTAATATATGTCTCTTCGATGTTTGCCTGAATATGAAGGTTGCTTAAATCCGCTATAACGGCTATGGGTCCAAGAGGTGAAACGGGATGCCCCTGCTCAGCATGAGATCTTACGACAATGCCATCAAAAGGCGACCTAAATGACGCTCCGCCCTCAACCCATCCGAGCACTTCATCTTCCAAAACCCGCCTGCCCTCGTAGAGGGTAAACCGCTCAAGCCTCCCCGGTGCTGCCGGCACGATGGACGCAAAGTTTGTTGTGATACGCGCATTTTCCGTCACCACAAAGCGCGCACTCTGCGCAAAGTACTGTATGCCGAAATACACACCCACTGCAACCGCAAGGGTTAGTACAATCGCAACTATTATCTTTACGCCTTTTTTCTTTTTTCCTCCGCCTGTGGCCTCGGCGTTTTCCAAACCGGCAGATGTCTTTTCGTTACTCATATTTATTACCCTTCCTTTCGTCCCGCTTTGGCACACAAAAGCCATAAGTGATTATAAGAATGCGTGCATGCGCGGTGATTTTGTGCAAGCAAAAGCTGCCCGCACATTTAGATATTTATGAAATAAGTTCTTCGGAAGCAGCTCCGTCTGAGAACTGGGAGTTGTATAAATCTGCATAGAAGCCTTGGGCAGCAATCAGTTCATCGTGGCTGCCTTTTTCTATTATGTCGCCCTCTTTCATCACCAGAATAATGTCGGCATTCCGGATAGTGGAAAGCCTGTGGGCAATGACAAAACTGGTGCGGCCTTTCATGAGGTTTTTCATGGTCTTTTGTATCAAAATCTCCGTCCGCGTATCAATTGAGCTGGTGGCTTCATCGAGAATTAAAACCGCCGGGTCTTTAAGTATTACCCTGGCAATTGTGAAAAGCTGTTTCTGGCCGGCTGAGATATTTGAGGCCTCCTCATTGAGTATCATATTATAACCGCCCGGCAGCGACTTTATAAACTTGTGGCAGTGCGCCGCCTTGGCCGCCGCTATGACCTCCTCGTCTGTGGCATCAGGCGAGCCGTATCTTATGTTCTCCATTATGCTGGCATTGTAAATCCAGGTGTCCTGTAGCACCATGCCGAAAATGTGGCGCAGCTCGCCCCTCGTGAGATCTGTTGAGTCTATGCCGTCCACCAGAATCTTTCCGCTGCTCAGCTCATAAAATCGCATCAGGAGCTTCACGACAGTGGTCTTACCCGCTCCTGTCGGCCCTACAATTGCAACAGTCTGGCCCGGCATGACTTCTGCTGAGAAATCATTTAGAATAATTTTCTCAGGGTCGTAGCCGAAGCGTACATTTTGAAAGCTGACAGCACCCTCATACTCTGCTTTTCCAAGGGAGTTCTCAGTTTCCTGAGCCTCTTCCTCTTCTTCAAGAAACTCAAAAACCCTCTCTGCCGCAGCAATTGTGCCCTGCATCATGTTACTTGCAGCACCCAGTTCCCCCAAAGGCTGTGTAAATGTCTGAATGTACTGGATAAAAGCCTGGACATCACCTATGGTTATAGCCCTCTGGACTACCAGCCACCCGCCCAGAACGCAGACGAGGACATAGCCCAAGTTACCTACAAATGTAAACACAGGCTCGACTATATTAGTCATAAACTGCGCCTTCCACGCCGCATCGCGGAGCTTCTTGTTTGATTTGACAAACTTTTCCTCCGCATCCGCCTCCCCGTTAAATGCGCAGACTATGCTGTGGCCGCTGTAAGTTTCCTCCACTATGCCGCTGACCTGCCCCAGGGCTTCCTGCTGCGTGCCGAAATATACATAGGACTTCTTGAGCACCACCATCATTATCATCATGGACGGCGGGATTACGAGTACCGCAGCACCTGTCATAAGGGGGCTTATGGAAAGCATCATTATAAGCACGCCGACCAGGGTTGTGACTGCGCTGACAAGCTGCGTAAGATTCTGGTTGAGGGTCTGGGCTATGGTGTCTACATCGTTTGTAATTCTGGATAATATCTCACCTTGCGAGCGGGTATCGTAGTAGTTTATAGGCAGGCGGTGCATTTTCTCAGAGATTTCGGCGCGAAGTTTGTAAGTCACTTTCACAGATAGCCGCGCCATTATTATTTCTTGGGCAAAATTACAGGCGGCTGAAACTATGTATAAAAATATTAGCCATGTAATTATACTTAACATATATGGAAAGTTGGTGAGCAGCCCCGTTCCGAATATGTGCGCTAGAAGGCCATCGACCAGCGCAGTTGTCACCCTTCCGAGAAGCCTGGGGCCTATGACGGAAAACGCTGTCGAAAGCACCGCTGAAATCAGCGCAAATATTATTGCTATTTTGTGAGGGGCGAGATAGCGGAGCAATTTTTTTATTGCCGCCTTGGGGTCTTTTGCCTTCTGAGCCAGCCCCTGCCCCTCAAAGCCCATCATATCGGCGGCATCGCCGCCGTGTGACTTGGTTTCTTCTGACATATTTATTCCTTCTTGCATTACATGCTTGCCAGCATTTCTTCCTCCGACAATTGGGAGTCTGCGATTTCGCGGTAAACCTGGCAGTTTTTCATAAGCTCTTTGTGCTTGCCGAGGCCTACAACTTCGCCGTTTTCCAGCACCACAATCTGATCTGCATCCATTATTGTGGATATGCGCTGTGCGACTACTATCATGGCACTGCTGCCAGTTTTTCTTTTAAGTGCCGCACGGAGCTGGGCATCGGTCTTGAGGTCTAGGGCTGAGAAGCTATCATCAAAGATGTAGATGGGAGCATTTTTGACCAGTGCCCTCGCAATTGAAATTCTCTGCCGCTGGCCACCCGAAAGATTTGAGCCGCCTTGGGCGACATTTGATTCGTAACCGTCAGGCCTTTCACTTATAAAGCCCTTGGCCTGAGCCGTGTCGGCCGCATCGAGGAGCCTCTCCTCCGGGGCAGTTTTGTCAGCATAGAGCAAGTTGGAGCGTATTGTGCCTGTGAAGAGAAGGGCTTTCTGCGGCACATAGCCTATTTTTCCATGTAGATCCTCTTTGTGGATATCACGTATGTCCATGCCGTCAACTAGGATTTTGCCCTTTGTCACATCGTAAAACCGCAGCATCAGCTTGAGAATTGAGGTCTTCCCGGAGCCGGTAGCGCCGATTATGGCTGTGGTTTCCCCGGGCTTTGCCGTAAAGCTGATGTCTGAGAGGACATCTTCGTCATCTTCAGTGGAATCAGGGTAGCGGAAGTTTACACCGCTAAACTCAATCTCGCCCCTAAAGCCGTCTGTTAGGCGTATTGGGTCTTTTTTGAACAACAAGCTGCTCCGTGTTTCCAGAACGTCCTTAATGCGCCCTGCGGACACCACCGCCCTAGGCAGTAGCACCAGCATCATAGCTACCATCAAAAATGAAAATATTATGAGCATCCCATACTGTAAAAATGCGAATATATCACCTATGTTAACATGAAATGCGGCGGCCTGCTGCGCCCCCACCCACACTATAAGGGCCGTGGTGAGGTTGAGCACTAGGTTTACTATAGGCAGCATAAGCGCAAATGTCTGATCCACAAACAAGTTAGTGTCGGCCAGGTCTTTGTTTGCTTTGTCAAACCGTTTTTTCTCAAAGATTTGGGTGCTAAAGGCTCTTACAACCAGTATGCCGCTGAGGTTTTCACGCGATACTAAGTTTAGCCTGTCGATTAGGCTCTGAACGATTTTGAATTTCGGCAGGGCTATAAAAAATAGTATTCCCATAGACCCTACCATGACTATAGTTGCCAGCGCCACTATCCACGTCATGTCCACACTTCGCTCAAGAGCCCTGATTATGCCGCCCACTGCAAGCATGGGGGCGTAAATCAGCAGCCTTATTGCCAGCATCAAAGTGTTCTGGACTTGGGTTATATCATTTGTTGTGCGGGTTATGAGAGAGGATGTGGAGAACGTGTTTATTTCCGCACTTGAGAATCGCAAAACCTTCTTAAACACGGCTTCCCTCAGGTCATTTGCCACGCCTGTGGCAATTCTGGCGGTGAAAAAGCCTGTTATGACGGCTGTTATAACGCTGAGCAGTGTTATAAGCAGCATAGTAAGCCCGTTTCGCCATATTACGGATATATGCCCTGTGAGCACCCCGTCATTTACGATGTCCGCCATATAGCCAGGCAGCGCCAGTGCCGCCGTCACTTCCACAGCGAGAAGCGCAACGGTTACCAGCAGCATCCAGGTATAGGGCTTCATGTAGGATAAAACTTTTGACATAGTTGGAGGTTTCCCGCTCCTTTACAAATTTGGGTTGTTATGATACGCTCTGAGAGTCTACACTATCCCATAAGGGAAGAGTCAATAGCAATTATTGTATTTTGGGGAGAAATTTTGTGAATAAAAGAAATTTGTTGACCATCGGCGAGATGTCGAAACTTACCGGCGCAAGCATAAAGTCGCTGCGTTATTACGAGAAAATCAACTTGCTCAAGCCCGCCTATGTAAGTTCCGATTCTGGCTATAGGTATTATTACCTTAACCAATGCTACCTAGTCAGCCTTATTATGTTCTGCATTGAGCTAGACATCCCCCTCAAGGAGCTCTCTCAATTCATTGACAGCCGCGAAACTGTGGACTTGTACGCACTTCTGGACTACGGCAAGAAGGCCACGCACAAAAAAATAAAAACCCTGGAGAAGGGCTTGGCATTCATGAGCGTGTTTGAAAATCAGCTCCTTGAGCAGGATAAGTTTCCGGTGGGTCATATTTACAAAAGGGTGCTTCCGGAAAAGTTTTACAATGTCATACCCTACAACAAGGCTTTTGACGATTCAAACCAGTATGAGATGTCCCAGATTCTTATTGGCGCCGCAAATGAGTACGAAGAAATTGAAGAGGTCGAGGTGCCTGAGTATGGCTATCTTTGTGAGCACAGCCCAGAGGGCGTGGCCCGCTACCTTTTCGCTGAGGCGCCGGGCAAAGGTGCTTTCGAATACAAGGTCATTCCCG
>Ga0209755_10004684_pt1 | contig 16015 bp, 9 predicted proteins | sample TergutCo191P1_FD_187301 | JGI IMG/M metagenome (GOLD analysis project Ga0209755, IMG submission 187301) | Cornitermes sp. P1 segment gut microbial communities from Petit-Saut dam, French Guiana - Co191P1 (SPAdes) (version 2) | ecosystem: Host-associated > Arthropoda: Insects > Digestive system >... | reverse complement strand
AACAGGCGGCACATATCCCTATGTCTCCAAAATTACAAAAAAGACTCAAAAAACACTATTTTTTGTATGAAAATGCCCAGTTTTGTGATGGGTGGTTGATTTGTGGATAATACGCGCGTTGCGCGTTAGTTTAAAAAACCGAATTCTGCCGCGGACAGCATTCCGTAAAACAAATTCTTGGAGGAAAGAATGAAAAAATTTATGTTTGCAGCAGTGGCTATTTTAGTCGCTTTTGCATTAATTGGATGTCCGGAAGATCCGAAGCCCGCAGCGAAAGAAATGGTAGAAATCACTTTTGCTCAGGGTACTGGACCTACCACTGTTTCTGGTATGCCTAGTCCGTTAACAGTACAGATTGAAAAAGGTACTGCTCTGGGTTCAAAATACCCCTCAACAGATCCTTCTAGCGCAACACATGACTTTTTGCGCTGGGCTCATGGTACACATAGTGTTTCCGCACAAGCTCCTATTTTCGATGAGAGTGCAACAGTTACAGCAATCTGGGCTGCAAAACCCGCGGATACTGACTGGCGTGTATTCTTCCACGGTAATGGCGGTACACCTTCTGTTGACTACGTAGACGTAACAAAAGGCGAAGCTTTTGGTTCTAACATCCCGACAGCTGTATATGCTGGTCACGAATTTAAGGGATGGTTTGATACTAGTGCTGCAACTGGCGGAGCTCAACTCGCAGCAACTACAGTTATCAGCGCTACTGCGGAATACTATGCCCGCTGGGAAGCAGTCCCAACGTGGACAGTAACATTTAATCCTAACCAGGGAACAGTTGCTACTACTCATCTTGAGGTTAGAAGAGGCAAATCACTGGAAGAAGATGGATTAGAATTACCTATACCAACCCGCAACGGTTGGGATTTTGTTAAATGGTCTACTGCACTGATTGGCGGTTCAGATTTCTTGGTTACAACACCTGTCACTGCTAATATTACAGTTGTCGCTCTTTGGGAAGAAACACAACAACAAGAAGTTCTCACCCCCGGTACCGGTAATGTTGAAAAACTGGTCTTAGGTAATGCATGGTTTGCCTTGTACAAATTCGAGCTGCCTAGTGGTGCAACATGGGAAGACTTCGATAAATTTACGGTAGATTACAAAGCAACAGCGTCTACAATCGCTAACGGATCCACAAGAGCGATACGTTTAATGGGTAATTATAAAATAACAGATTTCGGGTTTGTAGAAGGTGATGCCGGTACTGCTGTCGCAGGGAAGAAAATGGCGATTGCGGATCTTAACTCCAAGAACGCGCCCTATATCTTTGATGATTTAGGACAAGCTCGGGCAAATTTTGGGTCAGCTATTACTGCTCTCACAGGTGATGCACCTATTGCCGATGAATGGTTTACTCTCACATACCTCATAGTCGGAAACCGTCCTAATAACGCTGGGCAACTCGCGCCAAATAAACCGGCAGGTGAAGCTACAGGTCCTTTCTACTTTGGTTTTGGATTACCCAATGATGAACAAGTCGGACAAGAAACATTGATAAGAAATGTTACCCTGAAGAATTTAGGCGGCGCTACAGGCGATGTAGTTGGAACACCTGTCATCTTTAAAGTAACAAACGATAATAACGCTCTGTATCCGGCATTCATTGGCTATCCTACAACTGCTGGAACAAACGGTTTCACAACGGCTTCACGTACATCTGTTGGTACAGTACATTCCGATCCTGTTGATTTAACATTGCCAACCTTCAATATCAGTTTGAAATATAACTATCCGGTTGCGTATGAAGGTGATAAGCAGACTGATACAGTAAAAGTAACTAACTGGAGAAACAACCGCCTTGCAGACGGTGATCTGGACGTTACTCCTATCACAGGATATAAATTCCAAGGCTGGTTCACAGCGGCTGAAGACGGCACAGCAGTTTCTGCGACATTCTCAGCTTCCATGGACATTTTTGCTCAATGGATTGAATTTACGCCTTGCGAATGTGACGGTCAGAATCCGTCAGCGTGTGCTTGCGAACCGGGTGCATGTACCGATCTTATAGCCGGAGAGAATCTCTGTAAATGCCCTGGTCCTGTTCCTCTTGTCGATCCTCAATTCAAAGGATACATGGATAATAATGAAGAAGGTTTAGGTCCTTTCTTGTTCTTCAGAAGACAGTATGGCAGCGCTGTTGCTTACGCTTTCCCGGATGATGTCTGCTTGTGCAAATACAAATCTATCGAGGTTGAAATATCGGCACAGCTTACTGATGCTGTTACTGATGCAGGAAAAGATATGAAGTTCACGTTTAAAGCACAAACACATGGTACCTATGACGGTCCTAACGTGGGTGGAGGTTACGATGATTTTAAAGATGTCGATGGTTCACCAGTTGTTAAAACTAAGATAATCAATCTGACTGAGTTCCGCTATCCGATGACCCATGCTACAAAGCCAGGAGAGTACATACCATCCTTTACATTACAGCATAATGACGGCGGTAACACGACCAGCGCAAGCAATGTTAGCTTCAATGTCACCGTTCTGTCTATCAAGTTTAATCCTATCGAATAGGTGATTATCACCGGACAGGCTGCTTAAGCGCAGCCTGTTTTTTAACAGGAATGTGTCCCCTGGACCCGCCAGGGTTCAGGGGATTTTTTTAATCGGTTTTAGCGACGGATTTTTTTCCGTTGCATTTATTTTTAGCAGGAGTTTTTATGATAAATAGGAAAACAGTCTCTGCGTTTGCCGCCTTTATTTTGTGTTCATTACTTGTTTTGAGCTGCCAGCTTGGCGTAAACGATCCGGTACGGCTCATACCAATCATTGAGCCGTATATAAGCGTCCAGCCGCAGAGTTTTTCATATGATACCAATACGTATACAGCGCCTCCGGAATTGGAAGTAAAAGTCTGGGAATGGAGAAGAGAAGACGGCAATATCAGTTATCAATGGTACACCTTCAGCGATATTGAAGATTACTGCGAAAACGGCGGAACACCGATAACGGGCGCGACTGCCGCTGCTTACACGCCATCCGGGATGGAAAATGCTGACGGGAATATTTATTTCTATTATGTAATCGTTACCAACAACTTTATTGACGGTACCGATCGTACGGAAGCCTCCATACAAAGTACACTATCAATGATTTCTTTTTACAACGCAAACACCTCTGCTCCGTTTCCTGTAATTACACGCCATCCTGTGAATGCTGAATATACAATAGGAAGGGCTGCATCCATATCTTCCTTTGAAGCAAGAGCCGAATCGAATGAGGTAACGATAGCTACCGGACCGACAAGAGGTTCGATCTCATATCAATGGTATTCCAACGAGGTATTCAGCTCGGTAGACGGAACGCTCATCGATGGAGCGGACAAGCCTTCTTATATGCCGGAACTTTCTTCGTTAAAAAGAGGTGAGAATTATTTTTATGTTGAAATTACCAATACGGTAAGGGTAAGTCAAACCGTCACCCGCGACCGGACAATAACGGCGCTCCCCATTATCGTAAACATGCTGCCGGGTGAAAAAGCCGAAGCACCGCGCATAGCAATACAGCCGAAAGATCAAATGATCTTTTCAGGCGGCACTGCTGTTCCGCTTGTAGTTGAAGGTGTTTCACTTGACAACGGTGAGATAACATACCAATGGTACGAAGCGTCAGCCGCAGGCGATGAAAGAATATTAGGTGCTAGCGGATTTGAGGTTGTGCCGGTAACAGGAACGATAATTACAGGCGCAACAAATGGTGCATATACGCCCCCTGTTACTGCCGGAAAGAAATTCTATTATGCAAATGTTATCAATACAAACGAAGATGTAATAGGAGACACGACCGCAATACTTAGAAGTAAAATAGCCACAGTTAATGTTACCGCGTCAGGCAGCATGACTGCGAATGCCACGATAACTTTATCGGACCCGAGAGTAATGGCTAACAGATTCCAATTTATACGCGGCTACGGCGGAATGGATACGGCATGGGCTAATTTCCCTGTAACAACCGCCGCAGACACCGAATTAATGTACAACCAAGAATGGGGGCTCGGCTACAATATTAATCGCATCATGATAGTGCCGCAGGGAACAGCTTCAAAAAAATTCACAAGTATTGACGACACCATAGATGAACTTTTGGATGCGCATCGTCCTGACTTCGTAAACAATGTAATAGTTACTAACAGAAACGGCGGCTATGTTCTCGCAAGCCCGTGGACGCCTCCTGCAATGTGGAAGACCAACAATTCAATCAACGCAGGCGGTCACTTAATTCACGCTTATTATAAATCATTCGCAAAATATTTACGCGACTTCGCGCAAACCATGTATTACCGCGGAGCGCCGATTTACGTAATTTCAATTTCTAATGAACCGAATTACGCCGGCGGTTATGACGGCTGCGAATGGACGCCTGAACAAATGCGTGACTTCTGGATTGAACAAGGACGCTTTACAGAAGGCGTACGCGGCTGGGGCGGCGGCAGAAGCATCCCAACCGTATTAACCATGAACGGAGAATCCGCTAATACTCCGGCAATCAATTTTGCGACGTTAGCCGATCCTCAGGCACGCGCTGCAGTAGACCTCTATGCGCGCCATGTTTACGGAGAACAAACAACAACCCTATGGAGCAGTCCTTTTGCCGACTGGCGTGAAGATTCTCCGTGGAGAACCGAATGTTGGATGACAGAGCATAACATCAACAGCGCGACGCCGACATCCTATCCTAACGATCATACATGGAATTATGTCTGGCGCTTCATGAACGACGTTGACTTAGTTATTCGTTTGAATTATGAAAACGCCTTTGTCTGGTGGGCAAGCAAACGTTTCTACAGCATGATCGGAGACGGTCAATACGGAACAACCGAAAGTGAAATACTCCCGCGCGGCGCCGGTTTGTCACACTATGCAAAATATTCTAACGAAACAACACGTTTTAACTTTACGATGACAGGCACGGACAGATCCGGCACTGCTCTTGGAAACCTTAATATGCCTTCTAGTCATTCATCTGTTCCAAAAGTAAATAACTCAGATTTCAGTCTTGACAATCCTTCTGCAAAAATCACTGCGTATGTTTCTCAGGATGGAAACGAGTTAAGTCTTGTAATGTTTACCCCTACAAATATTAGAGGTGAAGGCGGATTTGATATAGGTGTAATTGAGATTAAGATGCCTCCTGATTTTGAAATCGGAAGCGCTCACGGTATAAAGACGGTACAAAGGGATGTGTATTTCGAAGGCTATCCTGTCACAGTCTCCGCGGATAGAAAATCAGCATTCGTTGATTTAGGACGCAGCCAAATCCTGTCGGTTAAATTTATAAGGAAGTAATGATGAAAAAGATTTTATTACTATTTTTAACCGCAGTAATTGTTGTAACAGCCGCATATTCTCAGGATGAAGAGTCCGGAGAGGAACAGGAACAAAAATTCAGCGCCGTACAAACGGAAGTAAAAGAGCCGAAATTGACTCTCAGCGGAGAGGTTAAGACCGGTGTTTTCTGGAAAGAATGGTCGCAGGAAGGTATAGCTCCATTGTCAGACATCATGCTTCACAGCAAAGATGACGCAGGAGGCGAAGGAGACCAAGGACGTTTCCGTCTCAATCTGGACTATGATAACGGCAGAGGTTTCGGAATAAGAGCCCGTATTCAATGGCAGAACTGGATGGAAAACGCTCCTCAGTGGCCGTACGCATTCGGATACGGAAACTTTTTTAGAGATCAGTTAACCGTTGCTATCGGCAAGTTTGGAGGAGGCTCCCCCTGGAGTACAGGCGGTCCTGAAAAATGGAAAGAACTGGAAACAACGTCAGGCGGCGGTATGCGCATTGAATGGAAACCGGGCTTCATCCCCTTTGGTAAATTAAACGTAGGGTTTGTTCTTAACTGGTTTGACGCTCCGATGGAATCAACAGGAACTGTGTACAAGACCCTCGCGGATCTTCTTATGGAAACAGTTCTCGGCGCTTCTTACGATTGTGACTGGTTCCTTGTCCGTTTTGCTTTCCGCCTTGACAGTGAATTGGATCGCGCCATTCGCGGTACAGAAGAATACGGAAAAGAAGGATACAAGCTCATTTACCGTTTGGAAGAAAAGATGCTGAAGAAAATGATTGGTTTATCAATATGGGCGCTTGGCGATTATGAAGGCGTCGGCGCTCCTGATCCTCAATTCTGGAAATTTGAAAACTGGTTATTCGTTCAATACGACGCGGACTTTAAAAAAGCGCCGGATCTATTTACCGCGCAGGTTCGCCTTGGTTTTGACTATTTAGAAAGCCGCAGTATTCTTCACTTTAAACCAAGTATCTATTTTAACATCCTGAATAAGCTGATAAGTATTGGCGCGTCGTTCTTGTACGGACAGGACTTCGGCGATGGAAAAATGTTCGTCGGTTCTCCTTATCTGTATTTTGAAATTGAGCCGAAGTTACAGATTAACTTCTCCAATTCGTACATAGCTTTTGTTTACAATTTCCGCAGGGAATATTTAAAGCCGTATGCGGAGGCAAGAGGAGCAGATCCGATAAAGCAGACGCAGTGGATGAACCTGCGCTTCTGTATTTATTATTAATTTTTTAAGGAGTTTTTCATGAAACAGACGATGAAAAAGATTATTTGTGTTCTGGCAGCGATGGGGTTGATCTTTGGGTTTTTGACCTGCGGAGGCACTACCCCGCCGTATGAAATGAACAGCGAAGCTATTCTGTATAGTCTCTCTATAGGTGAAGGCATAGGAGAAATAAAATTAGAACAGGCAGATGTACCTTCCGCAATTCACCCGGATGACTATGAAGATTGGAGTCACGAAATGTTCCCCGAAGATTTTGCGACAATGGAATTTCTTCTGGACAGCCATCTTGTTAATACTCGTATAAGACCTGTAACAAGTCCTAGAGCCCGTGTCGAATGGGGTATTGGAAACAGGGCTACACGCCCGGCTTCGTATGCAGACGTACGCGTGCCTGCTACAATTAACGCCAACGATTATGTCTATCTGAAAGTAACATCCGAAGATACAACAGAGGTTAACTACTACCGTGTCTATGCGCGCGTGTTCAATGCGGTAACAAACCTTGCAGACGTCATCATCGAAGGTAAGAAAATGAGCGTTAAAGAAGGCGGCGAAGACTGGGAAAGCGCCCAGGAAGGCGTCATACATCTTACAACAATACAATCAACAGCAGGTGTAGATATCGAAGCTGTAGGCTTTGATGAAACATCTACATTCAAATTTGCCAAAATAGCGGAAGGCAGCACAGCACTGCCCGTCTTTAATCCTGAAATTCATTTGTACTTTAATGATCAGGATAAACTCTATATAGAAGTATCTGCGCAGAATACAATTGATAAAGCGTACTACGCATTCCTTGTAAATGTTGCGCGTATCGCCAACATTGAACAGTTATTTATAGAAGACGCAAAAGGCGAAACTGAAGTATTTGGTAAAGGTTTACAGAATAAAGACTGGGATGCTCTCCTTCCCGGAAGCTACGCCACAGCCGATGAACCTGGCGGCGGACTTAAAATAAGAGTTGTACTTGAAGATCCGGCTGCAGATTATGAATTTACCAGTATACCCAAAACGCAAACAACAGAACCTGCCTTTAGCGGCAAGCCCGGCGCTCAGACTTATAGAAATTTAAACGATCTTGCAATAAAAGTAACGTCGGATAACGGTTTAGGAATAATGTACTACAGAATAAAAGTAGAGCTCCTTGCTGCGCAATTCCTAAAGCAGCCGGAATCAAGAATGTATTATTATTATTATTCTCAGAGTGATAAGGATACTAATAACAGGTTTGGACCGGATTATGTATCTCCGGCATCTTTTACCAGTGATACCCCCGAACCCATAACTTTTGAATTGGACAGAACCATTTCTAATGCTACTTATCAATGGTACGAATCATATTCATGGTACGGCGGCTACGGCTTTGATCAGTACGGTCATTTGACCAATCCTAACAATACACAGGCAGGTGAACAAGATCCTGGCTTCGTTCCAGACGCCGATCATTCCAGGAATTTTGATGAAAAGATGAATCACTCTCTGTTTAACGGCGGAAATCAAAAAGCGCAATATATGGTGGCGGGAGTTCCAATATCAGGGGCAACCGGAGACACACACACACCTGTCATCAGCGATAAGAGACCATTCCTGCCTGGCTATTCAAATTCAGCTCATTATTACTGGGTAGAAATAACCGATGTTGACAGCGGTTATAAACTGACAAGTGAACGCGCAGTTATTGTTACCGAGAGGAACAAAGCGGTAGACCATTTTGTAATCGACGTAAACAATTATTATTATCCGAGCGATTATTTTGATAGTACGAAAGCCGGACAGAAAGTAGTTTTCAAAAATATAGTGCCGCTTTCATATCAATATGAAGCTTTCCGTATACCGCTCTTCTTCCCTCCGGATGCTACTCCATCTAATCCGGATGGTTTTAATATTACAAAATATTCAAAAGTAACCATTCAGGCAAAATTCTATCTTGTTGACGGAACGCCGTGGATACAAAACTGGACTCAAGGTAACGCCGGCTTTGGAAATGACGCTTATGACGCGGAAGTAGAGCCAGGTAAACGCGGCAGCAATGTTGTATTGTGGCACAACCTTACGAACGACAACGGTATGTACGCGTTAGAGAATGTATCAAAAGAACCGTCAGGAGCTTCTTTAAAGGAAACTCCGACCTTCCTGATTTTAGAGCCATCAGGCGACCACCTGAAGATAGTCGGAGGTGTTAATCACCCGCAAGGATTCCCGCCTCTGGATGAAAACGGCAAAGCTGCTGCTTCCATAGTGGGTCAATTCTTACAGGGCTGGTTCTGCGGTTTCATCGAAGTAACGGAATTACGCTTTGAAGGACCGCCGCAAGCAGAATAAAAAAGGCAGTAAAAGGGATTAAGGCTCAACGCCTTAATCTCTTTTTTTTAAAATTTAATTGGTGACAGTCACCACATAGGAGAAGAAATGAAAAGAGGTTTTTTTAAAACAATTTGTGTAATGCTGATGGTGTTTGCGGTCATTTTTACAAGCTGTATGGACATACTCGACACATCAATCGTTGACGCGGCAACGCCTGTCATTACCGTTCAGCCGGGGGGCGGCACGCTTCTTACAACCGGATCAACAAATCACACAATGACGGTAACAGCGTCGGTAAGCGACGATGGAAATTTGGAATATCAATGGTATTCTTATGAGAAACCCTTTGAATATGAATCCCATACAGGCAAAGAGATTCCGGGACAGACAAATGATTCCTATACTCCTGCTCTTGGACATACGGAAGGTATTCATAATTTTTATGTAATTGTTACCAACAACAATACAGAGGTAAACGGCAAGAAAAAAGTTTCCGTTCAAAGTAATCCTGTTTCAATTTCTATAAACACTCCCGGCAATGCGCTCTTTCCTAATATTTCGTTACACCCTGCCAATATAGGACAGGTTATATTCGGAAGGAATATGGTCATTCCCGAATTATTAGCTGCAGCAAGTGTGGAAGAAGGCGAACTGAGTTTCCAATGGTACGAAACAACAAGTTTGTCCAACGATCAAGGGACACCGATCGATGGAGCGACTACTCCCTCGTTCCGTCCAAATCCGTCTAAGCCGGGCGACTATTACTATTTTCTCCTTATCAGTAATTACGATCGTTTTGCCGAAGGACGCAGGATAACGTCAGTCAGAACCAATCCTGCTTTCGTTAAGGTAATAACTAATCCAAACGCGGTAGCGCCGGTAATCAATGTTCATCCGCGCGGCGCGATATATTTCAATGCCGATACAGTTGAAGCGATTACTGTAGCGGCGGAACCTCCTGAAGACTTGGGAACGCTCAGCTACCAATGGTATTCCAACACAAGAGCATCCAATACAGGCGGCAGCATAATCGGCGGAGCGACTAGCGCGTCATACACTCCTTCAATCAACACAGGCAGTATCGCAACGCATTACTTCTATGCGGTAGTGACAAACTTTGCCGAGCACGCGACCAACAATAAAACCGCGGCAGCAGCCAGCAGAGTAGCGGAACTTGTAGTAACAACACCGTCAACAGCTGAACCGAATGCTTTAATTACCGTCAACATGAATGATAAACGTCAGTTTGTGCGCGGCTTCGGCGGCATGGATGTCGCATGGGGCAATTTCCCCAGCTATACTTTCGAAGATTATGAAAACATGTATAACCCTGACAGACTCGGTTATAACATACTTCGCATTATGATCCTGCCTCATTCAACTGATATTAAAGATACGATGTACAAGCTGACCACCAACCAGATCTCGGGAAGCGAGACAAGGCATAATCTTTATGAATATGTCAGACTGGTCAACAGGTATAACGGTTATGTATTCGCAAGCCCATGGACGCCTCCGGCAGTTTGGAAAAACAACAACTCAACGGTCGGCAGTCCTGCGAATGTCGCTTTCCTTCGTTTAAATAATTACACCAGCTTCGCTTGGTATCTGCGTACGTTCGCCCAGTTAATGGTCGATAACGCAGCTCCGATTTACGCTGTGTCTATTGCGAACGAGCCTAACTACGCCGCAACCTATGACGGCTGTATATGGTCAGGAGATCAAATGCGTGACTTCTTCCGGCTGGTAGGCAGATTTACAAGGAGCGGACCGCAAGGCTCAGCCGGAATAATGTATCCAAGTGATGTACCGGGTTATGGCGGCGGCAAAACACTGCCTTACGTGCTGACAATGAGCGGTGAATCCGCAAATTCACCGGCTATACATAATTCTGCGATGAATGATACTACCGGCACTAACAACGCCAAGCAGTACATTGATATTTTAGGAAGACATCCGTACGGTTCTAGAAGCGAGAATCTTGCAGGTCAGCCCGGCTCAGGCGGAGCAGTAAATATTACGTACAATGCCGATCCAAGAGAAGTATGGCAGACAGAATTTAACCTTAATAGCAATAACGCAACTATGTATCCTCAGGATCATACATGGTCGTTTGTGTGGCAATTCCTTAACTCTATCGACATAACGATAAGAAACAATCACGAGAACGCTTACATCTGGTGGAGCAATAAACGCTGGTACAGTTTCCTCGGCGACGGACAGTACGGAACACGCAATGGTGAAATCCTGCCAAGAGGCTGGGCGCAGGCGCATTACGCGAAGTTCGCGAATGAAACCTATCAGGTAGGTGTAACATACGCAGGCACTCTTGGAAACGCCGGGTCTGGGCTTTCCTCTGTAAATATCAACCCAGGCGAATATACGAATTTAACAGCTGAGAATCCTGCCACAGCGGCAAAAGTCACGGCGTTTGTAAAACTTAGAGATGGCGAACCGTTTAAAGTCAACTGGAGAAACCGGAATGTTTCCATGGAAGAGATCACCGAAATTAGCTTTGTCATGTATACGCCCACTTTAATCACAGGCGCAGGCGGCCGTGATTTAGGAACTGTAATGTTGAAGCTTCCGGACGGCTTTATTATCCGCGGCGCAACGGCAATGAGATCAACTCAGGCTGATGTCGGCGACCGTACAAATCCGAAAGAGCCGGTATGGGAGCGTGTCAGAATTACAGCGGACAGAAACGCCGCGTATGTTGATCTGCCGCCGAGCCAGATACTTTCTGTAAAGTTTACAAGATAGCGGGGATTAATACATGAATAAAATTTTAATTATATTGCTTGCCGTTTCAGTATCTGTTGGGCTCTTCGCTCAGGATACGGAAGAAGAGAGAGAACTCACCCTGATTGAACGGATAGAAATTCTTGAACGCGAAGTTCAGGAATCAAAATCCAGAGGTATATTCAGATTAGACGGCGAAGTAAAAACAGGTATTTTATGGCAGAAGGTCGATGATAGATTACCTGCCGGTACTCCTGGAAAAATAGAAACAAATGAAGTGTCTTTACACAGTAAAGATGATGCCGGTAATGCCACAGGACGCGTCCGGCTCAACTTTGAGTATATCAATTCAAGAGGAAACTTTGGGTTTAAAGCAAGACTTCAATGGGACAATTTTAACAACGCTCCTGTTGACGGACCGAGCTGGCCGTACGCCTTTGGCTTTGGAAACTTTTTTAAGGATCAGCTTATAGTCTCTATCGGTAAACTCGGAGCGTCTCCGTGGGGAACAGGCGGTCCTGAAATGTGGAGAGAACTGGAGTTAACTACCTTCGGCGGTATGCGCATTGAATGGAAACCAAAATTTAAATTTCTTGAAGGTCATGATATAAACCTTGGCTTTGTATTGAACTGGTATGATGATATTGCAGATTCCGGCGGACTTGACGCGCCGACAATTCTTGATTTGCTTTCAGAAACAGTAGTCGGTTTGTCATACAAAAATAAGTGGTTTATGATACGGGGAGCTTATCGTTTTGACAGCAAGCTTGATCAGGGCGCTGCGCGAACCGGAGGTGACGCTGTCAAAGAAGGAACAAAATTGATTTATCGTATTGAAGAATACGGCTTAAATATGCTGGTTCCTGGCATGGCAATGTGGGCTCTCGGCGAATTTTACGGACTCGGAGCTGAAAATCCCGAAGATATGTTCCGCACAAGAAACTGGTTTATCTTTCAATATGAACCGGAATTCCTGACCGCTCAATTACGGCTTGGAGTTGAAGCGACTCATAGCCGTACCATTCTGTTCTTAAGACCAAATTTTTCGTACAGATTTTTTAAAGGTCTTCTTGAACCCGGAATTATTTTTGGAATAGGATGGGATTTTGGAGAAAAATTGTATCCTAGCTCTCCGTTCTCATATATTGAGATAGAACCCAAATTACAAGTTAACTTTAATTTCAGCGGTTTTAACTCATATGTAGCGTTTGTTTATTATTACCGGTTAGAGTACAAATACACTACACCGCCGCCGGAACTTCAAACACAGTGGTTTAACCTGCGGTTTGGAATAAGATTTTAATATTTAATTTCAGGAGGATATAGAATGAAAATAAAAATTGCTTTTGCGTTAATAGCAGTCGTTTTATCCGCAGGTTTTTTTGCGGCTTGCCCGGTAGAAGAAGCTCCAATTGCGGTAACAATAACCTTTGATTCTGACGGAGCCGGTGATTTCCCTTCCGTAACATTAACTTCAGGAGAAACCTTGGGTGAGAAGCTGCCGGCGCCGACCAAGCCAGGCTATGATTTTCTTGGCTGGTATGACGGTGTCACCAAATACACGGATGATACTCCGATCGGCGGCGAAAACTTAAACCTCGTTGCGCGCTGGCGCTTAACTACCGGAGCTTCATCATTTAATGTTACATTTAGCGCCGGTACAGGCGGCATACCGCTTACAGAAATAAAAAGTGTTGAGCAGGGAAAATCCCTCGGCTTGAATTTTCCGGCAGCCCCAAGAAGGAAAGGGTACCAGTTTAACGGATGGCAGACTACAGGCGGCGCGGCTTTTACATCCGCAACTGTGGTTACTTCTTCAATTACGGTTACGGCAGTTTGGGCAGCTAAAACATCGTATACCGTAACATTCGCTGTAGGATCAGGTACAAGTGATGTGCCTGATCCTATTACAGTTTACAATGGTGACTTTGTAGATGAATGGGGATTTGTATTTCCCGATGATCCTGAACCTCCGCCTTACGACAGCCTATACGCGGCATATCGATTTGAATATTGGATTATCGACGGTACTCAAAATGAGGTTTTTACGAATATAATGCCCGTCACAAGCGACATTAACGTGACAGCTACTTATCGTTTTGGATTAAAGCAAACAATGAAAGCCGAATTGGATTTAAGCCAATTCTATACAGGATCGTGGACTGCCATAAATAGACCTGGCGGAGGAACAGGTCCCGGAGGCGGATCGCAGGCTTTTGATCCTGTAACAGGTTTATTTACAGCTTCCTTTACCGGCGGTAATCAGGGAATAGCGATCAGAACACCCAATGGGATAATCGCTCCAAGCCAGCCGAACATCAGAGCCGGACTGGAATTCGCGGATTATGTATTGTACGAAATTGAAGGAGAAGCAGATCCGGATGAAGAACGACTTTTCCGTATCATCATTGGCAGAAATGACTCATCTTCCAATTGGGATGGAGTAAATGCTACCAGCCAAATGTTATTTTCTGAATTCCTCACTACGGATGAAGATGGAAAGCCGATTGGTATAACAGCTACGACAGGAGCAAGAAAAGACGTAGAGCAATGCCGTGAATGGTTCATGATACAAGCCCGTGAAAATACCCACACCGCAGCGTCGCCCACCAACGTAACCATCCGCAAAATTACAATTACAATCTGGTAGAGCGCTTAAAGAAAACCGTCTGACCGCTTTCAAGCGGTTAGACGGTCTTCATGGTGACAGTCACCTATTCCCAATCATATTCAATTTCTTCGAAAGCGTAGTATCTATAACCTTTTGTGTAAAGAGAATCGACATTATTTATTCTTTTAAATTTATTATTAAAGAGATTCCAGCCTTGTTTTAGGTCTAATGTGATTCCGTTTATTTTAAATTCTCCGTCCATATTCGCGTATACGTATGCCATCTCATCGTGATTTTCTTGCTTGCCTTCTTTTCTTGTTTCTTTTAGCAATCGGAAATTGCTGTCAAGAATGGCAATCTCTAATCCGGGTGTAACATCATACCCTTTTATTTTTTCCGGATCGGAAATGAATCCGCTTTTGATAATTTCAGGCAGTGTAAAACTTATTTTACCGTTATTCACAGATCCGATAACAATTTTTTCATCGCTGCTATACCAGAGAATTTCAAAATTTCCTTCGCATTGATCATGCTTATAAAAAGAAAACATCTCATAAACATTTTTATTTGAAACATTCAGCGTCTCATGATTCCCGCACGATAAAATCGCGGCAATCAAAATAACAAACACAAAAACAATTCCGGGGTTTTTCATTTATATCTCCTAATGGTGACTGTCACCTTTATTGTATCTCTCCTAAATCCAAAACAATATCGTTTATACTCTGATAATTAGTTACTCTGCTGGAGAAATTCTTTTCCAATGGTAAATCATTTGACGGATTATAAATGTATACAATAAACGTAACTGAAAAATTCGCATTCAGACTTTTAAATGTCATCGACCATGGGGCATTATTAATAGGATTATAGAGAATTACCGAACCGAGTGTTGCGTTTCCATCATCTCTTGCGTACAATTCAAAACGATGAATCGACTGTCCGCTGAATGTGATAGTTCCGCTCAATGTAGTGCTGCTAATATTTATTGTACCTAAACTGCCAACATTTGCGTTAACGCCGCTTATATTTTTATTAGAAACTGATACCTCGTACGCAGTCAGCGAATCGGCAGGTAAAACTGAAAGCCTGAAAGCGCTCGACTGATTAGGAACAAAATTATCATAGGCAGGAAGCGTCCAATTGAATGTGCCGGTCGTTGTTCCGGAAAATTCGCTCATATCGATTCTTCTGTTTAGAAACCACCATTTTCCTTCGGCAAATCCATAGTTTTGAAGATGCACAACAGGCAATGGTTGAGGGATACCAGTCAGCGTAATAGCGCCGGATATTTCTCCGACTTTTTCACCTTTTCCCGCAAACGGAAAATCACTGTAAAAAACCGTATCTTTATTGATAATATCCTCGCCGATAAATGCCATTTCTAATTCTTCGTCCTTGTACAGAAACAATTGATTACTTTGTGACCAACTATCGTAATTTTGCGGCGGGTATAAAACTTTCAAACACCATTCATTAACAGTTGCATCAGGTTTCAGAGCGCCGAATAATCCTCCGGTAAATTCATCCGCAATGTAGAAATAAATCTTTTTTCCGTCATCGATGATTGGGAGATCATCTTCATCTTTGTCTTCATCTTCGATTCCGTTAAACAAGCCGCATCCAATAAAAAAACTGATTAATAACAAAATTATCATCACGTTAAGAATTTTAGACTTCATATTTCCATTATACATCTTTGAAAGGTGACTGTCACCATAATTGGCTGCTGCCATTTTTGTATTATTTTAAGAAATATGACAGGCGGCACATGTTCTCCCGAAAAATTCTCGTAAAATACTACAAAAACC
>Ga0209755_10004683_pt1 | contig 16016 bp, 9 predicted proteins | sample TergutCo191P1_FD_187301 | JGI IMG/M metagenome (GOLD analysis project Ga0209755, IMG submission 187301) | Cornitermes sp. P1 segment gut microbial communities from Petit-Saut dam, French Guiana - Co191P1 (SPAdes) (version 2) | ecosystem: Host-associated > Arthropoda: Insects > Digestive system >... | reverse complement strand
ACCAACAGAACCGTGCTGATAATACCCATCTATATCTCCAACCATCCACGAAATAGTGCCAGGCGCAATCGCAAAAGCCCCGCCTAGGCTTATTATACCGGAAACGGGGGCGTTGGGCAATACTCCGCGCGCCCGAAGCGGCCGACGGGGAACGGAAAGCTCCCCGTCGCCGCCTATCAGGGCCGATACACCCTGATCTGCTCGATTACGAACGTCGCGTTGCCGCCCTCAACCCATCCTATGAACGAGGGATAGGTTCCGTTTGTCCTTAACCTAAGGAAGGAGTCTCGGGATATGTCGTTCACGTCGTCCTGGGTCAAAACAAAGGTATGTTGAAATGCGCCGCGACTCCAGAATCCCCAGTCATGGAGCGGGTTCCACCCGCGTCCTGCCATAAGCAGAACCCCTGTGGCATTGCCGCCCTGCGGAAACGATCCCCTGATTTCAATTCTGTCGCCGGCCTGCAGCCCAAGGCCGTTAATCGTTCCCCACTCATATACGCGGGTAAACCCGTAAATATTTATCCCCGGCCCCCACTCCATATACTCCGTGACCCTAAGCTTGTTTATGCCGCCGTCATTGAATATTTCAAAGGAGGATTCCATCCCATTGGGATTGCCAAACCAGCCCGGCCGTATAGGCCCGTTCCACGGGAAGACGGCGTTAAACGTAGGGTCGGAGTCAATACGATGCGGCAACTGCACCGATACGTTTTGCAAATGGTCCGACAAATTCAGCAAACCGGTAAACGTGGTAACGGTTATAGCACATTCCGCATACAGTCCGCCGTCAACGGACGCAACTGTTATTGTCGCCGTTCCGGGGCCTACGGCCCTGACGGTGCCGTCGGGCGAAACCGTTGCGACGTTTGTATTGCCGGAAATCCATGTTACGTTTCTGTTCGGCGCGCTCTGTGGCGTTACCGTAGCGGTAAGCCTTACGGCGTTTCCGATATCCATATTGCGGGAGGCGATATTTAAAGACACCCCGGTCACGGCCGGATTTACTGTAACCGCGTTTGTCGCGGACGCGCCGCCCAGCGCGGAAGCGGTTATCGTCGCCGTTCCGCCGGCAACGGCAGTCACCCTGCCGTGCGAGTCCACGATTGCCACGCCGGTATTGCTCGATGTCCAGAACACGGACGTATCCGTGGCGTTGCTCGGCTCAACGGCGGCCGCAAGCGATTGGGAACCGCCCGTGGCCAAAACAAGGGCGGCAGGGGTTAGAACGATATTGTCAACAAGGACGGCGCTTGGCCGGATGAACCTTGCGACAATTACGGCGTTGCCGGTAAGCTCGACGCTTGTTTCCGTTTCCGCACTGTCCGCAGCGGTGCCTCCGGATACCTCCCAGCCGTCAAACGCATAACCGGCGGGCGCCTTCGCCCTTACCGTTACGGGAACGCCCGTGAAGTATCTGCCCGTCCAGCTTTCCGATTTCGGCGCGACGGTGTTGATGCTTATGGCCGCGCCGGTCGCCTGGGCGGACAGGGTAACGTTGACGGGAGTGCCGATATCGACGGCATGGATATGGCTTGGCAGGTAATCGTATACCATCGCCCCTCTTACGTCGGTCAGAAACCTTGTCATATCGCGAACGGTATTATCGACCCAGGTATCGGCGCACTCTCCGGTCCATCTTCTGTGGAAGTCCGCCAGCAGGGGGCGGTAAAGCCCGGCAATGTCGCGCAGCTTGGGAAGCGCGGTATCGGGATGGAAGTTCACGTTGTACAGATCCATCATCGTGTTCACGAACATTCGGCTAAAGTCCGCGTTGTCCAACAACGACCTGAACAGCCTGTTCTTGGGGTGGCCATACCAATCGCCGTAAAATATCTGCTCGAAAGGATTTTGGCCGTAGGGCCTGAGGCTGCCGCCGGCATAAATACCCATGGAAAACTCCGTGTCAAGAAGTTGATACCGCCACCTGCCGTCGCTCCAAGGGTTTCCGGGCTCCGGGTTACGGGTTCTCCAAATACGGACGTTGTTGTGGGGCCAGTCCTGGTTGAAGATATATATCTGCGCCGCCCAATAGTCAAGAAAATTTCGAATGTCAAAGTGCTGCTTGAACCGACTGAACTCGGCGGGAAGGGACATGTCGGCGTTGATGAAACCGGCGACCAGGGCGTTGTAGGCCAGCAAATCGGCAAGCGTGCCGTCGTCGATGTCGTCGTTCTCCACGGAGATAACGTTGTTCCTGTTTACGCCGAACACGTATTCGATGTGGTTGTCGCTGTACCTTTCCTGCATGTTGTAAAAGCCCCAGTATTCCCCGTTTATGTAGACAATCACGGGGATTGCGGACTGCGTGGTAAAGCTGCGGTCGGCAAGAAGTCTTTGGATGTATACGTCGCGGAACTTTGTGCGGTCGCCGTCGTTTCCGCCGTTTCGCAGGATGAAGCTCTTGTAAGTCGTCAGCGGCGCGCCGTCCGCCCTTTGCGCCCCGGGAATCAGGTAAAAATTCGTAAGCAGATCCCTGCCGCCGTAATCGCTTCTGAAAAAGACGTTAAAGCTCTTCTGCCCGTGCGCCCTGGACCAGCCGCCGCGAACACGTATTCCCACATTGTCAACGAGTGACAGGGTTCTCTCGGCGGGCCCTCCTTCAAAAAACTCAAAGGACGCTTTGCGCTCCCATTCCCTTCCCCTCATGCGGAAGTTGTAAGGCGGGTTCGAGCTCCAAAGCCTGCCCTCAGGCCCCCGCACGTAGATTCCGCGTTCCTCGCCTGCAAAGCAGTCGGGATCTATAACGATGGAGATAACGGGATGGTTTCCATACCTGGCCAAGCTGTTGCCGATGAAAAAAGTACGGGTTGCGGCTTCGCTGACGCTGCCGTTGGAGTTGTTCACCGCCACGGCGCGAACCACGGTTGCCTTTGGCGTTCTTGCGTAAAGATCTGGCGGCAGAAAAGCCGGCGGCATGTGATCGCGGGAGCCTTCGGGACTTCCGTAAAACCGCGCCGAGTTTTCCAGAGAGGCCAAAAGGTTCGGCTGCGCGGGAACGGTATTGCGATCCGTTATGCGAATGAGGCCGGCGTACGCAAACACCACCTGCCTGCCGCCGACCATCGCGCCCACCCTTGACGGATGGGGAACGCTCCCGTCTATCGAGTAGTAGATTCTGTATCCCTGGCGCGCCGTCAAGGAAAGATCGAACGGGCCGGAATGGAGCCCGCTGTTGTGCGAAAAGTTTACGCCACGCCGCAGACCCGCATGGGGGTTGTAGTATTCGTCGTCCGCCTCGACGTTGGAGGGGCCGGGGCAGGACGCAAGAACGAGGCCCGCGGCGGCTATCAGCGCGCAGCAAAAAACCGCGGACTTTGGTTTGTGTTTCATGGGTTTGCCTCCTCAATCCTTTGCGAACCCGGCCCGGCAGGCACTACGGCAGGATGCCTTGCCGGATGACCCGTTATCGGATCCCATTCGCCCATGGAGGAATTCCTTGGCCAGAGTTTGTACAGTTCGGAATCCGGTATGCCCCGATCGGGTGCCACAAAGCCGCGAAAATCGGCCTGCGAAAAATCGGCGCTGTTGTCGTTGGTGTCGGCTAGAGACGTGCGGCGCGGGCCCTGCGGTCTTGACTGGCCGGCAGGCTCGGTTTCAAAGCCTCCAACGCCGGCGTTTCCCGCGCCAAGCATGTCGATATAGTAGGCAAACAGCTCAGGCTCCGCAAACGGATTTGTTGCGGCAAGAGGCAAGCTTTGGTTGGTCATCAAGGCGATCTTAAAGCCGTCGTTGCCAAGCACAAAATCCGCCACCTGATCCGCATCAGGCAGAACGGCCCTGGGCGTGGCGTTGGCTCCCCCGGCATTGCCGCTTACCACAAGGAAGGAGCTTTGTGCGGGAACGGTTCCGGTTAGACGAACGACGTTCGTCCATTCAACATCCCAGGGAGCGTCCGCGCCGTCACGGAAACGCCTGCCGATGTGCAGATAATAGTTGCCGTCGGCCAGGTTGATTATATCATCGGTATTGTTAAAAAGTTCCACGACGGATCTCGCGAAACCGCCGCCCGTTGCGGCACCCTGGGGAATGCCGTTGTCGTTGCCGTGCGTGTTTGCCTGAAGAATCATCAAACCTTCCGCCGTTGCCGGGCGCTCGGGAACAGCGGGAGCCGCAAACGGATCCCATGCCCCATATCCCGAGTTCCTTGGCCTGCGGACTTCCAGCAGCTCATTGGACATTCCGCCCAAGGCATAACGTATGCCGATAAAGTCATCAGAATTGACGTCGGTATCGTAAAGATCGATGCGACGGACTGCTACCGAACCGGAATTCCGCGCGGGGGCGTACTCAAAGCCGAAAATCCTGTCGCGCGTTCCATACTCGTTGGCGGCTCCAACCATGTCTATGTAGCCCGCCACCGGTCTGCCGTTATGGTCAAACGGGTTTTGTATGCCGGCAAGGTTGGGGGTTCCGCTTATAAGGGCGACTTTAAACGCCCTGTTGGACAAAACAAAGTTCTCGTCGTTTATGTCGCCGTACCCATCGGGTATTTGATGCCGTGCGCCGGGGCTTGTTCTTGGCCCCAGAATCAGAAACGAGCCGCCGGCGGGTATGGTTCCGGATAAGGGCAGCCTGTTCCATGCGCCATCCTCGGTTTCGCTGTTTATCTGCCCGGCGGGAACGGTCGTGCCGTCGGCATGGAACAGGCTTGTTCCGCTCAGGCTGATATCCCGATCCGTTAAGTTGTACAGCTCGACAAAGCTGTGGCTTGCGCCGGCCGCTCCCGATTCGCCGCCGCCAAAGGCCTGCAAGATTATGACCCTTCCCGCCAACGAAGGCGGCGGCTCCTGGGCCTCCTGACTACAGCCGGCCAGCAAAAATACGGCTGCCAACGCTGAAAATACAATCTTTGGCACAAAGCCGGCGTTGCCTGTCGTTTTGTCCGATTTGATCTTCCGTTTCAAACTTTCCCTCCTTCTTCTTGTGCAGTTTAAGCGGCGCACCTTTTTGAGTATGGTTGAACCGATTCGCTGCGGCATGTTTTGGCGATTTTGGTATCCCCTCCTGCCTTCGTCCGAACTTATTATACGCGACGGTACGTCAAAGTCAAGCATTCGAATTGCGCTTCCCTTATTGCCCCGCGTACGGTTCCCGGGCTATAATCCTGGAATGAACATTCTTGTGGTTGGCGGCGCGGGGTACATAGGAAGCCACGTTGCGAAGGAATTTCTTGAGCGGGGACACGGGGTTACGGTGTTCGACAATCTTTCCAGCGGGCTGCGGGAGAACATCGTTCCGGGCTCCGTTTTCGTCCACGGGGACATCCACGACTACGCCGCGCTGGCACAGACGATGGGCGGCGGCTTCGACGCGGTTGTCCATCTTGCGGCTTCCAAGGCGGCGGGCGAATCCATGCTGAACCCGGAAAAGTATTCGCGCAACAACATTTCCGGAACGGTCAACATAATAAACGCCGCCTCGGAAGCGGGAATCGGGAATGTGGTGTTTTCGTCCAGCGCGGCGGTCTACGGCGAGCCGGAATACCTGCCGGTGGACGAGCTGCATCCCACAAACCCTGAAAACTACTACGGCTTTACCAAGCTGGAAACGGAGCGCATCCTGGGCTGGTACGAGAAGCTTCGCGGCATACGCTGCGCCTGCCTGCGCTACTTCAACGCCGCAGGCTACGACGTGAAGGGCAAGCTCAAAGGTCTGGAGCTGAACCCCGCCAACCTGCTTCCCGTGGTAATGGAAGCGGCCTGCGGGATGAGACCAGGGCTGCGGATCTTCGGGAACGACTACGACACGCCTGACGGAACCTGCATACGCGACTACATCCACGTAAGCGATCTGGCATCGGGCCACGCCGCGGCCCTGGACTACATAAGCAAAACCGGCAAAAGCATAACGGTAAACTTGGGCAGCGAAACCGGCAGCTCGGTAACGGAGATCGTGGAAGCCGCGCGCAGAATTACCGGCAGGCCCATCCCCTCAAAGACGGTAGGCAGGCGGCCCGGCGACCCGGCAAAGCTTACCGCCTCCTCGGCGCTCGCCCGCGAGCTGCTCGGCTGGGAAGCCCGCCACTCGGATCTGGACACCCTGGTAGGAACAAGCTGGGAGGCGTACAAAGCCAAAGCTTAAGCCTGGCAATGTGAAGCACTTATGGATCAAAACCTGTGGGTAAAGACGGGGCTAAACGACAGCCCTCTGTACTCGTTTAAGGCTATCGCAAGCGCAAGCTTCCCGGAAAGGTCGTAATACCACGGCCTTATAATCTGAAAAATCCTGCTTCCAAGAAGCATGGCACTGACCCCCAGACCTACCATCCAGCTCATATAATAGCCGGGGATTACCCACGGCCCGGTCATAAAGCTCAAACCAAGCGCGGCAACATCCACGGCAATGGCGACGGTTCCCCCGAATAAATCCCCTTGGATAAAGGAGCCTATTCCAAATCCAAAAAGAAGATTTGCTCCGAATGCGGCCCATGCCGGTATTCTCCCGTAATGACGAGGCATGCTTGTCTGCGTGCCGGTGTCCATGTGCAGCATGTTGTTATTAATGTTGAATAAACTTGTGTCTGTCGCCAAAGCCAACGGTGTTGCGTTCTGCCGGTAAAAGTGCGGAGCAGCTTTTGCAAAGACGAAATGCTGCAACAAGAGCACCATAAATACCACAAAGATTGCCTTTTTCATATTTAGCCCCCCTGATATAAATTGCAGCGTGTGAACCTTCCTTTTAGCGTAGGGTTCCACCTGCAAATTCATCGAAAAACATTAAGGGGGATGTGGCCAGAAGCCAAATTCTTTCATCCGCCTTAAGCTCGCCCCCAGGCTCGATAAAACCGTGAAAAATGGCCCTTCGAAACCTGCCCGATCCCGGCACCCTGCCTTCCAGCAAATCAATCATACGGTATCCGTTAACCACCAATAATTGCACCTCATTGGAGCGGGCAAGTTCCGCGCGGTAAAGCTCGGCCACTTCTTCCACAGTCCATTTTCTGCCTATGCCATTTACAGGGTTTCGCTCGGGAAAGAGCAAGAAATACAATGGGCTGTTCCTGTATGTTATGGCCGGTTGAAAATTGTTGTCACCAAATATGCTTGGCGCGCCTGCGATAAAGAATTCCACTTGGTTGTCGGTTGAATTGTTTATTATCGTCAGGTGTTCCGCACCGCCTTCTTCAAAATTACGGAGCAATCTTTTTCTAAAACTAAGCGGCCGCCCTGCCGAATCAATAATTTCAAAGTATTCATAGGTCATATAGACCTTGGTTTGAAAGACATGCGGAGGTGAAACCGATCTGGCTCTCGTTGTGTTATAACCTGGATTATCCTCATCTGCCGTACTGTATATTATCTTGATATACGCCCCTCCATGCGGGCCGAGAATACCGATTATGTTTGTCCCGATCAATGCGGTACGAGTTTCCGTAAGCCCAACGCCTACCCAGCTATTGCCAAAAATACAGCCTGATAATACCAGCGTACAAGCACATGTTAAAAGAAGCATTCTTGGGGGCTTCACGCAATCCCTCCTTATCATACCATGCTCTCATTTAGGGTCAACACTTTTCTCGGGTTTCTGTGGCAACACCCCGTTAAGCTTCGAGCTTCAGTCCATCCCCATGCAGGTGCCCACGGCGACCGCGGTGTCGATCATGTAGTGGCCTTTGGGCACGGTTCTTACGTGGCCGGCGGGCACTTTTAGATCCACCGAGTCGATGCGGCCTTCCTTGAGGGCCACCATGCGGCCGTACTCGCCTTTGGCCAGGAGGTCGGCGGCGGCGGTGCCAAGGCTTGTGGCGAAAACCCGGTCGGAGGCGCTTGGGATTCCGCCGCGCTGCACGTAGCCCAGAACTGTGGCGCGGGTTTCCATGCCGGTTTCCTCGTGGATTTCTCGGGCCACGCGGTAACCCACCGAGGGGCCGTTTTCGGCGCGGTACTTTTTGCGTTCGCGCTTGTCCATGTCCGCCTCTTTTTTGGAGAGCGCGCCTTCGGCCACCACCACGATGGAAAAAGCCTTGCCGGATTTCGCCCTGCTTTCCAGATGGCGGCCTATCGACTTGATGTCGTAGGGGATTTCGGGTATCAGGATCACGTCGCCGCCGCCGGCCACTCCGGCGTGAAGCGCCAGCCAGCCGGCCTTGTGTCCCATAAGCTCGATTACGATTACCCGGTTGTGGCTCTGCGCCGTGGTGTGCAGCCGGTCTATCGCCTCCGTGCAAATCGCCAGCGCCGAGTGGAAGCCGAAAGTCTGGTCCGTGCCCACTATGTCGTTGTCGATGGTCTTTGGAAGGCCGATCACGTTCAGCCCTTCCTGCGCGAAACGGTAGCCTGTGGTGTTGGTTCCGTTCCCGCCAAGCACCACAAGGCAGTCCAGCCCAAGCCTGTTGTACGTTTCCTTTACCGCCGTAACCTTTTCGCCGATTATGTCGTCGGAGTGCCCGATTTCGGACTTGAAGGGCTTTTCCCGGCTTGCCCCCAGAATGGTTCCGCCCCTGGTGAGTATCCCCGAAAAGTCCGAGGGCTGAAGGGTCCGGACGTTTTCCTCGATAATTCCCCTGAACCCGTCGGATATTCCCACTATGCTCATGCCGTAGCGGCTTTGCGCCGCCCGGCACACGCCGCGAATGGCGGTATTCAGGCCGGGGCAATCCCCCCCGGCCGTAAGAATCCCGAATTTTTTGGTAACGCTGCTTCGCCTACTTGCCATACGGATGTTATATACCGGGAAGCCCTTCTTTGCAAGGCGTTCCGGGAGGGCCTACCCTTGGCGGGCGGTTCCTGAGATACTCTTGTATTCGTCCAAAAAGCGAGCAATTTCGCCTTTGAGCCCCGGAATAAACCGATCTTCGGGAAGCGCGCTGAATTCGTGCTCGGAAAACCACTTTGGCGTTGGCGGATCGTGGTTTTCCGAGCGCGGATCCCCCGACTCGTACTCGCACAGAAACCTGATGCCCGGAATTTTGGGTGCGCTGTTTGTGTCGATTTCGTACAGGAAAAAGGTTTCCCGGTGGACTTTAACCTTTACGTGAAACTCCTTTTCGTAGTGGCGCATTACGCCTTCGTGAAAAAGCTCGTTATGGGCAAGCTGTCCGCCGCAGCCCTCGTATAAAGACGGAAACAGCCTGCGGTGTTTTGATCGAAGCCCCAGCAGAACAAAAAACTCCCCTCGGTCTTTCCGAAAGCACACCCCCGCGACATGGACTTCCGGATTTTCCCGTATTTCCTCCCGCGGCATAAACCGTTCCAAAATATCCTTCGTTACCCATACGGGGCAGTCGCCGTCTATGCCTTTAAGGAAACGGGTCTGCATTGAAAAGTCCGCCGAAAACGGCTCGGGCAAAACCTGGAAATCGTAGGCGTCTATCACTATTCCGAAAGGCCTTGCGATGTCGCAATACCTGGAACATTTGTTGATGTTCGAACCTACATAGTCCGCCGTACCGCCGGCGCCGATCTTTTTTACCGGGCCTTTGGCAAGCCCCCAGCCAAGCAAAAGGTCTATTTTTGTCCCTTCTTCTTCCGAGAGCCTCTTGCAGAATTCGCCGAAAGCTTGGCCGGCGCGGGCTATGCTTTCCAGCGTTTCCGCCAGGATCGTTTTGAGAAGATCCGCCGTGGTTTTTTCGGGCATTTCCCGTATAATCATGGCGCCGTCGCCAAGGTGCTTGATTCGGTTTGGCGGCGGGAAATTTCCGCCGAGTATTCCGTACCAGCCCTTTATGAAGTCGTCAAGGATGTCGGCGTTTTCCACTTTTTCGGACCAAACGGTAAACCCCCGTATGTCCACAAACGCGATTAACGCTTTTTTCCCAACTGCCATGACGCTCCCATTGGCCTACTTGCCATACGGATGTTATATACCGGGAAGCCCTTCTTTGCAAGGCGTTCCGGGAGGGCCTATTCCGCCGCTTCCACGCGGTTTCTGCCGTTTTGTTTGGCCTTGTAAAGGGCCTTGTCGGTGTCGTCGCAGAACTTCTCTATTCTGTCGCCGGCTTTCGGGAAGATTGTGTTTACGCCGATGCTTACCGTTACCTTGGCGGCGGTTTTCCCCGTGCAGGCTATCGAGGCGTTTTCCACGTTGTGCCTTACCCGCTCGGCGATCTCCGCCGCGTCCCCGGCGGAGGTGCCGGGCAGCAGGATGGCGAACTCCTCTCCGCCCCAGCGGAACACGAAGTCCTCGCTGTTTTCCACTGTCGCGAGGAAAACGTCGGCCACCCCCTTCAGGCACAGGTCGCCGCCGAGGTGCCCGTACTTGTCGTTGAAAAGCTTGAAGTGGTCGATGTCAAGCATCAGCATGCTTATGACGGTGTTGTTTTTGATTGCCTCGTCCCACTCGGTCTGCATCCTTTTGTTGAAGCTGTGGCGGTTGCGGGCCCCCGTGAGGCTGTCGAACAGGCCGAGCCTTTCGATTGTGCGCATTTGGGAAAGAAGCTGCATGTGCAGCCCCACCCGCAGCTTGACGATTTCGTCCATGAACGGCTTCGTTATGTAGTCCACCGCGCCCAGGGACAGGCCCTTTGCCTCGTCCTCGCTTGAGTCCATCGAAGTTATGAAAATGACCGGGATATGCTGGGTCGCCATCGACCTTTTAAGCTCGGCCAGCACCTCGAAGCCGGAAATGCCTTCCATTACGATGTCCAGCAGAATCAGATCCACGCTGTGCTTGCGCGCCAGCTCCAGCCCCTTCTCCCCGTCCTTCGCGATTTTTACGTCGTACAAAGGCGACAAAATCTGGCTCAGTACCCGAATCTGCATCGGCGTGTCGTCTATTATCAGTATGCTCTGCTTTGCCGTGTCAATGCCCGCTCCTCTCATTCCTATACCTCCAAAACGTCCCTTAGTGTTGCCAGCGTTTTTGACGCCGTTTCAAAATCCAGCTCCTCTACCTGCCGTACAAGAATGGCGGCTTCAGGTATGCCCCTCAGTTCCTCTATCAGATCCAGGTTCTCCGCGCTGTCCTCGTTGAGCGACTCGGCGAGCCTGTCCAGCAGCTCTTTTGTCTTGTCCCTGCCCAAGGCCCTTTCCGGTTCGGCCTCGGGGGCGTTGGACAGGGCCGATTCGATGTGGTTGAAGACGAGGATGAGCTCCTCCTCAAGAACCGACATCCGCCTGGCAATCTCCTCGGCCGCGTCCGGCTGGCCCTCATCCCCGTTGAGCAGCGCCTCAAGATCGCCGGAAACCTTTGCCAGGCGGCTTTCCTTGATTATGCCTGCCAGCCCCTTGAGCGTGTGCGCCAGGCGGTGCGCCGTTTTCGGGTCGCCGGAGTCGAGGGCCTGGCTGATTTCGCTAAGCACGTTTTTCTGGCTTCTGGCAAAATCGGCCCGCAGCTTGTTCGCCACCTCCGGCCTTTCAAGGTAGCTTTCTATGCCGCCGTCCGCGCCCTGGGAGGCGACGTACCTGCTGCCCGCCGAGCGCGCCGCCTCGATTACCTCCTGCGGCTGCTTGTCCCTGATAAACTTTATCAGAATCGTGTTCAAGTGGGTAGTCTGTATCGGCTTCGAGATAAAGCCGTCGAAGCCGTTGCGCATGAACTCCTCCGCCTGGCCGATAAGGGCGTTTGCCGTAAGGGCCACTATGGGGTGGGTGTAGCCCATCTCGCGCAGTATGGCGGTGGTTTCCACGCCGTCCAGGTTTGGCATCATGTGGTCCATGAACATTATGTCGTACACGTTGCCCTGTCTGATTTTTTCGATTGCCTCGTGGCCGCTGTTGCACGTTTCGATTGCGAGATCGTAAAACAGGAGCAGGCTCTGCGCCACGTACAGGTTTGCCTCCACGTCGTCCACCACGAGCACGCGGCCGTAGGGCATTGGCTCCGGAGTAAACTTGAACCTTTTCGCGGCCACGCCCATCGTCATTTCAAACTGCTGCAGGTTGTGCACGGTTTCCGGGCCCAGCACTTCCTGGCTTGCCACCTTTTGCGGCACGTAGACAAGAACCTTCGTGCCCTCGCCCACCTCGCTTTCCACAGTTATCTGTCCGCCCATCATCTGCACCAGGCTGTACACGATCGGCATTCCAAGACCGGTGCCGCCCACGAGCCGCTTTTCCTGTTCGTGGAAGCGCGTGTATTCGTCGTAAAGCGCGTCCACCTGCGTTTTGGTCATGCCCATGCCGGTGTCGCTTATTCCGATGGCAAGCATCACGTGGTTTTCCTTTACCACGTCCGCCTCGCAGCGCACCGAAAGCTCCACCGCGCCGGACTCCGTGTACTTGAACGCGTTGGAAAGCAGGTTGCCAAGAATCTGCTTGATGCGAAGCTCGTCGCCTATGAGGAACGCCGGTATCTGCTCGTCGAGCTTGATTTGGAACTTCACCTTCTTGTTGTTCTGGTAGATGATGTGAAGCTGCACGACGTCGCTTATCAGACTTGCCACCTCGTACTTTTCGTTCACGAGCGACATCTTCCCGGCCTCGATTTTGGAAAGATCGAGAATGTCGTTGACTATGCCAAGCAGCGTGCTTGCCGAGTTGTGTATCTTCGCGAACGCCTCTTCCATGCTCGTGGGCAGGGTGGGGTTCTGAAGCTGGATTTCGGAAATGCCCAAAACGGCGGAAAGCGGCGTGCGTATTTCGTGGCTCATCCTTGCCAGGAACCGGCTTTTCGCGCGGGAGCTTTCCTCGGCGCTTTCCACCCGCTGCCTTTCCCTGAGCATTTCCTTGAGCACGCGAAGGTCGAAGATGTACGCCGCCACGACGAACTCCTCCCTGTGCGAAAAACGTATAAACGCGATGTCGCAGGGGATGGCCTCGCCGTTGCCCGGCTTTTGCAGAACCCACTCGAAGCGGTCGGAGCCGCTTTCCAGGGCCTTGGAGAAGTGCTTCCGCATTTCGTAGAACCAGTACTTCGAAAATACCTCCCTGAACTTGCCTATGCCTTCGCCCTTGTCCTCGAAGTCGAACAGCTTCAGCGTTTCGTTGTTGCAGTCGATGGCCTCGAAATCGCTGTTGATCAGGTAGCAGGCGACCGGCGTGCCGTTGAGCATGAGCTTTGTGCGCTCGTCCGCCTCGCGCATCCTTACCAGGGCCTTTTTGAGCTGGGTAACGTCGTTGGCGTATGTGACCACCACGAGGTTGTTGTCGTACTTCATTCTTACGCCGAGTATTTCCAGGAACACCTGGTCGCCGTTGGGGCGCTTTTCCATGAAGTCGAAACGGGCGTAGCCTTCCTCGAATATCTTTTCCAGGTGCATCGTCCACTGTTCCCACGACGGCTTGCCGTTGGGCTGGAACTCCGGCATCGAGCTTTGCACTTTGTGTTTGTGCTCCTCTATGCTGGTAAAGCCGTAGAAGTCCAGCGCGGTTTTGTTGCACTCGATGCAGTCGTATTCCCTGTTCCAGTACTCGATGATAAGCGGGGTGGCGTTGAACATGAGCTGGATGCGGATGCTCATTTCCCGTTCCCGCCTCTGCGATTCCTTCAGCTCGCGCAGGTCCCTGTCGCACGTAAGAAGTATTTCCTCGCCCCTGAACCTGCTGCGGAAACACAGAACCTCCGAGGGAATGTCGGTTCCGTCCGGCTTGCGGTGCATCCATTCGAACTCCACGTGGCCCGTGGAAAAGCCTTTCTGCATGTATTCGATGGCCTTTTCCTTCGACGGGGAGCCGTCCGGCTGGAACTCGGGCGAGAGCTCGAAAAACCTTTCCTTGAACTCCTCTTTGCCGGCAAGCCCGAAACGCCTGACTGCCTCCTCGTTGCACTCGATCATGTTAAGGTCTTTGTCCCACGAAGTAAGCACGAGCGGCACCGCGTCGAAGATGAACTGCATGCGCTTGTTGGCTTCCATGTACTTGTACAGGTCGCGCAGGTCGCGGCCGTGGGCGATTACGAAGTTTTTTCCGTCGAGCTTTACGCGCTTCAGGTATACCTCGGTGGGGATGGGCTCGCCGTCCAGCGTCTGGTGCATCCACTCGAGGAAGCCTTCGCCGGTCTGCAGCGTCTTTTTAAGCTCGGCGAGGGCCTTCCCGAAAGACGAGCTGCCGTCCGGCTGGTATTCGGGCACGAGGTCGAAAAACCTTTCCATGTATACCCGCTTGTCGGGAATCCTGAAAATGGACACGACCTCCTCGTTTGCCTCCACTATCCTGAAGTCCTCGTCGAAGATGGAGCAGATAAGCGGCGAGGAGTCAAGCATGGCCTGAAGCCTTTGCTGGGCGATGCTTTCGGCCTCAAGGTATTTGTGCAAATCGCGCAGATCGCGCGTGTAGGCTATTACAAGATCCCGCCCCTCGACCGTCACCTTCTGCAGAATCTCCTCGGAGGGGATCGGCGTTCCGTCAAGGCGCTGGTACATCCACTCGTACCTTGCGCCGCCGGTTTCAAGGGCTTTTTTGACCTCGGCAAGCGCCTTGTTCCTGGAGGGCGTGCCGTCCGGCTGGAGCTCGGGCGAAAAATCGAAGTACTTGTCCATGAAGACCTGTCTGTCCTGCAGGCCGAAAAGCCGCTCCACTTCGCGGTTTGCCTCGATTATGTTGCAGCTCTCGTCGAAGATGAAGCACATCAGGGGCGAGGAGTCCAGCACGGCCTGCAGCCTCTGCACGAGCATGCGCTCCTTTTTGTTGGCCTCGTAGAACGCGCGCAGATCGCGCACAAACGCCACAAGAAAGTCGTGGTGGTTCTGGTCCACGCGCACAAGGGTAACTTCGCAGGGGATCTGCTCGCCGTCGGGCTTTTGGTGCATCCACTCGAAGCTTGCCTTGCCGGATACAAAGGCCGTGGATATAAGCTCCCTGGCTTTTTCGTCGGACCTTGAGCCGTCCGGCTGGAACTCGGGCGAGAGCTCGAAGAACCTGTCGACGTATTCCTGCTTGCTTTGCAGGCCGAAGAGCTTGGGGGCCTCGGCGTTGCAGCTTAGGATGTTGAAGTCCCTGTCGCGCACGTTGGAAACCATGGGCATGTTGTCGAAGATGAGGCGCACCCTTTCCTCGGCGACCCTGGTTTCCTCCATGGTCCGCGTAAGGCGCGAGACGAAGAACATGGTGAATATGAACATGGCTATCAAAAAGAGCGCCATCGTAACCATGATCAGCGCCAGGTTTTGCAGAACGGGCCTTTGCGTGACCACGGCGGGGATTACCGCGGCAAGGGTCCAGCCGGCGGCCTCAAGCGGGAAAACCATGAAGTAGGAAAGCCCAAGCCTGAAGTCGTCGAAGCGCACGACGGTTTCGCCGGACTCGAGTACCCCCATGAGCAGCGCGCCGTTGTGGATGTCCACAATGTTGTGCCGCCCGTCCGGGGTGGGGTTGTAAAAGGGGTTTGGATGGGAAATTATTTCGCCGCCGGGCCCTATCAGCAGGAGGTAGCCGCCGCCGGCGACGTCGTGCCGCCTTACCATGTCCAGTATGTGGTCAAGCCTTATGCCCACGGCTATGACCGCCTCCTGCCCGCCCAAGTCCGGCACCCATTGGGCCACGGCGGAAACTATGTCGCCTGTAACGTCGTCCACAAATGGAAGCACGGTTACGATTTCCCCTTCGGCGGCTACCGCGGCTTTGTACCAGGGGCGGGTGGTGGGATCCCAGTCCGCGTCGGGAATCCAGCCGCTGCCGCCCATAAAGCGGCCGTCCTGGAAGCCCATGTAGACCTCCATGAAAAAGTCGAACTCCTCGACGAATCTCGCGGCGATGGGATCGATTCCGTGGCCCTCGCCGGGCTCTATGCCTACGGTAAGCCAGGTGATGGCAAGATACTCGACGAACTTGTTGCTTTCCTTGAACCACGCGTCTATTTCGCGGGCGTAGAGGGTGTTGTCCCGTTTGGTTATGCTTATGACGTTGTCGTATATGATGTTTCGCACCACGGTGTTCACGATGGTGAACATGACAATCAAGCTCAGGATCGAAAGCGCGGTAATGCCCAGGGTCAGCTTGCGCGAAAAGCTGAGCCTTAGCCTGGGCCTGTCCTCCGCTTTCGAACGAGACTGAATATCCGCCATTCCAAAACCTCCTCTTTTTCAGAAAACGCATGCCAAGCCTAAGCCGGCGGGCCGCCCCTGATACCTATTCGACAAGTCCTTGATTGTACGCGAAGGGTGCATTACCAAAACAACATACCCCGCCATTCATGGCG
>Ga0209755_10004682_pt1 | contig 16017 bp, 7 predicted proteins | sample TergutCo191P1_FD_187301 | JGI IMG/M metagenome (GOLD analysis project Ga0209755, IMG submission 187301) | Cornitermes sp. P1 segment gut microbial communities from Petit-Saut dam, French Guiana - Co191P1 (SPAdes) (version 2) | ecosystem: Host-associated > Arthropoda: Insects > Digestive system >... | reverse complement strand
CGCCGTTTTCGTCAGAATCGAAATCGTCTATTCGCACACACGATTTACTCAGTAAGCACAAGCCAACAATCCAAAAAATTATGCGTAGTTGTTTTCCCATAATAAATATATTCTGCCTTGCAATTATACGACCTTTTTGAGGTTAATAATTGACTTTTAATTGTTTTTCTTTCGGATTAATTATTGTTTGTGTGTTATTTGTGGTCATAAAAACCCTTTCTATGCCCCACTTATTAAACATTTGCAAAGATACAAAAAAAATCCGAAAATTGCAAACTAACTTCCTAATTGACTCAATAGAAGCAGTTTTAATTAACATAACCGATTTTGCGGAACTCGCGGGCGATACATCACGCCTTTTGTGACGCGTTTTTGGTTTTCTCTATTTTATTTATTTTTTCTTGCACTTGCAATTATCCTTTCTTTTTCGTCAGTGAAGTATTGTCTAAGTTTTTCTGTAAATCTTATTTCTGTATTGTCTAAATTGAAATGCTCAAATTCCTCTTGCTCTTGCTGCTCCAAGTATTTTATGTAATTGTCAGTGCGTTCTAGTCTAATTTGCATTCTGTCCATCGTTTTGTGCTGTTGTTTCAATTTAGCTTCTTCGTTTCCTGACTTGATTAAATAGTTGTTGAATTCCTCATTAAACACACCGCTATCTAAACTTATTAAATCTATATATGCAAAGTTAAATGCAAGAGTGCTGTACACATAGTTACCAAATGCAGTAATTTTTATTTGGTCAACTTCTTCGTTAAAGTATTCTAACCGATTACTTGACTCTATCAAGCCTTTCTTCATAAAAATATCCAAGTGCTTAACACAATCGTCTTTTAAATAATACTTTTCCTCAAACTCTTGCACGAAATACTTTGCCTCAACAAAGCCATTTGTATTTGTGGCATATTTTTGTGCAAGCAAATTTAATATTCTAATACCCGTGAAGTGAGAGCTATTTATATCATTGCGAAGTCTGTATATATTAGGAATACGGCTAAGAGCTTCATCGTAGAATAACCTATCGGGAATCATCATTGGCTTTATTACTTGATGTGTCTGAAATACCCAACTTGGGTTTTCAGCAATCTCTACAACATTTGTGTACCCTGAAGAAATAAATCCTTTAAAAAATTCTAGTGCCTGTCTTACGTCTCCATGAGTTGCATATCTTAAAAATCTTGAGAGATGCGCATGTGACTCCTTGCTCGCAAGTTGGTATGAACATATCATAAGGAAAGACTTTATCGCGTTCAAATCGTCTATTGACTGAATACCATACTCTAGGTCAATATCTTCAGTTGCCTCTAATTTTTCAACTATGTACTTTATTCGCTTTATGAGTACTTCTGGAACTACTGGTGCTGAAAGATGATAGCCAGGTGTGTGATAAGCGTCAAGAACGCCTTTTGCTTTTGCATTGTAAAACCTTTCTTCACGCATGGAGATTATAACCAGACAGCTAAGTTTTTTTGCAATCTCGATGGCTGTTAGGTAACACAGATCCTGCAACTCAGGATTTAATTGATCCATGTTATCAAGAAATATTATAAGCCCTTTGTTCTTTGTTTTGTATCGAAGGCTTATTTTTTCGCAAAACAGTTTAGTATCTGCTAGTTTCTCAGATAAGAATTCACGAACCAACTTTTGATATTCGGGATTAGGTTCTTCTAGTCCAACCAATATTTGCCTATTGAAAACATCAAATTCTGCTGCGTATAACCTCAACACATCTTCCCGTGAAGAGTTAAATAATCTCTCTTTATCTATTCCTTTTTTTACTCTTTCCCAAATCTCATTAGATAGTGCTTCGGGAGTTTGTGACGAATCAATCAAATCAACTAACGTTACTTCCGCATAAATGTTAAATTCTTTTGGTCTAATGTGAAATAAGAATCGTTTTAAAAAAGTTGATTTTCCTGAACCTCTTCCACCAAAAAGAATCATTACATTATCTAAATTTTCTTGCTTGATAATTTTGACAATCTTATTACCAAAAGCACCTCCCGCTTTGTCGTCGGTAAATTCACGAAAACCTTGGTTTTTAAAAAACGGTGTTAAAGAATCATTAAGGAAGCCGTGAACATTTTTTTGCAGTTCGTCATAGTGCCCTTTGTTACTAACATAGCAGCTATCCATAAACTGTGAGTCTTCAATAGGAATTGGACCTAAAAATTTTCTTGAAATTGCATTTAATGGGCTTGCAAACTTGTTGCTGTTTATCGGCGAATCATAAGTTGTTATTCCTTGCTTAGAAAAATATATTTCTGAATAAGATTTTTTAGAAACACCAATGTTGTTTTGTAATGAATTCGCTTCGATAACACTTGTATGACCTAATAAGTTAATTGCCGTAGTGTAGTCTTTTTCGAAAAAATCTAAATCTTTAATTACGAACGCTGGTAATTTTTTCCATGGCTTCTGGTTTGAGTTTGTCACCCTAAAGATTATCCAAACATGTCCATTTGTAATAGCAGCATACTGACAAATTAGATCTTCACAATATTCTTTCACTTGAAGTATTGCTGAATGTATGTTGGGGTCTGTAATTAATTTGTCAATTGAAATCTTTTGGAATCTTTTGGAAATATTTATGTTTATAGGTAAGTTAAAATATGCCCCAGCCCTTTTTGTTTCAATTACCAACAATGGTCTTTGATTTTTCCCTTTTAAAATATAATCAGCTCTATTGCCTTCAATCTTTTTTTCTACAGACATTTCTGTTTTTGGCCACTTTAGATATTTTTCTAAAATATCATCAATGATCTTAAATCTTGTCTCTGCTTCATTGAACGAGTCAATATTAGGATAGTCTGCTTTTAGTTTTTTTACAAAGTCTATTTCGTTCATTTTTTCTTGTTTTTTTGCGTTTAAAATTTGTACCGTTTATTATCACCGCTTTTTTAATTTGTTTTACTTCGTATAAACTTTCCACAAAAATACAAAAATAAATCCAATAAACCAAACTTATTTGCCTTGATTGTCAAAATTTTGTTTTCCTTGGCCTGCCTTTTCTGGGGATTTCAAAGGCGACGGCTCCGTCCAATTCAAATATCGCAATATTCGAAGGTTTGTTGTATTTTGCGACGATTCGGTAACGTAACGACTTGTCCCAGTCTATTGCTGTCCAAATGCCGAGCATCAATGTCAAACTACCAATAAAAAAAGATTTGTGCCTTGCGTATGTATATCCTATCAGAGGAACACTATCAGGAGCACCAGTGCTAGTTGGTTCGATAGCTAACGTGCATGTGTAGGATTCCAATGAAAACGTATTCCTATTGGATCCAATCAAATTATAGAGTAAAGCTCACGCTAATGACGTGAGTATTTTTCTTTACTCCTGATTGGATTTTGAAATGTCTAAGTTTCATAGAACCCAGAATAAAAGACAACGCTTTGTTATGTGTGTTGCGTAATTTTTTTACGCGTTTTTTTTCATAAGCAGATTTAGTATTTTAATGGAATGATTTTTGTGTGGACTTATTTTCTTCCTTATTTTCACATTCCTCAAGACGCTGGATTTCTTGTTGGATGACTAAATACAGGATCGCCTCTTCTCATTCTTGGGACTGTTCGACGGGTAAGGCCCAATCGTAATTTGACGCCGATTGTTGTTTGACCTATTCTGTCGGCATAATTCAGTAGTGGCGGAGTATTGATAAAACTTTCGAGTTCAGAGGATAGTAGCAAAAGATTATTATTGGTAAAAATACCATAAAGATTGTCGTCTAAAGATTGTCTATTTCCATGAAGTGGATCTCCCAAGCTATGGTTAATAAACGCTCCTGTGTAGAGATATCTACTTTCTCCGATACGCCATTTCCAGCCCACTTCGAAAGCAAGTACAGTATGCAGATTGAATTCATAAGTGGTAGCAGATGTTGTGTGATTTCTGTTGCCATTAAATGTACCGAACCCGGCAAATGTTTGCTCAGTTGCCCAATTATTAAATTGTGGATAAAAACCGACATTGTTGAGTTTCACAAAACTTCTTGTTGGATTTAGCCCAATAAATGGCGAGAAAAATACTTTCGCACCACCTTTTGCATAAAAACCGTGTGTGTTTGGTTGGAACTGTAGCATTAGTGGAACATTGAAGAAATATTCTGTTCGCAAGGTTTCAGTATAATCAGATATCGTGCTGTGCAAGTCGAAAAGATATCTATTAGCATCGGTTAAGCCGTAAATAACTGTTTGTAAATTATCAACATGTATTTCCGTATTGCTCGTTCCAATTCCTATGCCGAAATGAACACCAAGATTTCTACTAACGAATATGGTTGTACCCACACCGACATCTCCTGAAAAACCTGTTTTTGACACGCCTTGTGAGAACGATATAGGCATTCCTGCACCACTAAAAATTTGAAATTCGACGGAAGGTCTCTGTGCTTGTAATTGCGAGGTTGATATGATGGATATTGCGATAAAAAAGATTCTGTATAACATGTTTGTGGGCATTATTCGGTTACAAAAATTTGGACGGTGTTATTATCAACATGTATCACATACGTTCCTTGCGGAAGGTTTATCGTAAGCGTGGTTGTAGTATCGGTTGCTGTGGCAGTTCCCACAAGCATTCCAGCACGATTGAATATTTGTATTTGGCTGCCTTTTGCAACTCCATCGAGTGTTATCGAACCACCTGATATCACAGGATTTGGGAATATCATCAACGTAGAAGAAGCAGAGGTTTCATAGTCATCAGCAGGAAATTCGAACGCCATTGGTGTAGAATACAAAACGCCACAGCGTTCCGTCATAATTCGGAACTGGTAGAATGTTGGCCATATTTCAAAGACATCGTCAATATTTGTTCCCACCGAAAAACTGAATTGATCTCCAGTGTTAGTTTCGGTTTGAACTTCGCCATTTTTGAGCCACTCCACAGATAAAACGCCAAAACCTTCTTCTTCTAATTTTCTGAGGTTGATCATAAACGTATTGTTCCACAGCACTCCGACGTAAATTTCGAAGTCAAGCATTAATCTTCGGAAGTTTGCAACTAAATTTACATCTTCTGCAATAGAAAACATAAAAAACTGCTCTCCCGAAACCATAATATCATTTGTAGTCCAGCTTACAAAATGGTAGCAATCGTTAGGAATTGCCGATACGGTTATACACGTTCCTAATTTCATGTTAGCTACTCCATCTGAAACCGTACCGCCTGTCGCAGGGCTTACTGATGTGGTTACATAATGGTATGTTATCGGAACAACAATAAGATACTGCTCTTCGATACTTAGTGCTAATCCATCATTTACGAGAATGAAGTAGCAAATAAACTCTGCACCACCAACCAAAGCCACATCGCCGGCTGTAACAATTCCACGGAGAATTAATGTATAGTTGTTTGTGTCAGGAGAAAGGCGATTGCTCCCGAAAGCAACGACATTTTGGCGACCAACGAACCCACTTATGTTTCCGATGATCTCAGGCGAACCACCAAGTGTAAATGTTCCTAATTCATTAAAAAGAGAAATGGCGGTTCCTGTACTGCTGTTGATTGTTCCACCAAACATAAAAAATGTGCCATCATTGTTAATATCCACTTCGCCTCTGAGCTCGTTACCTGCTGAATTATTACTGATATTTCCGTCAAACATAGTGAATACACCATTTTCGGAAACAACCACACCACCTGTATTGTCGCTAATTGTGCCGCCAAACATAGTGAAAGTGCCACCAACATACACGCTTCCATTCGAATTTCCGCCTATTATGTGATTGTTTACTATTGCTCCTCCTTGCATAATAAAACTGCCATTTCCAATATGTACACTACTACCCTGCAAGTTTCCTCTAACTGAATTGCCTGTAATTGTGCCATTTCTTAATTCAAATACACCTCTTCGAAGATTGATTACCGCATCGTTATTGTCGTTGTGTCCTTGCAAGGTTAGGTTCTCATCGTCTATTATCAGGATTTGATTACTACCAACATTGAGTATACTTCCGTTGCTGTGCAATGATAGCGTTCCGTTACCTATAAGTGTTACTTGAATGTTTTGCACTGTACCAAAAGTTTCGCCTCCCAAAACGGGGACATCTCCTACAACTGTAATTGTGTAGGTTTGATTATCCCCGTTGTTTCGAATTTGCCTGAGAGCATCAGTCCATTCATAGGTATTTGTTATAGTAAAATTCTGTGCAAAACTTGTTTGTGAGATTGCAGAAATTAGGAGCAATACAATAATAAATAAAATTTGTTTTTTCATTTTGAATATGTTTGTTGATGCCTTTCCGACAAATTCTGTACACAAAGATTGTGTACAGAATTAATCGAGAAATTTATTTGCGATGACTAATTGAATAATGGTTGCGTACCTATGCTACCATCACTTCCATTGGTGCCAGCACTACCACCTGCACCAAAGGTAGTGTTACAGCCCAGACGATTTCCTGGTCTACTTCCTCCACCTCCACCATTTCCACCGCTATTGCCATTTCCTCCATTTCCACCGTTAAAAACAGATATTTCGACATTTCCGTGACTTCCAACCGTAGCACCAATTCCGCCACGACCACCACTGCCACCATTACCACCGCGACCGCCATTACCGCCGGACCCATCACAATCATAAAGCCAACCAGCTGTGCCACCGCCACCACCGTTGCCACCATTACCACCGCGACCACCATTACCGCCAATACCGCCACCTATACCAGTAGCACCGTTTTCTCCATTTGCAGTTACTATTGCTGCTACGTAGATGTTAACGACACCGCCGTTTCCACCATTTCCACCGTTTCCGCCATTTCCACCATTTCCACCAGCACCGCCTCGGCCACCATGTCCAGATCCATTAGTCCACCCACAGTTCCCATTTCCTCCTGCACCTCCATGTCCTCCATGTCCTCCATGTCCTCCATGTCCTCCGGCTCCACCACCAATGCCAGCTGCTCTTTCACCACCAAATGCACTAACAATACCGCTTCTTATGGTTAAGCGACCGCCATCTAATCCATGTCCTCCAGAATTGCCAACACCACCATTAGCTCCGTTACCACCAGGTTGGGCACGAGGGCAACCATTGCTTCCACGTCCGCCAGAACCACCATTATTACCATTACTACTGTTGTTTCCTCTACCTCCTCCAATTCCTGCACCGCCATTACCGCCTGTTGCTATCAGTTCTCCTTCTCCACGTATGGTAAGTATTGCTCCTGTAGTTTGTATACCTGCACTATTTGCTCCAGCAGTAAGTGTATTTGTTCCTTCAAGTGTGATCGTTGCATTTGCATAGTTGCTGAGCAATATCGGCGACTGTCCTGCCGCAAGTCCTGTGATTGAAACATTAGCAAGAATTATATTGACATCTATTGCATTTGTGGCAACAACAATACGTCTTTGATTGTTTACTTGCCCCGTAACTCTAATTCTTGCACCACTATTAACAGTAAGTATATTATTATTAAAAGTAGCATCAGCAGAGCCTCTTGTAAATCTCCCTTGTGCCAAATCAAATGTGCCTGTTGGTGAGAATCCCCAAACACTACTTGGATTATTTGTATTGATATTTACATTTTGAGATAGCGTCATGTTGTAGTACCCGGACACTCTATCAGGGTATGGTAGCACTCCAAACCAATATACAGTATGTCCATCGCCGGAAGTACTAAAATTTCTCCCTACACTTGCCTCTCTACCATTGATAATACCTCCTGACTTAATAAAGGCTCCCCCATAAATGACATGTACACCGCCACCGTTATTTTCTGCAGTATTACCAAAATTTGTGCCCCCAGTCATGTTGAAACTACCGGTAGGGGCTACATGTACACCACCACCATTGCTTGCCCTGTTGTTGTTGATGGTACCACCTGTCATATTGAAATCTCCATAAGCCCCAACATACACACCTCCACCATTACCAACAACGGTATTACCAGTGATTATTCCATTTCTCAATTCCAAAGTTCCACCATTTACAATAATCACAGATTGGGTATTTTCTGCTCGTCCTTGAAGGGTTAATTGAGTATGATCAATGATAAAGGTTTGATTATTACCAATCACAAGAATACTGCCATTATCATCCAAAATAAGCTCTCCTCCGTCTCCTGCGAGCGTTACTTCAACATATTCGATAGAGCCCAAGCACGCTTCTGTGTACAGACTTCCCGGAACAGAAATTCTATCACTAATGCTTATCGTGTATGTTTTTGGACTTCCTGCTGTTCCACTTCCAACATTTCTTATGGCAGCGAGTATAGCAAACCATTCGTCTGCCGTAGATACATCTGCCGTAGATGTTATTTCAACCTCATTGGTTACTTCAAAACCGCCGTCTTCTGTGAGCCCTGTCATGGTTACTATTCCTGTTGCTAAGCCTGTTATCGTTCCATCATTTGCAACTGTTGCAATATCTTCATCACTGCTCGTCCAAACTACTCTACGATTCGTTACATCTTCAGGTTCAAACCCTACAACGATTCGCTGTGATGAGCCGACAAATAACCTTTCCACAGGCTGAGAAATATACACTCCTGTAGCCAATACAGGTATGCTATGTACAATTATTTCGCTGGTTGCTGTGAAATCACCATCTTCTGTGGTTACGGTTATGGTTGTTCTACCTGGCGATACCGTGGTTACAACTCCATTATCAACTGTAGCAGCACGGATGTTGCTACTTGTCCATGTAACATTTTGATTGGTTGCATTGCTCGGAAGGACTGTGTGTGTTAGAGTTATTTCATCTCCAAAAATAACCTCAATTACATCTTCATCTAACGATATTCCTGTAACCAACCACTCCCATCCGACAAGATGGTCTTCTGTGCTTATGTTATCTCTTTCATTGAGCGTGTGTACACGATGGAGATATTCTTCCACATCGTATTCTCCGGTTCTATCCACAAATTTGTAAAATACAGCGTGTCCATCTCCAACAACAGTTGTATTGCTATTATTGCTGGCATTGCGTCCATAAATAATTCCACCCCCCAATTTAGTAAAATTTCCTTCATTAACGAACACTCCACCTCCCCGATCATTAGACACATTTCCTCTGATTATACCTCCTGACATAACAAAATTTCCATCAGCACCTACATACACTCCACCGCCACCGGCATCGACTGTGTTACCGCTGATATTTCCACTTCTCATATCCAAAGTTCCTGCCTCTACAGATACAACTGCTCTGTTGTTGTCGGAACGACCTTGCAATGTCAGACTTTCGCTGTCAAAAATAAGCGTTTGATAACTTCCGAGATTAATGATACTTCCATTGCTACTAAGCAATAGCGTCCCATCGCCAATGAGTGTAATCTCAACGTGCTCTGTTGAACCAAAGGTTGCTTCAGTCATTCCTGGCACAGAAACATTACCTTCAACAAATATGTTATGTGTTCGTGGCATACCTACCGTTCCATCACCACTATCTCTAACAGCTACGAGAGCCTCATTCCATTCATCGGTGTTTGATACAAATAGCTCAAATGATCTCGTTGTAAAGCTAATCTCTTCGCCATACGCAGTGCCTTCTGTATTGATTGCAAAAGCTCGAACAAAATACGTTGTTTCCTCTGTTAATCCGTCAACAATTTTGCTAAAACGCCCTATTCCATCACCTGAAATTATCACTTTTTGTTCGTGGCCACCAATTTCAGTGCTTGGATTTTGGGTTTGTGAAAGAACGATTCCTCGCTCTGTAAATTCAGGATTTCCTGTATTTGTTATAACTCCTCCAAGATTTGCCGATAAAGATCTGATATTATTTGCCCCAATTGTCGTAACAGCAGGCAAGCCAATCGTTGTGAAACTTATTTGATCGCCATAAACAGTTCCGTCTATATTTGTTGCAAATGCTCGTACATAGTAAGTCGTACTACTTTCCAAACCGCTAACCGTTTCGCTAAAAGTACCGACTCCACTACCTAAAATTTCTACTCTTTGTTCATAACTGTGAGAGCTTGGATTTTGATTTGTTGAAATAACAATTCCTCTTTCGGTATATTCAGGAGCTCCAATAGTTATGATGTATCCGCCAAGTGTAGCCGACACTTCAGTTATATCGCTAGCTTCGTTGGTTGTAAGTGTTGGAAATACCCCAAGCGTGGTAAAACTAATCACATCTCCAAATGCTACTGCATCATATTCATTTATGGCAAAAGCCCGAACGTAATACGTTGTAAAGGGCAATAAATTGTCAACCTCCACCTCAAAAAAGCCTCTATCTGTGCCTGGCACAATAATTTTTTCATCATTGTCGTCAATAGTTGGGGTTGCTGTTGTTGCAAAAACAAATCCGCGTCTATCATATGGAGGAGCTCCTACATTTCCAATATCACCCCTGAGTGTTGCCGAGGTTGATGTGATTTCTATTGCCTGAATCGTTGTTACTGTTGCTAATATTCCAGCGTCTGTTGTAAAACTAATTTGTTCGCCATAAGCAGTACCTTCTATGCTTGTGGCAAAAGCTCGCACATAATAGGTTGTATTTGGCCTTAAACCACTTACCGTAGCAACAAAATTTCCAAGACCAGTTCCTGCTATCGACACTCGAGTATCATTAATTGTCGGATTTTCTGTCGTTGCAAAAACAATTCCTCGCTCTGTGTATGCTGGTACTCCGACACTTATGATATTTCCTCCTAATCTTGCCGATGCAGATTGTATGCTGGTTGCTGTACTTGTGGTAAGTTTTGGTATCGTAGGCACTCTAAATGATCTCGAAGCACCGTAATATGTTATTCCGCCTATCACAGCAAACGGACGCACGGTGTAGAAAGCTCCACTTTCTAAGCTTGTCATGGACACATTGAAGCTACCAACACCTGGTCCACGAGAAATTTTCAAATCATCAGTTGTGGGTGTTGAAGTTTGAGATGAAAATACAATTCCTTTGTCTGTTACATCAGACATGCCCGTAATGGAAACATAAAACTCCGCACCTGTATTTGACAGATTGGTTGGGTCGCTGATTTCCATGGTTACAAACTGGTCTTGGCTTGCAAAAGTTCTAAATCTTTGCGAATTTGAAAATTCGGTTGTTCCTGCATACCTTATAAATGCTCTTACAGAATATTCTGTATTTGGTCTTAATCCAGTAATTGTCGCTGTAAACACATCTCTGTCAACAGGGACAGTTACTTTATAGTTCCAAGTACCTATTTCAGAAACATGCGGGAAAGAATTTCGTGTCCACACAAATCCATACTCATCAGGCACTATTCCTCTTGCAGTTGGCGAACGATCAAAGCTCGCAGTTACAGTTGCCGTTTCCATAGTGATATTAACAGGCTCTACAAGATTTTGAAATAATCTCGGCGGTGTAATGCTTTCGATTCTTCCATAAACGGTTCCAAACATACTTGTTGCAAACGATCTCTTAAAGAAGGTTCTGCCTGGCTCTAACCCTGTGAGTAGATATTCAAAATTACCTAATCCTGAACCAACATTTACGGAATTATTCAAAGCATTGGTGTAAAGCCCCCATCTAAACCCTCGTTGAGTTACAGGTGTGAGACCTTCGCTCGCAACATACCCTCTAAATCTAACTTGTGTTGCTCCTATATCTGTTGCATACTGCGTTCTAACAACGGCAACTGCACCATCAAAATTCCCTTGGGCTATCGTAAATGGTGTCGTAGTGAGAGCGTTAAAATTTACGTCAAATCCAAGACCAAAGAGAAGCCTTAGTCTTAATCCTAAATTCATCTGAAAAAAGCAATAAAGACGCCAGTGTGGCTCAATAGTTTGAATTCTAAATCTTGGACACATCAAAAAATTAACGTAGCCGGTTAGAAAATTACTTCCAAAAAACTGAGATCGTAATTCAGGACCGATATTAAAACCTGCATGAAAAGTAAAGCCGGTAAAATCAGGAATAGTATAACTGAAATGGCGGTCAAATCTTTGCACTGGCTGAAATCTTCCGCCCACCCAACGCACACCTACGCTTGACGATATTCCACCATCAACACCTGCATAGATATTTGATCCTGCATCAGCAAAAGCATCTAGTCGGAATACAATATTATTTGTTATAACTATTGGTATCCCAAAAACAGGTATAGTTATTTTTGGAAGAGGGACTCTTCCCAACTGTTGATTGCTCACACTTATTCTTCCCCCTATTCTACCATTTAAATTTGCATCCAAACCGTAATGTATAGCGAATACAAACTCTCTCAAACATGGATATGGAATAAGACCCCACCTGCACCATCCAAGATTAACTCTAAATTCGAATTGCACTCTTCCTTTAACAGTAAAATCAACAGAAAGCAAAGAGTCTAACATGTGAGTACCGGCACTAAGCACGAATTCACCAAGAGTATGTATGGACATTGGAGCCACATACTCTCCGTTTACTGCGACAACCCGAAAAATTGGCACACCAGTTTCATCATCAACTACAGATTCAATATCAAAAAGCATATCAATATGTAGCGTTTCAAACGCATCTAACAAACTCGCTATTTCGGTTTCTAAATAAATGTACCCATCTCTTTCTTCCCTTGAGATAATTTTTCGAAGATATCCATACGGAGACTCAAGAGAAATACCTCCAAAAAGAATTTTTCCAACATCAAAAATATTGGTGGCTTCACTCACTCTAAAAACAAGCAAGTTTTCTTCTAAATTTGCTAAGTATTCATCGTTTACTTCTTGTTGAACTAAAATAGTGTTAGAGCCAAGAGTTGCCTCCTGCTCATAAATCGGATAAATTATGAAATTACCAGGATATTCCCCAAGCAAAGAATCGTATTGGTTAAAAATTCTCACAACAAAATTATTATATTGATCGAATTCATATCGTATGGAAAACTCTGTTCCTTCACGGATATTTAAAATATCAAATTCCGAATAGTCAGGAGCTACTATTTGTAGAAATCTAACAATTCTTGTTTCCATCGTTGTTTGAGCTAAGGTTGCTGAAACTTGAGCAGCAATGCTGAATGTAGCCAAACTTAATACAATCAGTAGTAATATTTTTTTCATGGTTATTGGTCTTTTTGTGTTGTCAATGATTATTTCTTAGTCAAATGCTTCTGCACATTATCTTTTGATAAGTTTTTTTGTTATAATCTGATTCGAGGTTGTCGTTATGTTCAAAAGATAAACACCTGCAGGATGTTGACTTATATCAAAATCTGCCGAATCTCCAGAAACTGTTCTACTTTCAAGCATTTGACCTCGCATATCAAAGATGGAAATTGATGAACCGTTGGGTACCTGTACCGTAAATTTTCCCGTTGTCGGGTTAGGAAATATCGTAACAGCAATATCAGCAATATCCTCTATAATCGCCGTTGGTGTGACATTATTTACCGTTACTATATAGGTTAGAGTTATTGTTCCATCTGCCGAAGTTACTGTAATCACAAAGTGATTTGTACCTATAGCAAGTTCTTTTATCCCGTCTCCTGCAACTACTGCGGTTGGGTCGTTTGCAGTTGCTATTAGTGTAACTTCGTTCGTATAGTATGGTACTTCCATAACAATGTAACTAAAAACATCGCTACTAAACTCCGGAACCATAAGACCGTGTGATACAAATAAGTCTGATAATGTAAGGCTATACTTATCTCTGAAGAAAAACCTTAATAATTCATCATAGTCGAATTCATAATTAATTCTTGGTGTGTTAATCGAAACGATGTTGTTCGTTACATTAATAGTTCCATCTGTAAACGGAATTACAAAAACATTGCCATTTCTATCTTCCAGATAGAGATAAGGTAGGGCCATTCTTTGACCCAAAACATTTGAGGTCATAAGCAGGCTTGCGATTAAAAGTAAAGCTAATTTTTTCATAAATTTATGGTTTTTTGATTCGTATTTTAATTTTTGGACATAAAAAAACGCGGACTTAATTTCTTATATCCGCATCTGAGGTCTTCGCGCACCTTGCTGTCAAATATCAGAGAAAAGCCCACGTATTGCTACGTGAGCGTCTCGCTTTTCTCTTGACAGCATAGAAATTGCGAAGTTTCAGATGCAAGAACTAAAAGCAGAACGCTTTTTTCAATAAGTTTTTTGCGTAATTGCTTACGCTTAGTTTATCATAGATTTTTGATTTATTTATTATTAGATTTTGCAAATATACGAAAAATAATGATAATTTGCAAATCTTAGAAAATAAATAATAATATCAAGTTAATCAAACCCCTTCTTATGCTTAAGCTTCCGTGAATAAGTTTTCTTCGACTGATGAATCGTCGTAGGGTTGTAATAGGAAATCAGCTGTCTGTTCGCTATTTTATTGGCTTTGATATAGTCTTTTCGAGTGATTCGCATTTGTACTGAATGGGTGCGTAATGAGCCGTAATGAGCCGTAATGAGCCGTATTTTAACTTGTAAGAATATAAGCAATCCCTTTCCCAACACCAACTTGTTGCAAAAGTTTTTCTTTCACCATCTTTTGTAATTCTCTTGTCGCTGTTGGTTTTGATATTCCGAACAATTCTTGACAAACTGCATTGGTAATACTGCCGTGCTCTCGAACATAATCAACAATTTTCTGCTGACGAGGAGAAAGTTCTTTTGCAGGAATTTCGATATTGACAGTCTGTTCTTCGGTTTCGTTGTATTGTTCGTGAACTGGAAGAATTGTCAAAAAATGCGTTCGATCGGCATCGGTTTCAAAGATAGGTTCTGGCGACTTGTTTCTTTCCATCGCTCTGAAAATTTTAGGAACGCCTGTATTTCTGCCTTCCGTCAACTCCAATTCTTTCAAAAAATCGCCGATACGCCTATTTCGGGCATTTCGAGCCAAAAATCGTCGATTGTTTTTCAGTGTTTTTTCGTCAATCGGCGGAACAGGTCCAGGAAAGTTTAATATGACGATTTTATCGGGAAAAATCTGCATTTCGATAGGCTCATATCTGTCGTAACCTCTGTGATAGACGGCATTCGCCAAAGCTTCTTCTACCGCTTCATATGGGAAATTGTAAAATCTATTGGCTTCCGCTCTGCCATCAATTTTTATAACTTTTTCACGAATTACCGTAGTTTTAACAAAAGCTAATGCGTCTCTCAACTGTTTATGAAGCGGTCCTTTGAAATAAACTTCCTCAAACTTATCGCCGTGGTCGTCTTGGTGTAAAACAACTTCAATCCAAGCACGGCTGAAAAAATCTTCGGGATGTTCATTAAAGAAAAGCAGTCCAACATTGATAGGGCGTAAAAATTCATCGGGACCTCTTACAAGATTCATTGCTTTGAGCAAGTCAGGAAAAGGCATTCCTACACTTTCATTGAAAAGGTCACTTCCCACTTCTTTGAGATATGCTCTAATAAGTCCAAAGTCAAGGTCATTGATTGTCGCTTGCTGATTTACACAGTCGTCAAACGGAATGCGTGTCGCCTGTTCTTGTAGCTGCAGTAGAGTTTCGTCTTTTGCGATAATCGTTTGAGAACCTACACGCACGTACGGTTTTCGTTGAGAGCCTTTGTCGAGCGTTTTTGGTGCTGTGTAAATTCGTCTATCTCCAGCAGGACACCAAATGACTAAAATATGCTTGTCGTGCAATACATACGGCTGAATAATCGGAATATAGTTTGGCTCTATTTGATGTGCAAGACTGAGGATTTCTTTTTGAATTTTATTCAGACTACTTTGCGTTAATCCGATAGGTGGAAGTACCGGTTTATCTTCGCTTTCTTCTATCCCGACAATGATATAACCACCGCCCCAATTGTGCAAATCGTTGGCAAATGCACACATCGTATGCATAACGGGCAACGGATTCCAACCTTTCTTGAACTCAATACGTTCCCATTCTACGGTTGTGCCTTTGATTAGGTTTTCTATGTTTATCGGTAGCGCCATAAATAATTTGCAAAGTTACGACTTTTTTTTGAATTAGCCGTAAATTTATGTTTTTTTCACAGCCATATCTATCTTTCACTTTCGCTACGGCTTGCAGACGCTATTTTTTTTAATAGTTCGCATATTGAAAAAGAAAATTTCTTTTTGCTGTGATAAATCGTATCAAAAACTAAAAACACCACAAATGCTTGTAGATAAACGCTACCAAAATCTGCAGAACCAGGAT
>Ga0209755_10004681_pt1 | contig 16017 bp, 14 predicted proteins | sample TergutCo191P1_FD_187301 | JGI IMG/M metagenome (GOLD analysis project Ga0209755, IMG submission 187301) | Cornitermes sp. P1 segment gut microbial communities from Petit-Saut dam, French Guiana - Co191P1 (SPAdes) (version 2) | ecosystem: Host-associated > Arthropoda: Insects > Digestive system... | reverse complement strand
CCGAGTTGGTTTATTCTGGCTCCAAAGTTTTTTGTGATTTGCGAATTCGCAAGAGTTGCTGCCATAACGATTAGCGGTATAAAGTATCTCATGGAGAGAAATTTAGAAAAATAGGCTGCAAACTTGTGTCTAAAAATTTGGAAATCCAACCGGGGAAAATTCCCATGCCCACAATGCAAACAAAATAAATGCCAAGCACTATCTTCTCCTGCACAGTCGCTTTTGGCAACCCCTCAAACCTGGTATTCAAAGGTCCGTTCAGCATCTTATTCGTAGCCTGCAACACATAAACCGCAGTCGTGGTAATAGAGAGAATAGCCAAAACTGCAACCACCTTCACCACAATGTTCCCGGACTGCCAAGAACCTATAAAAATCGGGAGCTCCGCAGCAAACCCGCTTAGACCAGGCAAACCGAGGCCGGTAAAGCCGGCTATAACAAAACCAACTCCTATAAGCGGAATAACCTTCATCAAACCGCCCATTTCATCAACCATTCTCGTATGAGTTCTGCCGTAAATCATTCCTATGCACGCAAAAAATAAACCCGTTAAAAATCCGTGCGAAAGCATTTGCAAACTTGCACCCTTTATGGAAACAAAATTCGCAGCGCACAAACCCAGGAATATAAGCCCCAAATGAGAAATAGAAGAATAAGCTATGATGTATTTCAAATCACGCTGCCTAATCGCAATAAATGCAGCTACAACAACATTGAACAGAACAAGCACAACTATATAAGGTAACCAGAATTTTGCACCCTCCGGCATCAAATACATAGCCACGCGCAAACAGCCGTAAGCACCCATCTTCATCATAACGCCCGCCGCAAACATAGACACCGCAGTAGGTGCTGCGCTATGACCATCAGGGCTCCAGTTGTGGAACGGAAACAACGAACCGGAAACTGCAAAACCTATAAATAAAAGCGGAAACGCCCACATCTGAAAGCTTTCGGAAAAATTTACACCTGCAAGGCTGCGAATATCCCAACTTCCAATGCCACCCTCAAAATACATGGCAATAACAACAATCAACGCAAATGCACTGCCCAACGCAAGCGTCAATGTAAGTTTTTTTCCGCAATAATCCTTTCGCCCTGTTCCCCAACCTGCTATCATAAGATACATGGCCAAGGCTTCAATCTCATAAAATATCATAAACAGGAACAGATCAAAACTCAAAAATACGCCAAACACGCCGGTACCCAAGATCTGGATCATCGCAAAAAATTCCTTTGGCCGCTCAACATTCCAGCTCATCAAAATCCCTGTAAAAACAATAATTGAGGCCAAAACGCACATTAAAATAGAAAGAGCATCCGCACCGATTATAAACCTTATGCCCAAAGCAGGCAACCAGGGTATATCAGTTGCATACTGAATGTCTGTTGCACCAGCGCACATAACCAACCCGTAAATCTTAACGGTAAAAAACACGCACAGCACCATATTGGCAAGCGCAGATATTGCATGGAACATTTTTATAGTCTGGCTTTGCTCTCTGGGTATAATCAAACCTAAAATAACCGTTAGAACGGGCAATAACCAAATCATGTTGAGAAGTGCAGCCATATATGGGGAATCTAGAAAAAATTCTCTCCCGAGTTAAGCGTAAGCTCTTCCTCGGAAGTGCCCCATGGTTCTCCGGGCTGCAAAGGATAAATAGAGCCGGAAGTAAGTCGACCGTCTCCATTCAAATCCTTGAAATACATAAACTTGTAAGAACCTTTGGGCAAACCCTTGAATTCAAAGTTTCCGGAATCATCGCATTTTACGCTCCATTCATTGCCCAAGCTTTTTGTAGTGAACTTCGCCGTTTTGCGGATTGTAATTTCCTGCAAAACAACTACCGTAGAGGCATTGCCATCTGGAATTTTGCCTTTTAGCGAAGCCAGCTTTAATCTGGAAATAGTTCCGAACTGCAGGGACATTTTTACCGAATCTTCCTGAACATGCTCAAACTTGATTTTCGCATCTGTTCCCCAAGCAGGATCTGCCGATATTTCCAAACTCACCGCATCCACCTGTTTAACATTCGCTTTAACGGTATCTTCATTCACAAACAAGCGAAATTTTAAAGTATCTGCAGAAATCGGGCGATTGTAAAATAATTTTATCGGCAAGTTCGGCAAATATTCATTGGTGTTGCGAGCCGGCTCCATTCTTGAGATAGCAGTTTGAGTTATTTCATCGTCTGGAATTCTTTTGAATTTGAGTTTAGCAGAGGCTCGGGCAGTGTCTAATCTTCTTCCTAAAGAATCTTTTGCAAACAGGCAGCTTGCAGTGTAAAGGCTATCGTTTTTCAAATTGTCAAACAGAAACACCGGATTTTGGCTGCCGGGTTCCGTATATACTTCCAAAGGCAAAAGCGTATCTTTTGAAGCTGTAAAAAAACAGTTTAAAGAGTCAAAAACAATGCTGCGAGAAAATGAAAATTCAATTTCCCGATTTCCCCTTTGTGAAATAGCGTCAAGGGTAACCGAAGAAGTATCCAAGTCTCCCAGAGAAAAATTCAGCAGTTTTTTTTCTTCGCTTAGCTCAAACGGAAAGGCAGCAACTCCTGCGATTTCACTTTCCACATCTAGCCTTTGATTGTTATTCTCATCCAAAAAGGCAATAGCTATATATAAACCCGCCTGCATTCCCTGCAAAGTTCCCTTGCCCAAGCTGTCTGTCTGGGCTATGTATAGCGGAATTTCTTTTGTTATATTCGGGACAGTGTCAGCTTCTGCTGTCAAAGTAGAATCTCTGTATTTCTCCAAATATCTTTTACTCGCACGAACTGTGCCAATAGGATAAAAAGCGACAACAGGGAATTTCTTTTTTCTGGTCAAAGAATCTTGAAGCAGCACGGAAAAATCAGCTTGCAGGCTATCCAGATAGCTTCCTGTTGAAAATAAAACTTGAAATGGTTTTTCCAACGGATTGTTGCGCAAATCTTTTATGGCATTTGTAATTGTGAGTGTATAAGTTGTGTTTGAATCCAAAGGTTCCGTAGCATAGATGCGCAGCTTATCGCCATCGGCTTTTAACCGCAATCTTCCTGAAATCGGAGGAGAAATTGCAACAGCACCGGCAGGTGGTTTTTGAACAATCCATTCATCAAACTGCAAAGTTAAATCCAAATTAACACTCTGGTTTATTGAACCCGGAACAAGCGTTGAACCGCTAACTCTGGGAGGTAATTTATCATCCGGCCCACCGGGAGGAGGAAGAACCGTGGCGCAAGAGAAAGTCAGAACCACGATTAACATGATTAAAGGATTTGCATGATTATCTATTCTCAATTATCAATTCTCCATTCTCAATTATTAACCTTATCAATTAATAATACAAATTCGCCTTTTGGGGTTTTGTTTTTATAGTGTTCCAGGAGTTCTGTTGGGGTACCTGTTAAATGCTCTTCAAATTTTTTTGTCAGTTCTCGCATTAAGGCTACTTTTACTTCACCATATACTTCTTTTATTTCGCCTAAGAATTTGATCAGGTTGTGCGGGCTTGCGTAGAAGATTAAAGTGCTGTTGGCATCGTTTTTCAACTTTTGCAGCAGATGCGTTCTTTGCGCGCTTTTTTTGGGAGAAAAATTTTCAAATCTGAATCTGTCTGTTGCAAAGCCGCTTGCTACTATCGCAGTTAACAGGGCATTGGCTCCGGGTATGGCTCTTACCGGTATGTTTTCTGCCTTGCATGCTCTTACCAAATTGAAAGCCGGGTCTGCTATACCGGGCGTTCCTGCATCGCTTATCAGGGCTATATCGCCTGTGTTTTTCAGATATTCCACGTATTTAGGAGTTGCCTGTTCTTTGTTGAAATCGTGATAGCTTTCCATTTTTGTTGAAATTTCATAATGGTCGAGCAGCACTTTACTGTGGCGGGTATCTTCTGCCAAAATCAGAGACACTTCTTTCAATACCCGAACCGCTCTGAAAGTGATGTCTTCCAGGTTGCCTATCGGAGTACTGACTATGTAGAGCATTGCTTGGAAAATACAAATTTCTATCTTCTTGTGCAATGCAATCAAAAGACATCATTCGCATTCAAACTCCGGAACGGGAAATCGTTTTGCTGGGAACTGCACATATTTCGCAGGAGTCCATAGATCTGGTTCGAGCTACCATAGCCGCAGAGGCTCCGGATAGTGTTTGCGTTGAACTGGACGAAGGGCGATTAAAAGCTTTGGAAAACAAAGACCGATGGAAAAATCTGGATGTAAAGGACATCCTGAGAAAAAAACAGATGATCTCTCTTATCGCCAACCTTGTTTTAGCATCATACCAAAAAAGAATGGGCGAGTCTACAGGCGTAGAGCCCGGTTCCGAACTAAAAGCAGCAGTTGAAGAAGCTCGAGCTTGCAAAGCAAACCTGGTTCTGGCAGACAGAGATGTAAAAACTACTCTGCGACGCGCCTGGGCAAGCACCCCATTCTTTCGCAAGTTCAAACTTGGATACACATTGCTGGGCTCAATCTTTGAAACGGAAAAAGTAAGCGAAGAAGAACTGAGCAAAATGCGCGAACAAGATACCCTCTCAGTAATGATGGAAGAATTCGGAAGAGAATTCCCGGAAATAAAGCAAATCCTGATCAGCGAAAGAGACCAGTTCTTAGCAGGAAGAATCCTGAAAGCCCCAGGCAAAAAAGTGCTGGCAGTGGTAGGTGCTGGGCATTTGCCGGGAATAAAAGCCATCATAGAAGGTGATTTAGATACTCCATCGGAAAAAGATCTTTGCAAAATTCCACCACCATCGCACTGGGGTACCGTCATAGGCTGGGGGCTACCGGCAGCGATAATCCTGTCCTTAGTGTACATAGGGATTAAATTTGGTCCGTCGGCATTTGCAGACAACGCTATTTTCTGGGCAATGGCCACTGGCCTGCCTGCAGCACTGGGTGCTACCATCGCGCTTGCGCACCCTTTGGCAATATTAACCGCGCTTTGCCTTGCGCCTCTAACAACCTTGCACCCATTGATCGGAGTAGGCATGTTCGTAGCCTTTGTACAGGCATATTTTTGCCCTCCGCGGGTCTTTGAAATGGAAACTGCCGCAGAAGACATTTGGAAACCGAGTCGTTGGTGGAAAAACCGCTTCACGCGGGTTTTTCTGGCATTTATATGCCCGGGATTGCCAACAACAATAGGCAGTTTCGTTGGCATGGGAAAAATTTTCGGCACCATTATGTGATTTTCTATATTATCCCCCATGAATCGTATAGTATGTAAATTCGGTGGTAGTTCTGTGGCCGATGCCGGCCAATTTCACAAAATCAAAAATATTCTTGATGGCAATCTGGAGAGAAAAATTATCGTGGTCTCAGCGCCGGGCAAAAGAAATCCCCAAGAGATCAAATTAACCGATTTGCTTTACTCCGCATACGACCTCGCAAAGCACAATCTGAACTTCTCAGAACCCTGGAAGCACATAAAAGAGCGCTTTGTGGAAATAACAGAAGGTCTCTCAATACGCTCCTCAATACGAGAAGAATTGGAAGAACTTGAAGCCTCTATGAAAAACAAGGCAAATGAAATCTCCGTTGACTTTGTGGTAAGCCGAGGCGAATACCTCTGCGCAAAAATAATGTCGGAATTCCTCGGCGCAAAATTCATAGATGCCTTTCCAATAATACAATTTGATAGCCAATACCGCGTAACACAGCGAAGTTTTGATGCTCTGGCCAATGCGCTCTCAGATACCGAATCTATATATGTAGTACCAGGCTTTTACGGCAGCGATATGCAAGGCAACCTCAAAACTTTCTCTCGTGGAGGCTCAGATATAACCGGCGCAATTCTGGCAAATGCATGCGACTGCCTGCTATATGAAAACTGGACCGATGTCTCCGGGCTGCTAATGGCAGATCCCCGAATAATCCCTGATGCACACCCTATAAACTATGTAAGCTACCGAGAAATAATGGAACTCGCATACAGTGGCGCAAATGTTTTGCACGACGAATCCATAGCTCCTTGCAGGGCAAAAAACATACCTATTCACATAAAGAACACCAACAGCCCCAGCGATCACGGCACAACAATAGGACCAACACCGGATAGCTTCTCAAGAACCATAACCGGCATAGCAGGCCGTAAAGAGTTCTCAATACTCTACATTGAAAAAAGCATGATGAACAAAGAAAAAGGCTTTGGGCGCAAGATTCTCGCCATTTTGGAAGACCACGATGTTTCTTACGAACTCTCCCCTTGCGGCATAGACTCCATGAACGTGGTTGCAGACTCCAAATCGCTTCATAGAGTTGAAGAAGAAATCCTCTCAGAAATCCAGCAAAAAATGCACCCGCATAAAATGAGGATTTTCGACAACATAGCCTTGATAGCAACAGTTGGTCACGGAATGGTGAATCAAATAGGAACAGCCGCAAAGCTTTTTGATGCGCTCGCTAAAGAAAATATCAACTTGCGCATAATTGACCAGGGTTCATCGGAAATAAACATAATCATTGGTGTTAGCGAAAGTGATTTTGAAAAAGCCATTACAGCTATCTACAGAGAGTTTGTGGGTTAATGAAAGAAATCTCAGAAAAAATTTTATCTTTGAGTAATTTTGATTATCCCGAAACTTTAGCCGCTCAGATTGAAAGCGAAACCGAAAAAATGCATAAAAACGGATGGTTTTTTTCTCACTCCGCAACAGATGAATTAATGGAAAACATAGTACTGTTCTTTGAACGCGAAGTCCCCTAGCTTGCGCCCTTCCCGGTAAGCATAACTTCAACGGTTTTTAACTTCAAAGTTAAATCTCCCAATGTGCTGCGCTCACGGATGTACTTATTGTCCAGGCGCATCCATTCGTCAAAATCAACATCGCTACGACCGCTCGTTTGCCATATGCAAGTAAGCCCCGGTTTAACGGAAAGCCTTATGTAATGCCACGCCTCATAAGTCTTGACTTCGTCCGGAGTCGGAGGCCTGGGTCCAACAAGGCTCATATCTCCCTTCAGCACATTAAAAAATTGCGGCAATTCATCAAGGCTGTGCTTTCGCAAAAAAGAACCACCGTGTTTCAAAATTCTCGGATCATCATCCATTTTAAAAGTAGGGCCTCTGTCCACACCGCCACTCTCCATATCCTGTAGAGCTTTTAATTTTTCCTTTTCCTTGTCTGCACCGGGATACATAGTTCTAAACTTATAGCATTTAAACAGTTTGCCATTGCGGCCAACCCTAACCTGCCTGAATAGTATTGATGTATCACTTACCGAATCATTGCTGAGAGACCTTTGCTCAGCCTGCCATTTTAGCAAAGAGCGCTTAACAAACATTGCGCAAACAAGCATAATCGGAGAAAATATCGCTATACCGAATAAACTGCCGATAATATCTATAGTTCTCTTCAAAATTCTCACATAAATGCCTTTAAAAGTTTTTTCTTTTACTTCTTCAACCGAAATTCGCTTTATTTTCAAAAAATTTGATTCGTTATTCCATTTTTTTATAAACCTATTCTCTTCCTGCAAGAAAGACTGTGATTTACCACTGTAAAAATAAACATGAAAATTAAATTCCTTCGGAATATCATCCGGAAAACCGGCTTCCTTTAGCCTCTCCCTGACATTGTTTTTTATAGTTTCCAAAAACTGCAAATCTTTGTTTGCAAATAAACACCAAAGGCTGTCCTTACCCTGCCCCACAATCCCAAGATGATCCTTTGAAAGCATGGTCTGCAAAGAAATTCTCCACATCTCTAAAATTCTGCTGTTTTTTTCAGCCACAAATTTGGGAACATGTAACTGGAATCCATCATACACAAAACTTCTGAGCGGAATTTCAACCCACACAAAACATTGACTCTTGCGATTGCAACGATAAACTTCTTCCTTTATTATTTGCAAAAAGATATTTTTAGGATAGGCAAACTCTTCGTGCAGAGTAAACCAATCCACTGAATATATACGATCCGTACCGCTCATATCAGCGTACCATTATCCGTCAGAATTTATTGTTTCTATAAGTTCTGCCAACACTTTAACGGAATGGTCATTTGGAACCTGGCAAGTTCCGGCTGCCGCATGACCTCCACCGCCATAATTGAGCATAAGTGCACCGATATCGGTTTTGGAAGAACGATCAAAAATAGATTTACCCGTTGCAAAAACAGTGTTTTGCATTCTAAGCCCCCATAGTACATGAATGCTTATATTGATTTCCGGAAACAGAGCATAGATCATAAAACGATTTCCGGCCCAAATGGTTTCTTCATTCCTCAAATCCAAGACTCCAAGATTTTTATACACCTTGGTACAGCGTTGAATCTGTTCCCGGAATTGCTTTTCATGATTATTGAAAATCTCAACTCTTTCTTTAACATCGGGATGTTTCAAAATTTCAGCTATCGTGTGCGTTTTGCAAAAAGCTATAAGCTCCATCATCAATTGATAGTTACTTATGCGAAACTCTCTGAAGCGCCCAAGCCCTGTACGGCTGTCCATTAAAAAATTCAAGAGCTCCCAGTTTTTTGGTTCCAAAACATCTTCACGAGTAAACTGCGCACTATCTGCCTTGTCAACAGCAAGCATCATGCCAACATCTATTTTCGGAAATGTTTCTTCACCTCCGAGCCAATCATAAACAACTCGGGAAGCAGACGGAGCATTCGGGTCCACTATGTAGTTATCGGAATCAACCGAAACATTTCTCAAAACTTCGCTTTCGTGATGGTCAAAAACAAAAGCGCAAATGGATTGATAAGGCAAGTTAGTACTTATATCTCTATCGGAAAGTTCAATCAAGCCATCCTGCATATCCTTAGGATGAACAAACTTAATATCATCCACCAGGTCCAGCTCTGTTAAAAGCATACCACAAACAAGTCCGTCAAAATCAGACCTTGTCACCAAACGGAACTTTTTTCCATTCGCTTTCATTTTAGCCAAATTCGCATTCATATTCTGTTCTCCCTTTATCGGTTAATATAGAAAAATCTCACTTTTTAATCCATTCCCTGTTTATATCGGGAATATCTTCCAACAATCTAACTGTATGCGAACTTTTAGGGTGTTGGGTAACATCTTCCGGCTTTCCGGCTTCCACAATTTGAGCTTCATGCATAATAAAAATACGATCGCTCACATAATAGGCAAGCCCTATGTCGTGGGTCACGAATATAATAGTCATTCCCAGTTCCGCTTTGAGCTTCATAAGGTAGTCCAAAATATTCGCTCTAACACAGGCATCAACCATGGAGGTAGGCTCATCTGCTATAAGCACCTTCGGTTTTAAGGCAAATATGCGGGCCAACAACATTCTCTGCATTTGCCCGCCGCTCAATTCAAAAGGATATTTCCCTTCAATATCTGCCGGTTTAACATTTACCGCAAGCAAAGCTTCATCAACACGCTGGTCTATTTCCTGCTTTGAAGGCTTGTTTTTCAATATGCCAAAAGCATCTTTAAGCTGGGTACGAATTGAAAAGAACTGGTTAAAGCAACCAAACGGATCCTGAAAAACGCTCTGCACTTCATTCCAATGGTCACGGGTATTGGTAATGCCCTTGCCCTTGTATAAAAAATCACCGGATTCCGGCAAATAAAGCCCCAGCATTATTTTTGCAAGAACGCTCTTTCCACAACCGGAACCGCCAACTATTGAAACTATTTCACCATCCGCAATATCAAAAGAAACATCATTAACCGCACAAATTCTTTTTTTGCCGTGTCCAAAGAATTTATTTATGTTTTTTGCTGAAAAAATAATTTCATTCTGCATAATCGCACCTCACTAGACGTTCTCCAACTGTACGCATATGCTGGTCGTGCTCTTTGCATTCCGGTCTTGCACTGGGGCAGCGTTCCGCAAAGCGGCAACCTTTTATGCCTTTTGCAAGGCTAGGCGGAGCACCCTCTATTGTTGTGGGTTTCCTGTGTTTTTGCCCGGCATCTGCGCTTAGCATGGCGCCCATCAATGCCTTTGTATAAGGATGCCTTGGGTCATGCACAACCTGAGTGGCAGTACCGTACTCCACAAATTCTCCGGCATACATAATGGCTATATTGTGCGCAACATGGCGAAGCAATGGAAGCTCATGCGTAATGAATATCATTGTTGAGAATATATTTCTCTCAAGCAAGTCAAATATCATTTTAATAACAACTTTCTGCGTGGTAACATCAAGAGCAGATGTAGGTTCATCTGCAATAACAACTTTCGGGTTCAGCAGAGTTGAAATTCCTATAACGCTACGCTGCCTTTCTCCTGCTGTTAACTGAATGGGGTAAGAATTCAAAATGTGCTCGGTTTCCATTCCAAACAAGTCAAAGCGATTTCTCAACCTTTCATAAATTTCCGGCTTGCTCAATTTATGCGCTTCGCTGTGAGCAGCAATAACATCGGCGGCAATATCTTTTATTTTACGCGTTGGATTAAGAGCATTGAATGCCCCCTGCGGAATCATGGAAACTTTTTGCGAAAGAACATTTCTGCGAACATCTTGCGGAGTTCTGTTCATAAGAGATTCGCCACTCACCAAAACTTCGCCTTTGGTAGGATAAAGAGGCGGAATGAATAACCCCATCAAACCGTTTACCAAAGTGGACTTTCCACAACCGGACTCACCGGCTATGCCCAAAATCTCACCCTGTTTCATGATAAAAGAAACATCGGTAACCGCATGTATCTTTTGCCCAAAACGAGTTAGATAATGCAAACTTAAATCTTTAACTTCCAATATCTGTGTCATTAACCGCCTACTTCCTCAACCGAGGGTTAAATACGCCTTCCATAGAATTATTAAGCAAATAAAGAGCAAATACTATAACTGTAATAACAATGGCCGCCGGGAAAATACCCCACCAATAACCATAAGTTATGGCAGAGTTGTTTTTAGCCGTATTGAGTATAACGCCAAGAGATGTAGAGCCTTCTCCAATTGGCCCAAGACCTATCATGCTAATTGCGCTCTCAGACAATATGCCGCTAGCCACCTGCATAATAAACACCATAAATACATAAGAAGCCAGATAAGGCAAAATATGCTTGAATATAATCTGCAAATTAGAAGCTCCGTTTATGCGGGCAAGAGATATATGATCGCGCCCTCTTAAACTCGCAGCCTGAGCACGCACGGAACGAGCAGTCCATGGCCATGTAGTTAAACCTATAAGCACAGCTATCAAAGTCAAGGAACGACCTTCGGGCCAGGACGCGCTCACCAAAACCAAAACCACAAATGAAGGTATAACTATAAATAGATTTGTGAACATATTCAGAATATCATCAACAAGGCCACCTTTAAATCCGGCAAAAAGCCCAACGAGGGTACCGATTGTAGTAGCGATTATACCGGCCATAAAGCCAACATAAAGGCTGTTCTGCAAACCTCTCAAAAGCAAAGCCACATAGTCTTGACCCAAATTATCCGTTCCAAGCCAGTAAGTAGAACCAGGCCGCTCATAAGATATTCCTTCCGGAGCTGCCGTATATACGGCAGGCCCGAATAATCCGGCAAATATTGTTGTCAAAAACAGAAAACTGCCTATAACAAACATAGGTTCTTTGATTAAATTTTTCAGAAGTTTTAACATTTTGCCTCCCTTATTTAGCGTCCATGGCCAAGCTTTGTTTTACGCGAGGATCAAGTAATGCAATCAAAATATCAACAGTAAAATTTGCAAGCAAAACGCAAGTAGTAATCAGCAGAGTTACGCCCTGTATAACGGGATAATCGTTGTTTTGTATTGCCGTAAGCATAGCCATGCCAAGGCCGGGATAAGAGAAAATCATTTCTGTGATAAGCGCGCCACCCACCATTTGCCCAATGGACAAAGCGAGACCCGTTAACTGCGGAAGCATTGCATTGCGGAACAGATAAGCGAGCACTCTGGTTTCTTTTAAGCCAAGCCATTTTGCGTATTTAATATAATCCGTTCCAAGTTCATAAATTCCCATGGAACGCATGCCGATTGCCTGGCCGCCAGCAAGGATCAGGAATATGGACAAAAACGGCAAAATATAATGGTATGCCACGGAGCCCAGGAAGGCAAAAGAAAAGCCCGGCACCAATTCAAGCGAATACGCACCAACCGCAGGGAAAATCGGCCACACAATTCCAAAGAAATAAACAAGTGTCATTCCAAACACAAAGAAAGGAACAGAACTCATCAAAAGAGCCATGGGGAAAAGTGCTTTATCAAATATACCGCGTTTATAAGCAGCAAGAGCACCCAAACTGTTTCCGAATATCCACCCTAATAAAATCGCAGGAAACTGAAGTGCTATGGTCCAAGGCAGTGCCTGCATAATTATTACGGATACCTCCCTTTGATTTCTAAACGAAGTTCCCAAATCACCTTGAAATACCTGGCCTACATAATTTATGAGCTGCGAAAATTTAGATGCTCTAACTGCATTTCCATTTTCATCTCTAACTATGTTGCCTTGCTTGTCAATGACAAGCAAACCAAAATCCTTACGCAAATTTTCTTCTGTTTGTTTGCGGATTTCAGGGCTGCTGAAAGTTGATTGAGCCATCATTATATCTACCGGGTCTGAACCCAGGCGAGGCAAAAAGAAATTGAGCGAAATAGCAACTAAAAAGGTAAGGAAATACCATATTGCTCTTAGCAAAACATAACGGGCGGTAGGATATTTTTTAAGCATACTTTTCCAAATTTAAAAACCGATTATTTAGCCGGCGTAAGTCTCCACAGAGTGTTTATGCCGCTTCCAACCCAAGGAAGCTGAGGTGGAGCAAACGGATTCTTTTCCGTTGGCCAACCTGTCCAGGCCTTTGTGCTGAACTGATAGTATTCCTCAGGCAAATGGCAAACCGGTATAACCGGCTGGTCTTGGAGGAATATATTGTTAAGCTCGGTATAAGCAGATTTCAATTCTTCTTCGTCCGTCATAAGAGGTATAAGGTCTAAAAGCTCATCAACTCTTTTATTATAATCGGCAGCACTCGGATTATTGTAGCGACCTTCATTTTCATTCATGGAATTGCCATCGCCAATGCCACGCCAGTTACGTGAAGACATAATTGCATTAAAGCGGTTCCAGGGAAGCGACGCTGTGACCGCAACCGGAGGCTTTCTCATAATCAAATCAAATTCACCGGAAGGCAAAGCGGGCCAGTACTGGCTACCGTCAACAAAACCTTCACGAACATCTATACCTACCGAGCGAAGCTGCTTTACAGCCAAATTCACGATAGCCTCCCAGTCAGACCAGCCGGCAGGAGATTTAATCAATAGAGTTGGCAAGGTGTCTCCTTTGGGTCCTATGGAATGCCTTAAATTGCCTTTGTCGTCAAAGATTGCCTTATAGCCGGACTGCTCAAGCAATTTCTTTGCATATTCCTTATCGCCAAGCGGAACGCTATTTTTGTTTACTTCTTCTGCATTGTAATATTTTTTCTCCAAACCTTCGGACATAATCAAACCGGGTTTCATTTCCGGCGTGTAGTTAGAAAGGGCAAGACGGCTGATAGCAGCGTAATCTATTGCAGCTGCCATTGCACGACGGAAGTTTTTATCATTTAACGGAGCCTTTGTATTGTTCAAGTATAAGAAGTGCATAGAGCCCGGAACAAAATAAGGAGGAGCATCATACCAGGTGCTTACGCCATCTTTCTTCTTCTCGTTTATGCGAGGGATATAGTTCATGGAAGCATCCAATGCGCCACGTTGCAAGTTCATGGCAAAGTGGTCGTTGTTTTTATAAATAGGATGAATTATAAATTTCGGAACAGGAAGCTTACCGTCATGCAAAACCTTGTTTCCCCAGTAATCATCGCGGCGAACTAAAATTATGCGTTCGTTATTGTAATGAGATAATGTGTAAGGACCTGAAACCACAGGGTCTTTATCGCATTTAATTTTTTTCACAGCGTCAAAATCGTTGTTGTTATCTGCCAAAAATTTTTCAAACACATGAGCGGGTACTATGCGAATCGCCTGCAACTGATCCAAAATAGCAAGCGGATTGTTACGCGCTGTTTTATTAACCATAAAAGATATTCTTTCATTGCCGTCAACAGTCTCAACTTTTATATCGCTGACAAATTCACCAATATAATTAGTTGGAGCTTGAGGAAACCTTTTGCCCAATTCATAAATAAATTTTACATCTTTGGCGGTAACAGGAGTTCCATCACTCCACTTAGCTTCAGGCTGCATTTCAACAACAACCTTTTCTGTGTCATAAGAGATTAGAGTTCCGAGTACAGGCTCTGTAGCTCCGGTCAATGAATTGTAAGCAGTTAAAGGTTCATACATTATATTGAAACGATCATTTGCAGGCCAAGCTACCAGCCAAGGCTCTACCAGAGGGTTAAAAGTATTGGGATCCCCCCATTGAGAGCCCGACAGATAAAGGGTTTCACTCCGCGGATAGCTGGATGTTTTGGATTCACCGGCCTTTTCTTCTTCGCAAGAGGCTAAAAAGACCAAAGATAAGGCAAGTGCGCCACTAACAATCCGTTTTGAAAAATTCATCTAAAACCTCGCTGTGTTATTCAAGATAAAAATATAGAAAAATTAAGTTATTCAATCATGAATTCTTTGCAATCATCAAAAGCCTTTAGTACCACAGGGTCAAATTGAGTGCCTTCTCCTTCGAAAATAATATCAAGAGCTACATCTCGGGGCATCCCTTTGCGATAAACTCTATCGGAAACCAAAGCATCAAAAACATCAACCACAGCCATTAGCCTTGCCCAAAAAGGAATTTCCACACCTTTTTTTTGTCTCGGATATCCCGATGTGCCGTCAAACCACTCGTGGTGATACAGGGCTATATCATAGGCATAAGGCAAATAAGCATGGCTTTCAAACTTTTTCCTCATTTTATTTATCAACCCAGCTCCTTTTTCAACATGAGTTTTCATTATGTCACGTTCTTCGGGATTTAGCGGCCCAGGCTTCAGCAAAATTGAATCGGGTACTCCTATTTTTCCAATATCGTGCAAAGGCGCGGCGCGCACAATAAAATTCAATTGGTCTCTTGTAATAGTTCCGTTATTGACAAATTCTTCTCCCAGAGTGCCTATAAACATCTGTGTTCTCATTATATGGCCGCCGGTATTTTCATCTCTGCTTTCCACAGTCTGAGCCATTGTCAGAGCCATATCCTCTTGCAGGTTCACCATTTCACGTCTTATCATTCGAGTCCAAATAACAAACCTGGACATTTCAACTACATTTTTCAAGCGGAAAATAAGTAAATCTTTATCAAAAGGAATTGAGAAGCACTCTAAAGCTCCTAGCTTTCTTACTTTAATTTCTGTTGGAAAATCATTGGGTTCACTAAAGAATACAACCGGAGGCCATCCTTTTTTTGATATATCCTTTATCGAGTCCACTTCATCCGTTGCAACTATAGTTATATTGAAAAAATTGTGATTTGCTCCTGGTTTTGAATGAACAAAATCATAGGAGTCAGAAAGATTTTTCTCAAAATATTCCCACTTTTCAGGCACTTTTGAAAGCAACAGAATGCGCACTTTTTCCATATACGAATATAAAATATAGTAAATTATAGTAAATGCTAACTTGTATTATTAAAAATGCAGACGGCAGGACTCGAACCTGCAATCTTCTGGTTCGTAGCCAGATGCCTTAATCCAATTTGGCCACGCCTGCAAGCTTGGAAAAAAAAAGAACCTCGGCGGCGACCTACTCTCCCGCATCATGACGATGAGGTACCATTGGCGACGGACGGCTTAACTTCCGTGTTCGGGATGGGAACGGGTGTATCCCGCCGCCTATAGCCGCCGAGGAAAAATAACCAAAATTTATGATAGTTGCCCCGTTTTCGATTTAAATCGGGTTTGATAGCGAGTAGAGAAATAGGGTAAATGGGGTCAATTAGTAGCGCTTGGTTTAACGGTTTTCACCGCTTTCGCCTGCGCCCTATCCACGCCGTAGTCTCCGGCGGACCCCCCAGGCCTCATCTTGGGCGCGGCTTCGCGCTTAGATGCATTCAGCGCTTCTCCGCAGGGCGCGCGGTTACCCGGCAATGCCGCTGGCGCGACAACCGGTTCGCCGTAGGCGCCCCCGTCCCGGTCCT